>ENA-OQIS01000142-OQIS01000142.1-human-gut-metagenome-genome-assembly--contig:-NODE-142-length-15812-cov-1.982722_pt1 | contig 15812 bp, 12 predicted proteins | sample MGYA00242589_ERZ504754 | MGnify/ENA primary metagenome ERZ504754 (study PRJEB26092, sample SAMD00036351) | human gut metagenome | host: Homo sapiens | study: EMG produced TPA metagenomics assembly of...
TCCTGTCTTTTCTATGTACCAAAAACGGAAAGGAGGAACACAAAATGCCCTGTCCACACAACGAAATCTCTATTGTGCAGCGCAGCCACCGCCAGTCTGCGGTTGCCGCCGCTGCTTACCAGAGCGGCGAAAAGCTGGCTGGGTCTTTAGATTAACTTAATGACATTGGCCACATGGCAGATGCCTTTTTCGTTTATTTCTTTTCAAATACGAGGAACCGGAACGAGATGTCGGTGGTCAGTTCCGGCAGTGCCGCGAGACGGGCTGCGCCGTCCCGGGGCGTTTTCCAGTAGTAGGGCGTCATGGCGAAGAGGGCTTCCAGCTGCCCGGCAGGCACCGTGATGCTGCCGGAGACTTCCCGCTCTCCGATGGCTTCAAAGCCCGGATACGCCACTTCCTGCACCGAGTTCCTGTAAGGCTTTTCGTAGAGGACGGCCTTCATCTGGAAGAGATGCTCCGCACCCGGCACAGCGTAGATGAGCCGTCCGCCGGGGCGCAGGACGCGGAGAAACTCCTCCTGCGCGAAGGGCGAGAAGCAGTTGAGCAGCACATCCGCCCAGCCTGTGCGCACCGGCTGATGGAAACTGGACGCCACGGCGTACCGGGCCGGGGGCAGGGCCTTCGCAGCCAGACGCACGGCCGGCTTTGCGATGTCAAAGCCGGCCAGTTCCAGCGGACGGCCCGCCTCTTCGAACTGCTTTGCGATGCACCGGTCATACCAGCCCTCGCCGCAGCCTGCGTCCAGCAGATGGAGCGGCTTTCCGGCTTTCGGCTGACCGTACGCGAGGCAGAGTTCTCCCAGCGCCTGCCCGAAGATGCCGTAGTAGCCCGCGCTCAGGAACGCGCGGCGGGCAGCGACCATCTCCCTGCTGTCGCCGGGGGCCTTGGTACGGGTGTTCTGCACCGGCAGCAGATGCCAGTAGCCCTCTTTGGCCCGGTCGAAGCTGTGGCCGGAGGGGCATTTCAGTGCGTTATCCCCGGCAAGCGGTGCGCCGCACAGCGGGCAGCACCACGGGGCGGATCCCTCTGCCATCACACTTCCTCGCTGTGGTCCTCGATGGGAGCCGTCGCGCCGCCGCGGGCGTTCATATACTCCTCAAAGCTGGTGAACTTCTGCTGCGGCGGGCGGCGGCTGATGAGCACGAGGCCCGGGTCTTCGTCCTTCGTCGGGGCGATTATTGCTGCGGCTGCGGTTATTGCGGCCGGACTGCTCCGCCTTGGGGGCGGCGGGGCGGCACGGCCTGCGCCGCTCTGCTCATTGCGGCTGCTGCTGCGGCCATTGCGGTTCTCATTGCGCTGGCTGTTCTGCTGGGCAGGCTGAGCCGGGCGGGCGCTGCGGTCGTTCCGCTCGTTGCGGGGGCTGCGGCCTGCACCATTGCGGCCATTGTTCTCGCTGCGCTGGGCGGGCTGGCGGTTCTGCATCGCGGTGGGGATGGTCTGGGCCGGAGCGGCGGGGGTGGCGGCGTTCTTCTTGGCGGAACGGAGCGGGGTGGCCTCCGGGGGCGCTCACAAAGTGGGGGTCGAACTTCGGCTGGGCGTTGCTGCCGCGGCCTGCGCCCTGTGCGGGGGCATTGCCCTCGCGGCGGGGGCGGTTGTTATTGTTACGGCGGCTGTTGTCGCGTCCGCCGGGAGTGCGCTTGTTATCATCCATGAGTCGTTCCTCTTTTGCTTCGATTTTGGGGGCCTTCTGCTTTTTTGCCGCAGAGGGCCTGGCCGCGCTCTTTTTTTCGGGCGCAGCGGGTCTGGCGGCTTTTTCCGCCTTGGGAGTTTCAGCCTTTTCGGAGGCAGGCTGTTCGGCCTTGGGCTTGCGGCCCCGCACCGGCGGGGCTGCTTTTACGGGGGCGGGTACGCCGTCCCACGGGTGGCCGGACACCACCGGGATCTTTCGGCGGTTGAGCTTTTCGATGCCGGCCAGATATTCCATCTCCTCGGGCGCGCAGAAGCTCACCGCCGTGCCGTCTGCGCCCGCGCGGGCGGTGCGGCCGATGCGGTGGACGTAGGTCTCCGGCACCTCGGGCAGGTCGTAGTTGAACACATGGGAGAGCTCGCTGATGTCGATGCCGCGGGCGGCGATGTCCGTGGCCACCAGCACCCTGGTCTTGCCCTCCTTGAAGCCTTCCAGCGCCGCCACACGGGCGGTCTGGCTCTTGTTGCCGTGGATCGCGGCGGCGGTGATGCCCTGCTTGGTCAGATCGCGGGCGATCTTATCCGCGCCGTGCTTGGTGCGGCTGAACACCAGCGCGTTCTGCACCGGCGGGGTCAGGTTCTTGATGAGCCAGGGCAGCAGGAACTTCTTGTTGCCCTTCTCGACGAAATACAGGCTCTGGTCGATGCGCTCCACCGTGCTGGACACGGGGTCCACCTTCACGAAGGCGGGATCGTGCAGGATGCCTGCGGCCAGCTGCTCGATCTCTTTGGGCATCGTAGCGCTGAACATCAGGTTCTGGCGCTTTGCGGGCAGCTTTGCGATGACCTTCTTCACGTCATGCACAAAGCCCATGTCCAGCATCCGGTCGGCCTCGTCCAGCACAAAGACCTCGAGGTTCGACAGGTCGATATGGCCCTGTCCGATGAGGTCGTTCAGACGGCCCGGGCAGGCGATGAGGATGTCCACGCCCTTTCGGATGGCCTCCACCTGCGGGGCCTGGCCCACGCCGCCGAAGATGACGGTGCTGCGCAGTTTGAGGTACTTGCCGTAGGCGTCGAAGCTCTCGCCGATCTGGAGAGCCAGCTCACGGGTGGGGGTGAGGATGAGGGCGCGGACAGAGCCCTTCCTGCGGGGGGCGGCGGCGCTCAGCCGGTCGAGCATGGGCAGCGCAAAGGCAGCGGTCTTACCGGTGCCGGTCTGGGCGCAGCCCATCAGATCGCGCCCTTCCAGCACCGGCGGGATGGCCGAAGCCTGAATGGGCGAGGGGGTCTCATAGCCCGCCTCACTTACAGCCTTGAGCAGGGGGGCGGACAGTTTCAAATCGTTAAAAGTCATGGTTCTCCTTGGTCATTCTTTGATTCTGCGGCACTCGATGTAATACCGCTTTTCCTCCGCATGGCCCATGCTGAAGGTCTTGCGGGGCAGCACGCCGCCCATCACGATGCCTTTGAACAGATCGCTCTTCTCGAAGGGCGGCAGCAGGAAGGCCACGCCGCCCTGTCTGGTCAGGGCGCGGACGGCGGGCTCGTCGTGGACGTAATCCACCCGGGCCTCGCTGTGGCGGGCCATAAAGTATTCGATAAATTCGTCCACCGTGCCGACGGTCAGCGGGGCGACGGGGTCCTCGAAGCTGAGGACGTTGGACACATGGGGGCCGGCCAGCGTGAAGGCCTGCTGCTTCGAGTCGCCGAAGCAGATGCCGGCCATGTTGGAGTCGCTCCACGCGATGAGGGCCAGCAGCACCGCGCCGCAGTCCACATTGAAGAGGACGCGGTGGATGGGCTCGATCTCGATGGCGGGCGAATGGACGTTGCACACCTCAGCCAGGCACCAGCGGGCGGGATGGCTTTCCCGCTCCTCAGGGGGCAGGGTGGCTTTCAGCTCCTCCCAGCAGGCTTTGGCCGCGGCCAGCGAATGGTTGCCGTCGCCCACAGCCAGCGTCAGGGGCGCTGCGCCCCTGGCCTGAGGATACCTGGCGTCGAAAGTCTCCTGACTGCCCAGTGCAGCCAGTGCAGCATCGATCTGCGCCAGCATCGCAGGGTCTTCCACGGCCCAGCCTGCAATGTGGCCGCCGCCCTGCATCAGCTCGCCCTCGTACAGCTTTTTCAGCTCGCTCTTGTGCGCGCCGATGGGCTCGATGAGGGTGCAGCCGGGGTCGTCGGCCAGCATCATGACATGGGGCGTTTCCAGCGCCGCACCCCGGCGCACGGCCATGCGGGGCGGGATGCGCTCGGTGACGGTGCGCTCACTGGGCCGGATGGCCGGGCGGGCGCCCTTCTCGTAGCTGTAAGCCTCGAGGTCTATCTTGCCCACGAGGCCCTGACGCACCCGGCCGCTCTGCTCGGTGCGCTCGACGTAGACAAAGCCGTCCACGGCGCGGGTCAGCACGTCGCGGCTGTACTCGTCCATCGCGGCGTGGATGTTCTCCACCCGCCGGGCCGCGTCTTTATCCTCGAGGTAGACTTCCGGCAGGATGAGCCGCAGGGTGCTGGGGCAGCCGCCCACGACGGCGTCTGCCTGCTCCCAGTAGGCGCGGTCGCTGGTAAACTGGTCACAGGCCACACAGCCCCACTTTTCCAGAGGGATATCCTCCCCGGGCAGCAGGATGTGGGCCGGACCAAAGCAGGATGCAGTTTTCATAACACATTCCTCACTCTCACATAAATCACCAACAGCAAATGGAGCGCTCTCACCGGAAAATGCCCGCCGCATCGTCCCAGAACACGGCATGCTCCACGCCGGAAGCCGACAGGGTGTCCCGCAGCTCGCTGCGGGCGGTGTCGTCCATGGTCTGCTTTGCGGGGACTTCGACCACGAGGTTCCTGACGCCCAGTGCCGTCGCGGAGCCGCCCACGGTGGAAGCGCCCTCCGTCACCTGACCCAGCGAGTAGCCGTACCACAGGGTCACGCTGCCCTCAAAGCGGGCATCCCATGCGGCGATGTCCGCAGCCAGCTGGGCGCTGCGGTCGCGCCCGCCGGTGGAGCCGAAGTCCTGCTTGCCGTTCTGGGCAGAGGGGAACTGGACGTTCTCCAGCAGCACATGGTCAAAGCCCATGCTCTGCACCTCGCCGATGAGGTCGCCGATGAACCGGACGGCCTCGTCGGAATAGGGGTTGAGCCAGGGGCTGCCGCCGGCGGACGCCTTATTATCCAGCCAGAGGTAAGCCTGCCCGGTGTAGCCGATGGCCATATTGCGGTCGGTGCGGGCCGCGATGGGGTCGCGGAAGGCCGCCAGCTTTGCCACTGGCACAAGGCCGTTCTCCTTGAGCACCGAGGCGATGAGGGCCGGGTCAAGGGACGCCCCCTCGATGCTGCCTGCCGCAGCAGCCACCTGAGAGGGATACAGGATATTTCCGGCACTGTCCTTCAGGGTGACAACGGCGTAGGCTGCGCCCTGCTGGGCCAGCTGCCGGGCGGCGGCACGCAGAGAAGCTTCATCCTTTGCCGCAGCCGTGTCCAGAACGCCCCAACTGCCCTCGGTGATGAGGCCTGCGGATGCAGCCGGTTCCGATCCCGGCTCCGGGTCCGCCCGCGCCTCCGAGGAAGCGGCAGGCTTTGCCGTCACTTCCGACGAAGCGGCCGCACTGGACGCCGTCGTCTCAGACGAAGCCGAGAGGTCACGGTTGCGCACCACGGTGTACCAGGTGTGGGTAGCCCAGTCCAGCACATGGGGCGCAGCCAGCCAGCCCACGACCAGCACCACGGCCACCAGCACGATGATGCCGACGGCCTTCTTCACCCACATGCCGGGGCTGTAAAAACTGCGGTGATACCGCTTGACCTTTTTATACTTTGCCATGATCGTCCCTTTCTCCTGCACTCCTCACAGGATCACCGAGTGGCCCGTAAAACCATAGATAGCCAGCGCCAGCACGCCGATGTAGACGAGCGTGATGGGCAGGCCCCGGAACGCCTCCGGGATGGCCTCGCTGCGCAGACGGCGGTCAGCCTCCGTCACCAGCATGACGGCCAGCAGATAGCCCAGGCCGCTGCCGAGGCCGAAGCCCATGCTCTGCTCCAGCGTAAAGCTCTGGGTGCGCTCCACCATCACCGTACCCAGCACGCTGCTGTTGACCGACGCCAGCGGCAGGATGCGGAGCAGCTGGCCGCCGTGGCGATTGCCCCGTGCGGTCCAGAGCATGATAAATTCAAACAGGCTCACCACCGCCACGCAGGCCAGATAGACCAGCGGACGGAGCTGGGCGGGGTTGGGCTGGGCGGCGACGAAGCCGCCCGCATAGAACGCCAGCGGAGCCACCAGCACCTGCGTGACACAGAGCAGCAGGGCAAACCACCCGCTGCTGGTGCGCTCGTCGCCCACCAGCTGGACGAGGCGGGACACGCCGAGGCCCCGGGTGAACACCGCGTTCTGCGCAAAGACGGCCAGCACGGCGTAGCTGAAAAATACGCCGACGGCCTGCATCACATCATTCATCCTCAGGCTCCCCCTCTTTCTGGCGGTAGACCGCCATGAGGCCGCGGGCCTCCGATGTCAGATAGTTTTTATACTTCTTGGCCAGCGTGCGCCAGACGGCGCACAGCACGCCCAGCACGATGAAGCCGCCAGCCGGCATACTGGCCATGGGCAGGACGGGGCGGCTCAGCACACGGCCGAACACCGTGCCGACGCTCAGCCACTCGCGCACACAGCCCAGCAAAAGCAGCAGCAGGCTGTAGCCGACGGTGATGCGGATGCCCTTGGAGACGGCCTTTTTCATCGTCTCCTGCACGCGGCCGAAGCGGTAGGTCAGCAGCGGCTCCACCACCAGCATGGGCAGATAGATGCCCAGCACCAGCAGGCTCACGCCGAACAGACGATTCAGGATGGGGTACGCCGCCAGATAGACCACCGCTGCGCTGCCCGAATAGAGGATGCTGCGGGGCAGCAGCTTCTTTTCCAGCTCTGCGTTGGCCGGATGCTCCTCCCGCAGGGGGAACAGGCGGCTCAGCAGGCAGGCCAGCATCCGGGAGGGCGTCAGCAGCAGCGCCACGGCCACGGCCAGCATCAGGGCGTTCTGGCCGCTCGTCGCAAGGACGACCAGCGGCGCAAGGCCCATGCCCTGCATGACCACGGGATTATTCAGAAAGACGCGGTCATGGTGGAAGAATCTTTCCGGGTCCCGGGTGAGGAGTTCTGCAGCATGACGTTTCATTCCGCATCCCCCTTTCCGGTCTTCTTCTCTTTGAAGCATCTGCCGCTCTTTATCAGCTCATAGAGGCGGACTTCGGTGCGGTCGAGCCAGCCGGAGATGCTGTTGACCGCCAGAATGGCGAAGCAGACGCCCGTCTCGTAGACGCCGAAGTAGCGGAAGCCCATCGTGAAGGCTCCCACCATGACGCCGTAGAGGATGCGGCCCAGCCGGTGGTGGGCGCAGGTGTAGGGCTCATTGAGCAGGAAGACGGCGCTGAAGAGCATCGCGCCCGTCAGCATCTCGTCGCGCACACAGCGCAGGCGGAACACAAGGCCCGCCGTAAAGGCGGTCCCCTCCGTCAGGCCCAGCTGGCGCGGGAAGAAGAAGACGATGAGGCCCGCCGTGATGAGGAAGCTCAGGGAGGCGCTCAGCCGCACATCCTTCTGCATCCAGAGGAAGAGGCCGCAGGCCGCCAGCACGATGGCTGCGCCGGTCCCCATCGGGGCGGCATACTCGCCCAGCACCAGCGACAGGGCGCTGATGTTGATGAGGCCGCCGCTGCGCAGGGTGTCCGAGATGGTGCTGGATGTGGCCACGCCGGAGGCGTCCCAGAGCGGGATATTGGCGTATGGGGCCGGATAGCGGAAGACCTTCTCCGGCCAGGACACTGCCGCCACCGCGTAGCCCACGGCGGCGGGGTGGAAGGGGTAGCTGCCATAGCCGCCGAAGACCTCTTTGCCGATGAGAGCACCGGCCAGAATGGCGGCGGCGAGGACATACCAGTCCACCGTCGCGGGCATCAGCAGGGTGATGACGAGGGCAAAGCTCTCGTTGGAATAATCCCCGGCCTGATAGACGCGGCGGCGCAGCAGAGAGATGAGCCGGTCGCACAGGTTGCCCATCAGCACCGCAAAGCCGCAGAGCAGCAGCGGGCGCAGGCCGTAGAGGTAGCAGGAGACGCAGAGCAGCGGCACACAGAGAAAGCAGATGTGCTTATAGTATCTGCCGGTGCGCCGGAGTTCTTCCTCCTGCAGCCGGATCAATGCTTCATCCATGGGCAGTCCCCTCTCAGAGAGCTGCCATCGCACGGACGGCCGCGGCGGGGTCGGCGGCGCCGAAGATGGCGCTGCCCGCCACCAGCACGTCCGCACCGGCGGCGACGCACTGCGGAGCGGTGGCGGCATCCACGCCGCCGTCCACTTCCAGCAGGAATTTCAGGCCCCGGCGGTCTTTTTCCGCCTTGAGCCAGCGGAGCTTGTCGAGGGCCGAGGGCATGAACTTCTGGCCGCCGAAGCCCGGCTCCACGCTCATGACCAGCACGAGGTCCAGCTGGTCGATGTAGTAACCCAGCTCTTCCACCGGGGTGCCGGGCTTGATGGTCATGCCCACCTTGCAGCCCTGAGCCTTGATGGCGTCGATGGTCTCCTGGATGTCGTCGTCGCACTCGAGGTGGAAGTTGAGCAGGCTGGCACCGGCCTTGGCAAAAGCCTCGGCGTACTGCTGGGGATGGGTGATCATCAGGTGGACGTCATAGAAAGCGTCCGGCAGAGCCTTGTGCAGGCTCTTGAGCACCGGGACGCCAAAGCTGATGTTCGGCACGAAGTGGCCGTCCATCACGTCATAATGCAGCATCTGCGCACCGGCATCCAGCACCATCCGGCAGTCTGCGCCGAGATGGCTGAAGTCAGCCGAAAGAATAGAAGGACTGATCGTTGTCATTTTATTTTACTCCCCGTTATTTTTTAGAGAATTTTTGTAATTTTGCTCTGCCGCCGTCCCTGCGGCATCTCCCACAGGAGCAGTCGGCATAGTCGATTATAGTTTACATGAAAACAGCGAAAAAATCAAACCCGCAGCCGTGTTTTTCACGGAAAAGACGTAAAGTTCTGCGTATCTCCCCTCTTCCACAACGCAAAAAGCAGCCAGACCGCTCCTTTGAGGGGCAGTCTGACCGCTGTGAAGTTAGTCTACCGGCTTCATGCTGGCCGGGGCAGTGGAGTTGTAGATAATGTGATTATGAATGTGTTCCCGGTCTGTGTGGGTGGCAATAATAAACGCATACTTGCCCTTGGTAAACCGCATGGCAAGTTCATAGCCCACCTTGTTGGCTTCTTCGGCGGTGATCTCACCGGGCTTGAACGACTGCCGAATTTGATAGGCGATCACATCACTTTTCTGCCTACGTCCAGTGGCAAGTTCATACTGCCGCTTGGACAGCATAAATTCTTCGTCCACCGTCAGAGGGCTGCACTCGTAGCTGCTGACAAGTTCACCCTGTTTGGTTTTCTCCGGGTTTTGTGCATAGTCTGTGCGGCTTTTCAAACAGGTCGCCACGGATTTTCCCTTATTTTTGTGCAGCGCAATCAAGCGTGTTGCGGCCATGCCCACCACCTCCCACAGTTTTATCCTTATATAATATGTAGCCCCACAGCTAAAGCCGTGGGGTGAAAATCAGAGGTCAGCCAGCCGGGAAAGAATCTCTCTGCCAATAACAATCAGCTCATCCAGCCGGGTGCGCAAGTCCTCCAGATCGGCGGCATAGACCTGACCGTTTTCGTTGGCAGCTTTGGTATACTGGTTGAGATTGTTGCTGCACATTTGCAGGAGATAGGCCATGCGCCGCAGCTCCGGCAAATCCAAACGCAGGCAGTAACCGTCCAGAGCCATTTTTCGCAGATAAGAGCCAATGCTCAAAATACCGCTGGATTCCATCTTGCTCCAGATCCGTTCCAGTTCCTGCTTGCTGACACGGAAATGCAACTGCTGGTCGCGGAGGCCATTCATCGAGCATCACCATCCTTGTCCAGATAGCTTTTGAACGGCTTGATGGGCTCTACCTTATCAGACTTTTCTTCCAGAGCCGCCAGCACCGAGGAACGGCGAGGTTCCTCATCCTGTTCCGGCTCGTGGCTTTTTTCATCCATATCCAACTGTGCGTTCAGCTCCGCAAGGCGAGCTGACTTTTCAGCCAGCTCTTCTTCCTGCGGGAACGGCTTTTCCACTTCAATCTGTGCCGCCGCCTGCTGCTGTTTAAGCGTGGCCAGTTCGTTTTCGACGGAACTAATGCGTTCTGGGAAATTGTTCAAAGAATTGTCCAGACGGATGATGCAGCCAAGTGGGTCTTTGCCCAGTGCTACCGGATATTTCCGCTGACCTTTCAAAAGAGCCTGATATTCGCTGTGATAGGTGTCGAAACGCAAGGACAGTTCAAAACCGCGATAGCTGCCGATCACTTTTTCCTCACTGTTAGGCAGTTCGGAGCAAGCGAGGAGAAGCCGTTCGCCAGCGGTCTTTTTCTCATCGTAGGTCACACACTTGATGGTAATGCCGCAGAAGCCCTCTTTCTCCTGCGGATGGGCGGTAGCAAGTTCTGCATCCAATTTCACTCCGGCAAGATAGGCGTTCGTTTCCTGAATGTCAGCTGGGAATTTTGTGAGCAGCTTATCCTCCAAACGGAACTTCTGGCTCTGATGATCGGCTTTCAGAACTTTCAGCTTTGCGACCTGCACATCGAGATCCATCTTCTCTTTAATCAACGGATTTCCTGCGCACAATGCCTTAATTTCCGCATAGGACAATGCCTGTTCATCCACATCATCGCAGGAGCGAACTGGGGATTTTGAGGTCATGATTTGGCTGATGAATCGCTGTTTATTCTCAAGAGTCTGAAACAAGTAGCTGTCAAATGTCCCCTCTGTGACGTAGTTGAACACCTTGACTTCCTTGTTCATGTTTCCCTGCCGAATGATGCGGCCATTGCGCTGGGTCATGTCGCTTGGCTTCCATCCAACATCCAAGTGATGCACTGCCACAAGCCGCGATTGCACGTTCGTCCCGGCTCCCATTTTTGCAGTGCTGCCGAGCAGAATCCGCACATCACCGGAGCGCACTTTGGAGAACAATGCCGCCTTTTTCGCTTCGGTGTCGGCGTTGTGGATGAACTCAATTTCGTTTTCCGGCACCCCGGCGGCGACCAATTTCTTGCGAACATCATCGTAGACATTGAAGTTGCCATCATTTTTCGGTGTCGAAAGGTCGCAGAACAAAAGCTGTGTCAACTTTTGCTCCTTGCCATCTTCCCAGATTTGTAGCACATTCCGAACACAAGTGTTCAGTTTGCTGTTGGGGTCATCCGGCAGAATGGGGTTCATCAGGCGGACATCCAGACCGATCTTTCGGCCATCGTTGGTGACGCACAGCATATTGTCCTCGGACGCATCCACTGCGCCGGAGTGGATATCTGCGGCACGTTTGCTCAGTTCCTGCACCATTTCTTTCTGAATCTCGGACGGTTTCGCCACCACAGTTTCAAACTTTGCATCCGGCACAGGCAGATGAAGTTGGTCGGAGGTCTTGATGTCAGCAACTTCTTTGAACATCGACATCAGTTCCGGGAGATTGAAAAACTTTGCAAAACGCGTTCTCGCCCGATAGCCCGTACCCTCCGGGGCGAGTTCGATGGCGGTGGTGGTTTCGCCAAAGGTCGATGCCCAGCAGTCGAAATGCGTCAACCCTTTCTGCTGGAGTGTGCCGTATTGCAGATAGCGCATGACCGTATACAGTTCCGACATGGAGTTGCTCACGGGAGTTCCCGTTGCAAATACCACGCCGCGCCCGCCTGTGATCTCGTCCAGATAGCGGCACTTGCCGAACATATCGCTCGATTTCTGGGCTTCCGATGTGGACAAACCAGCGACATTGCGCATTTTTGTAGTTAAAAAGAGGTTCTTATAAAAATGCGATTCGTCTACAAAAAGTCGGTCAACGCCCAACTGCTCAAAGGTGATAACATCGTCCTTTCTCGCATCGGAGCGCAGCTTTTCCAGTTTTGTTTCCAGCGTCTTACGGGTCTTTTCCATCTGCTTGATGCTGAAATTCTCGCCTGCATTGGCTTTCAGTTCGTTGATGGCGGCAAGCGTTTCATCGATCTGTTCCTGAATAATGCGTTCCTGCCGCTCATAGGAAAGCGGAATCCGCTCAAACTGGCTGTGACCGATAATGACCGCATCATAATCCCCGGTTGCAATCCGGGCGCAGAACTTTTTTGCGGTTGGCCGTTTCAAAATCCTTTTTCCGCGCTACCAGCAGCTTTGCATTGGGGTATAGGTGCAGGAAACTCCGAAGCCCACTGCTCCGTCAAGTGATTGGGAACGACAAATAGGCTTTTCCTGACACAAGCCAAGGCGTTTTGCTTCCATTGCGGATGCCGCCATTTCAAAAGTTTTTCCTGCTCCTACCTCGTGTGCCAACAGCGTATTACCGCCATAAAGCACATGAGCAATGGCATTGCGCTGATGTTCCCGGAGGGTGATTTCCGGGTTCATACCGACAAGGTGGATGTGGGAACCATCGTATTCTCGTGGCCTGCTGCTGTTGAACAGTTCATTATACTGTTTCACCAGTGCAATGCGCCGCTGGGGGTCTTTCCAGATCCAGTTGGCAAAGGCATCCTTGATGACCTGCTGCTTCTGCTGTGCCAGCATGGTGTCCGTTTTGTTCAGGATGCGCTTCAGCTTGCCTTCTTCATCTTCGATAGCGTCATAGATGCGCACATCTTTCAGGTTGAGCGTGTCTTCCAGAATCTTGTAGGCGTTGGCGCGGGAGGTGCCGTAGGTTTCGGAGGAGATGATGTCACCTCTGCCCATGGCCGACTTGCCCTCAATGCGCCATTCTGCGGTATAGGGAGAATATCTCACTTTGACTGCATGGCGCAGATAGTAGGGAATCTGGAATGTTTCTGCCATAAACTTTTGGATAATTTCTGGAGCAAGCCATGTTGCGCCCAGCCGCACATCAATTTCAGATGCTTCAAGATCTTTCGGCTGTGCTTTTTCCAGTGCAGTGACGTTAACTGCAAACTCCGGGTTAGTTTCGGCGGCAAGCTGAGCCATGCGCAGCTTTGCCCGAACATTGCCGGACAGGTATTCGTCTGCCATTCGCCAACCTGCTTCCGGGTCGGTAGGGTCTGCGCCGGGGTCTTTGAAAATCACGCCGGACAGTTCGCTGGTGATGCGCTCATAGTCACCGGGAGTGCCGAGCAGTTCTGCCATATAGGGCAAGTCCACCCGGCCACGCTCTCCGATGGACACCGCAAGGGCTTCCGTAGGAGTGTCTACATTGGTGACAGTACATTCCGGGCGGATGGTGCGTTTGGTGAACATCGCCGCCTTGCTCTTGAGCTGCCCCTGCTCGTCCAAATTTTCCAGAGAACACAGCAGATAGTAAGAAGAATCCTGCTCAAATAATCTGCCGTTTTTGCGGTCATTCAACAAGCCATATTTGGCGGAAAAAGCATCGTAGGCAGTGTTCAGCTTTTCCTGCGTTGCTTTAATGTCGGCATCCGGGTAGTCGTTCAGCTGCTGGTCGATCAACTCATTGACGATTTGCCGCAGCTCCACCATCCCGGTCACACGGCCTTTGGCGGTGTCGGACAGCTCCACCTGTGTCATGACGGAATTTTCCCGATAATACACCTCACCATCAACCACCGTGTAAGAGAAATTCTTCACATCTGGGTCAGCCGGGAGAATGTGCCGCTCATTTTCAGCATCCGCAATATCTGGTGTTTCGACCTCGACTTCCGTGAACTGCCCCTCAATATGCTGGATGGCTTCTGCAAGCTGGTCCACCAGCACTGCGCCCTTGATGGGACGCACAGTGCATTCCTCCCGGCCATACTGGGTGCTTTCGGAAGTCAGTTCACCCAGCACCATCTCTGGATGGTCTACAAAATAGCTGTTGATGGCAAAGCCATCTTCCGTTTTGCCAAGCTGCACCCAGTCCGGCTCATGGTCGATAGGGCGGTCACGTTTTTGGAGGAAAATAATGTCGCTGACGACTTCTGTTCCTGCGTTTGCTTTGAACGCAGTGTTCGGCAGACGGATAGCACCCAGCAGATCAGCACGTTCGGCAATGTGCTTGCGGGCAGAAGAATCTTTGCTGTCCAGCGTGTAGCGACTGGTGACGAATGCCACGATGCCGCCCGGACGCACTTGGTCGATGGCCTTGGCGAAGAAATAGTTGTGGATGCTGAAACCTAATTTGTTGTACGCCTTGTCGTTTACCCGGTACTGGCCAAAAGGAACATTGCCCACTGCAAGGTCATAGAAGTCGCGGCGGTCAGTGGTTTCAAATCCGGCAACTTTAATGTTGGCATCCGGGTAGAGCTTTTGGGCGATACGGCCTGTGACACTGTCCAACTCCACACCGTATAGGCGGCTGTCCTGCATGGTGTCCGGCAGCATACCAAAAAAGTTGCCGATGCCCATGCTCGGCTCCAGAATGTTGCCGTTGCGGAACCCCATTTTCTCGACTGCATCATAGATGGCGCGGATAACGGTAGGGCTGGTGTAGTGGGCGTTCAGAACGGAACTACGGGCAGCAGCATATTCGTCCTCGGAAAGCAGACCTTTCAATTCGGAATATTCTTTTGCCCAGTTGCCCTTGTCTGGGTCAAAGACATCCGGCAGACCGCCCCAGCCGACATACTGCGAAAGAACCTGCTGTTCCTCGGCGGTGGCTCCACGATGCTCCTGCTCCAACTGGAACAGGGTGCGGATGGCTTCAACGTTCCGGCATATTTTTGTTTTGCGCCGCCCTCGCCCAGATGATCGTCCGTGATGTGGAAGTTTCCGGCAGCTTCCGGCACAGGTTCGGCGTTCAGAGCTTTGTCTGCGGCAGCGGCATCCGGGAAAGTCTGCCATTCGCCGTTAACTTCCACAGAGGTGGGCAGCTTATCCAGTTCTTCATCGGAAAGTTCCGGCTCATCCTGCCGCAGTCCATCCTCGAACTGCTGCTTGTTCAGTACCTCATTGCTCCACGAATAGCCCTGTGCACTGGTGTCGATGCGCACATCGGTTTCGCCTACATAGCCAATAGTTCCCTCGATGGTTCGGGTTGGAAGGTCTACAACAACGGAATCACCGACATTGTAATCGGGAGTTTTTTCTGGAGCAGTATCAAGGGCTTCATCCTGCTGTTCGTACAGTTCCCGGACAACAGTCAGCGGCTCTTCCCGGAAAATCGGCATCCGGGCATCGGCCAGAGCCATATCCTGCAAGGAAACTTTGTCCTTGTCAAAATCCACGCTATCGACCCGAAATTTCCGGTCATCCATATTGATAACGGAGCCGATGGGCAGATAGTCCTCTTTGCGCAAGTGCTTGGTCTGGTGGTGAGTGCCATCCTCGTTTAACCCGGCAAGGTCACATCGGATTGGCCGCAGACCACAATTCTTTTGCTCTTTTTGCCCATAAGCTAGGGAGAAAGCCCGTGATTTGAACTTCGCCCAGTGCAGTGTTTCTCATGAACAAAGCACTGTTGATGATTTTTGCGACCTTGGCGGCATCTTCGCCATAGAACATAAAATTGCCGCCAGCTTCAAAACCAATGAGAGTGTCCGGGTACTGCTCTTTTAATGCAGTGTATTCGGCTGCACTGGCGGCGTTCAGTTCAAGGGGAAAGTCGATGATTCTTTTTCTTTGTCGGACAGATAGCGGTCAGACTGAATCATCAGGTCGATATACTTTTCGACCTGATTCCAGCGAAGAAGAATTTTCTGGTGGTCTGGATAGTGTTCAAACGTCAAGCCCTTGCTGTCATGGTCAAGCCAGCCGCGACTTCCATCCAGATAGGTGTGCGAGGAGCCACCGGGTCCGTTTGGAGCATATTCTTTGGCAAGAGCTTTTGCCCGGAGGTTTCGGTCAGGCTGCAACTGATAAATTTTCCATATCCGAAGTTTGCTGTTTTCAAAGTTGGAGCCTCTCCGCAGAGCATTTTCAATGTCGGCCTGTGACAAAGAGAAAGCGGAGGGCGATTTTTCGCTCTCCGCTTGGTCGATGGATTCAATTTGTTTCGCTTCGGTAGGAATGTGGGTGTCGAAGAAACTTAGCTGTAAATCAGCTCGTTCATCACCAGTTCCTCGGCCTGTGCGTTCAGGCTGTTCATGTGCTGCACCCACTCCATCTGATGCTGCTCTTTGTTCGGAGCTGGATTCTGCTCCAGCAGCTTCTGCATGGTCTGCTGTATCCGGC
>ENA-OQIS01000144-OQIS01000144.1-human-gut-metagenome-genome-assembly--contig:-NODE-144-length-15655-cov-2.512816_pt1 | contig 15655 bp, 27 predicted proteins | sample MGYA00242589_ERZ504754 | MGnify/ENA primary metagenome ERZ504754 (study PRJEB26092, sample SAMD00036351) | human gut metagenome | host: Homo sapiens | study: EMG produced TPA metagenomics assembly of...
CGGTAGTCCATTTGTCATCAAGAACACGCACATTGCACCTGCCCTGGTTCACCATGGGTTCAATGGCAATAGTCATACCCGGAATAAGCCGCACTCCTCTGTGAGCAGTGCCGTAATTGGGTACGCTTGGGCTTCGTGCAGTTTCGCACCTACGCCGTGGCCGACAAAATCTCGTACCACCGAGTAACTGCGAGCTTCGACATACTTCTGAACAGCGTTGCCTATGTCACCGACACGGTTGAAGGCAAGAGCCTGTTTAATTCCCTCATACAGACTCTCTTTTGTGGCGTCAAGCAAAGCCTGTGCGTCTGCACTGATTTTGCCGCAGGGAAATGTAAAGGCGTTGTCGCCGTGAAATCCCCCGTAGAAAGCGCCAACATCCACGCTTACTATGTCGCCCTCTTTTAAAACGAGTTCTTTACTGGGTATGCCATGGATAACCACATTGTTAACGGAAATGCACGCACTCGCAGGAAAGCCGCCGTAACCGAGAAACGAGGGAACTGCTCCCTGTTTCTCGATGTATGAGCGGACAATGTTATCTATTTCATAAGTAGTAACGCCGGGCTTTACAGCCTCTCCCGCAACACGCAATGCCTCGGCAGAAATTCTGCAGGCATCTTTCATTTTTGAAAGTTCCCGTGCTGTCTTAACTACAACCATGAATTAAGCCTCAATACCTTCAAGGATAGCCTTTGTAGTAGCTTCTACATCGTCCTGTCCTTTTACAGTAACAAGCTTACCCTGCTTCTCATAGTAAGAAACGAGGGGCTCGGTCTCTTTGTGATATGTTTCGAGACGAGCAAGCACGGTATCGGGGTGGTCGTCCTTGCGCTGAACAAGGGTGCCGCCGCAATCGTCACAAACACCTTCCTTTTTGGGCTTTAAAGTCACAATGTGGAAAGGTCTGCCACAATTTTCGCAAACACGGCGTCCGGACATACGGTTGATGATTTTTTCATCAGAAATGTCGATGTTGATGACATGCTGAATCTCAACACCCATATTATCCAGAGCCTCAGCCTGAGGAATAGTTCTTGGAAAACCGTCAAGAATGAAACCCTTCTTGCAGTCATCGGCAGAAAGTCTTTCCTTTACAATACCAATTACTACTTCGTCGGGAACAAGCTTGCCTTCATCCATAAAGGATTTAGCCTTCAAGCCCATCTCAGTGCCGTTTTTCAGCGCTTCACGGATCATGTTTCCGGTTGAAATTGTGGGAATACCAAAGTGTTCACAAAGTACAGCAGCCTGTGTGCCTTTACCTGCACCCGGAGCACCTAACATGATAATGTTCATCTATTATACTCCTTTTTTCACAATTAGTCAAGAAAACCTTTGTAATGACGCATCATCATTTGTGACTCGAGCTGTTTAACAGTTTCAAGAGCAACACCAACTACGATGATGATTGATGTACCGCCGATTGACATCTGTCCCATTCCGGAAGCAGCGCCGTAGATAAGCGGAATCATAGCGATAACAGCAAGGAACATTGCACCGATTAATGTGATTCTAGACAAAATCTTTCTGATATAATCGGCTGTCGGAGCACCCGGACGAATACCGGGAACTGTGCCGTTGTTAGCTTTAAGATTGTTAGCCATTTCAACAGGGTTGTACTGAATTGATGTATAGAAATAAGCGAACATTATGATGAACAAGAAATAAAGTACCATGTACAGCCAGCCTGTGGTGCTGAATGCTGCAAAGAATGCACCCCAGAAACCTTCTCCTGCAGGAATCTTGAGGAAGAGGTTGATTGTACTTGGAATTGAAAGAATTGAGCTTGCAAAGATGATTGGAAGAACGCCGCCGAGAGCAACCTTGATAGGAAGGTGGCTTGACTGACCGCCGTACATCTTTCTGCCCACAACACGCTTTGCATACTGAATCGGGATTCTTCTTTCGCTGTCCTGCATGAATGTGATAATCCATACGACAGCAACAAAGAGAACTACCCAGAGAGGTACGAGGAAGAAGAACTGTGTGCTGCCGTTAACAGCAAGGTTCCAGTACTGACCGAGTGTGTTGATAATCTGTGGGAACTGAGCAACGATACCTGCAAAAAGGAGAATGGAAATACCGTTTCCGATGCCGTGGCTGTTGATCTGTTCACCGAGCCACATCATAACCGCCGTACCTGCGGTAAAAACAAGGATGATTACGATAGCAGAGAACCAAAGTTCAAAACCGCTGTTGTAAAGTGTTACCTTGCTGTTGAGAAGGTAGAAGTAATATGCAGTACCCTGAATAATACCGAGACCGACTGTTACATAACGAGTGATAGCACTGATTTTGCGTCTGCCGGCTTCGCCTTCTCTTGCCAATCTCTCCAGAGGAGGAATAGCAACGCAGAGGAGCTGGATGATGATTGAGCTGTTGATATAAGGGGTGATACCCATTGCAAACAATGTTGCGTTTGAGAATGCACCGCCTGAGAGTGTATTCATATAAGAAAGCATTGTGTTAGACCAGTCATCCGGATTCATAACACTTCTGAGAGCCGCAGTATCCAAGAATGGAACCTGAATAACCGAGCCGATTCTGAATACAACAATGATTAAGAGAGTAAATAAAATTTTCTTTCTTAAATCGGGAGTGACCAAGCATTTTTAATGGTCTTAAACACTTAGATCACCTCTGCCTTTCCGCCCGCAGCCTCAATTGCAGCTTTAGCTGATTCGGAAAAAGCAGAAACCTTTACTGTAAGTTTTTTGTCAAGCTTACCGTTGCCAAGAATTTTAACAGCATCAAAGCCGTTCTTAACAACGCCTGCATTAACAAGAGCCTCAATATCTACTGTCGCACCGTCTTCAAACTTTCTGTTCAAAGTGCTGAGGTTAACTGCTGCTACAGTCTTAGCAAAAATATTGTTGAAACCTCTTTTAGGGATACGACGCTGTAAAGGCATCTGACCGCCCTCAAATCCGGGACGGATGCTGCCGCCTGAACGAGCCTTCTGGCCCTTATGACCTTTACCGGAAGTTTTGCCCCAGCCTGAGCCGTGACCTCTGCCGATTCTCTTTGAGTCCTTCTTAGAACCCTCAACAGGAGAAAGTTCATGTAACTTCATTAGTTCGCACCTCCTTGCTTATGCTTCACTAACCTCTACGAGGTGGATGATTTTTGCTACCTTACCCTTAGTCTGAGCGTTATCGGGCTGAGTTGTAACATCACCGATTTTCTTAAGACCGAGAGCGTGGGCGGTTGCAATCTGATCCTTCTTAGAGCCGATAAGACTCTTTACTAACTTAATTGTCATAATTTACAACCTCCCTATTAAAGAATTTCTTTAACGGATTTACCGCGGATTGCAGCAACTTCTTCAGCATTTCTTAATGCGCCAAGACCTGCAAGAGTAGCTCTAACTACATTACAGGGATTGTTGGAACGAAGAGCCTTTGTTCTGATGTCCTTGATACCTACTGCTTCAACAACGGCACGAACAGGACCGCCGGCAATAACACCGGTACCGGGAGCTGCGGGCTTCATAAGAACTCTGCCTGCACCAAACTCACCGATTACTTCGTGAGGGATTGTTGTACCTCTGAGTGAAACCTTCATGAGGTTCTTCTTAGCATCCTCAATACCCTTGCGGATAGCATCGGGTACTTCGCCTGCTTTACCGATACCGAAACCAACTGTTCCGTTACCGTCGCCTACAACTACGAGAGCTGCAAACTTGAAAATACGACCGCCTTTAACTGTTTTAGAAACACGGTTAATAGTAACTACTCTTTCTTTTAATTCGCCTGTTACTTCTACTGTTTTAGCCAAAGTTATTCCTCCAATCCTTAGAAATTGAGGCCGCCCTCACGGGCGCCTTCGGCCAATTCCTTAACACGGCCGTGATATATGTTACCGCCTCTGTCGAATACAACATCAACGATATTCTTTTCTTTTGCACGCTCAGCAACGAGCTTGCCAACAGCCTTAGCTGCCTCTTTGTTTCCGCCATTGCCTGTGATTTCCTTATCAAGGCTTGAAGCCTGAGCAAGTGTAACACCGGCTACATCGTCAATAATCTGAGCATAGATGTTGCTTGTGGAGCGGAATACGCAAAGACGAGGACAAGAAGCTGTACCGCTGATCTTGCTGCGGACTCTCTTATGGCGTTTTGCGCGTGCCTTTTTTGTATCTGGTCTGCTTACCATTAATTATTCACTCCTTAATTATTTGCCCTTACCGGCCTTGCCTTCCTTGCGGCGGATAACTTCATCAGCGTACTTAATACCCTTGCCCTTATATGGCTCCGGAGGACGCTTTTTCTCTTACTTCGGCAGCAAACTGACCAACCTTTTGCTTATCAATGCCGGAGATGATGATTTTGTTAGGATCGGGAACTTCAATCTTGATGTCCTCTGTATCCTCAACGATAACCTGGTGTGAATAACCAAGGTTCATAACGCACTTGTTACCCTGCTTCTGAACACGGTAACCAACGCCGTTTACTTCGAGAGTCTTTGAGTAACCCTCTGTAACACCAATAACCATATTATGGATAAGTGTTCTTGTAAGGCCGTGAAGTGAACGGTTTTCCTTTGCGTCGTTAGGACGTGTAACCTCGATTACATCGCCCTTGATTTCAACAGTCATAGCAGGATTAAACTTGAAATCAAGTGTACCCTTAGGACCTTTAACTGTGATAACGCCGTTGTCAACTGAAGCTGTAACGCCGGCGGGAATATTTATAGGTTTTCTTCCAATTCGAGACATTTATCGCACCTCCTCTTACCAAATGTAAGCGAGAACCTCGCCGCCGATGTGCTGCTTTCTTGCCTCACGATCTGTCATAACACCCTTTGAGGTTGAAATGATAGCGATACCAAGACCCTTCATTACCTTTGGCATATCTTCTGCATTACTGTAAATTCTGAGACCGGGCTTTGATACACGGCGGAGACCTGTGATAACAGGAGTCTTACCGTCTGTATACTTGAGTGTTACCTTAATAACGCCCTGCTTGCCGTCTTCAATAACTGTGAAATTCTTTACATAACCTTCGTCAACAAGAATCTGACAAATTGACTTCTTGAGGTTTGAAGCGGGAATTTCAACAGAATCATGCTTTGCTGAATTTGCGTTACGGATTCTTGTAAGTAAATCAGCAATTGTATCTGTAATCTGCATTATGCTTTACCTCCCTTGCTTACCAGCTTGCTTTCTTTACACCCGGAATTTCGCCCTTGTAAGCGAGTTCACGGAAGCAAATACGACAAATGCCATACTTACGGAGGTAGGCGTGTGGTCTACCACAGATGTTACATCTTGTGTACTCTCTTGTAGAGAATTTCTGCTTTCTCTGCTGCTTTACTTTCATTGAAGTTTTAGCCACAACAATCCCTCCTTACTTTGAAAACGGTGCGCCCATAAGCTTTAAGAGCTCGCGAGCTTCTTCGTCTGTTGTTGCAGTGGTTACGAAACAAATGTCCATACCACGAACCTTGTCGATCTTGTCATAGTCAATCTCGGGGAAGATGAGCTGTTCTTTGAGGCCCATGTTGTAGTTACCACGGCCGTCAAATGAATCAGGGTTGATACCTCTAAAGTCACGAACACGGGGAAGTGCTACATTGAAGAATCTGTCGAGGAATTCATACATTCTCTCGCCTCTTAATGTAACCTTACAGCCGATTGCCATACCTTCTCTGAGTTTGAAGTTAGCAACTGACTTTCTTGCCTTACAGATGAGAGGCTTCTGACCTGTAATAGCAGAAAGGTCTGTGCAGATAGCATCAATTACTTTTGAGTTATCTTTTGCTTCGCCTGCGCCTACATTGATAACGATTTTTATCAAGCTTAGGAATCTGCATTGTGCTCTTGTAGGAGAACTTTGACATAAGAGCAGGTGCAACTTCTTTTGAATAATATTCTTTAAGTCTTGCCATATCTTATTTCCTCCTTAAAAGTGCTTCGCCGCATTTAGCGCAAACTCTGCCCTTAGAGCCGTCCTCATAGAACTTATGAGCAACTCTTGTAGGCTTTTTGCATCTTGGGCAAACGATCTGAACCTTAGATGCATACATAGCACCCTCAGCCTTAATGATACCGCCCTGCTCGCCCATCTTCTTGGGCTTAACATGCTTTGAAACCATGTTTACCTTTTCTACGATAACTTTGCCTTCTTTAGGGCTTACAGCCATAACCTGACCTGTCTTGCCCTTGTCCTTACCGCTTAATACGATAACGGTGTCGCCTGTTTTAACATGAACTTTACTCATTGTGACACCTCCAATTAAAGTACTTCGGGAGCGAGAGAAAGAATCTTCATATAATCCTTATCACGAAGCTCTCTTGCTACCGGTCCGAAGATACGAGTACCCTTCGGGTTCTTATCTTCCTTAATAATAACAGCTGCATTTTCATCGAAACGGATATAAGTACCGTCTTCTCTTCTGACGCCCTTTGCAGAACGAACAACTACAGCCTTTACAACGTCGCCTTTTTAACAACACCGCCGGGTGCTGCCTTTTTAACCGAGGCTACGATTACATCGCCAATGTTGGCATATCTCCTTCTGGTACCGCCGAGTACACGAATGCACATAAGTTCCTTTGCGCCGGTGTTGTCGGCAACCTTGAGGATAGTTTGCTGCTGAATCACAGTGTAATTCCTCCTTTACTCAAAGCCGCTAAAATAAACTTATTTAGCTTTCTCAATAATCTCGACGAGTCTCCATCTTTTGTCTTTAGAAAGAGGACGGGTCTCCATAATCTTTACACGGTCGCCAATGCCACACTCGTTGTTTTCGTCATGTGCCTTGAAACGAACTGTACGCTTAACAATTTTGTTGTAAAGCTTGTGCTTTACGCTGTCTTCAACTGCAACGACAATTGTCTTGTCCATCTTGTCGCTTACAACTTTTCCGACAACAGTTTTTCTCATATTTCTTTCACTCACTGTTAAGTCCTCCTCTCTTAAGCTTCAGCGCCGTTAAGTTCCATCTGACGAAGAACTGTTGAAATTCTTGCGATGTCCTTTTTAACAGCACCGATTCTGGATGAGTTTTCGAGCTGATTAACAGCAAGCTGGAAACGAAGATTGAATAATTCTTCTTTGAGTTCAGTGAGCTTTGTCTGAAGCTCTTCTACTGACATATCTCTGAGTTCTGATGCTTTCATTACTGCTCACCCTCCTCTTTCTTAACAAACTTGCACTTGATCGGAAGCTTATTTGCAGCAAGGCGAAGAGCCTCTCTTGCAGTAGCTTCATCTACGCCGCCGAGTTCAAACATAACTCTGCCCGGCTTTACTACGGCTACCCAGTACTCGGGTGAACCTTTACCTGAACCCATTCGTGTTTCAGCAGGCTTTGCTGTAACAGGCTTATCAGGGAAAATTTTGATCCATACTTTACCGAATCTTTTGCAGTAACGAGTCATAGCGACACGGGCAGCCTCAATCTGGTTTGAGGTGATCCATGCAGGCTCTGTAGCCTGAAGACCGAAATCGCCGTAAGTAACCTTGTTACCACGAAGAGCCTTACCTGTCATACGACCTCTGTGAACTCTTCTGTATTTTACTCTCTTAGGTAATAACATTACTTTCTGCCTCCTTCTCTGCGGGGCTTTCTTGACTTAACTTCGTTAAGAACCTCGCCCTTGTAAAGCCAAACCTTAACGCCTACTTTACCGTAGGTTGTGTTAGCTTCTGCAAAGCCGTAGTCGATGTCGGCACGAAGTGTCTGAAGCGGAATAGTACCTTCGTGGTACTGCTCTGAACGAGCAATTTCAGCACCGCCGAGACGACCTGAACACATGATCTTAATACCCTTAGCGCCACGACGCATTGCGTTGCCGATTGACATCTTCATTGCACGGCGGAAAGAGATTCTCTTTTCAAGCTGCTGAGCGATGCTTTCTGCAACGAGCTGTGCATCGAGCTCAGGAGCCTTAACTTCTACGATATTGATTGCAACGGGCTTGCCGAGCATCTTTTCGCACTGTGCTCTGAGCTTTTCAATCTCAGAACCGCCCTTACCGATTACAAGACCGGGCTTAGCGCAGTGGATGCTGATTTTAACCTTTTTGCCGTCACGCTCAATTTCAATCTTTGAGATACCGAAGTTGTAAAGCTGAGCCTTCAGAGTCTTACGGAGGTTATAGTCCTCAACGAGTGTAGCACCGAAGTCCTTCTTGTTTGCAAACCAACGGGAATCCCAATCTTTAATAACGCCGACACGGAGACCGTGCGGATTAACTTTCTGACCCATAATCTAACCTCCCCTTAGTCGTCTTCTCTTTCCTTGAGTACGAGGGAAATGTGAGAAGTTCTCTTGTTAATTCTGAACGCTCTGCCCTGTGCTCTCGGACGAATTCTTTTAAGGATGGGGCCTGCTGTTGCATTGCACTGAGCAATGTAAAGCTTGGATACATCCATGTCATGGTTGTTCTCAGCATTTGCCATAGCTGAATTGAGCAGCTTTAAAAGCGGCTCGCAAGCGGCCTTGGGAGTGTGCTTAAGAACAGCTTCCGCATACTTAACATCTTTGCCTCTTACGAGGTCAAGAACAACATTAACCTTGCGGGGTGAAATACGAACAAATTTTGCATTTGCCTTTGCTTCCATCTGCAATACTCTCCTTCCGCTTATTTGCTTGTCTTTGATCCTGCGTGACCTTTGAATGTTCTTGTCGGAGCAAACTCACCGAGCTTGTGACCAACCATATCTTCGGTTACATATACAGGAACATGTTTTCTGCCGTCATGAACGGCAAATGTGTGACCAACGAATTCAGGGAAAATTGTTGAACTTCTTGACCAAGTCTTGAGAATTTCTCTTTTCGCCTGCTTCGTTCATTTCGATTAACCCTTTTGAGCAGTACAGGCTGAACATAAGGGCCCTTTTTAGTACTTCTACTCATGTTTTAGCTCCTTTCCGCCTTACTTACCGTTTCTTCTTCTTACGATAAGCTTGTCGCTGCTCTTGTTGTTCTTACGAGTCTTGTAGCCGAGTGCGGGCTTACCCCATGGGGTTACAGGGCCCGGACGACCAACAGGTGACTTACCCTCACCACCGCCGTGCGGATGGTCGTTAGGGTTCATTACAGAACCACGAACAGTAGGACGCCAACCCATGTTTCTCTTACGACCTGCTTTACCGATCTTAACATTTTCGTGATCGGTGTTACCTACCTGACCGATTGTAGCCATGCAGTTTTCAGGAACGTTTCTGAGCTCGCCTGAAGGAAGTCTTAAAAGTGCAAGACCGTTTTCCTTAGCCATGAGCTGAGCCATGTTGCCGGCTGAACGAGCGAGCTGAGCGCCTCTGCCGGGATAAAGCTCTACATTGTGGATAAATGTACCAACAGGGATTGCTGTAAGCGGAAGTGCGTTACCGGGCTTAATATCAGCGTTTGCACCTGCTGTTACCTTGTCGCCTACCTTAAGTCCTTCCGGAGCAATAATGTAAGCCTTCTCGCCGTCTGTGTACTCTACAAGAGCGATGAATGCAGAACGGTTTGGATCGTACTCTAATGTTTTAACTGTACCTTCAACATCAAATTTCTGACGCTTGAAGTCAATAATACGGTACTTTTTGCGGTTGCCGCCGCCTCTGTGACGAACGGTGATTCTGCCGTAGCTGTTACGACCTGCCTTTTTATTTAAAGGAGCAAGCAAGCTTTTTTCCGGCTCAACCTTTGAAAGACCCGAATAATCTGTAACCGACATATTTCTTCTTGAGTTAATGGTCGGCTTATATACTTTAATGGCCATTTGGTTTCACTCTCCTCATGATGGCTTTGCGGGAATATGGCATTTCCCATACATTCTGCCTGAATAATGTTTTTCAGACTCAATACTGAACCTGAGTCAGTATTACATCATGCCTTCAAAAAAATTCGATAGGCTTGCTGTCTTCGGTAAGTTTTACGATTGCTTTCTTCCAGCTCTTTGAGTAGCCGCCGTTGTTTCTGCCCTGACGACGGAATTTGCCTCTCATGCTTACTGTGTTTACCTTTGCAACCTTAACGCCGAAAACTTCTTCACAAGCTTTTGCAATTTCAATCTTGTTTGCTGACTTAGCAACTTCAAAGGTATAAATTTTGTTAACTGCGCCGAGCATACTCTTTTCGGTAATAACAGGGCGGATTACAATATCATGAGCTATCATGCATATACCTCCTCAATCTTGCTTACCGCATCCTTAACGATGATAAGCTTGTCAGCATTCAAAATGTCATATACATTAAGAGTGTTTACCTGAGCTGTTTTAACACCGGGGATGTTGTTAGCTGATTTAATAACCTTGCTGTCAACCTCAGGAAGAACAATGAGAGCCTTCTTTTCAGCTCCGATTGCGCTGAGCATTGCAACAATCTTCTTTGTCTTGTACTCGTCCATGCTGATTGAATCAACAACGATGAGCTCGTTCTCCATAACCTTTGAAGAGAAAGCTGACTTCATAGCAAGTCTTCTTACCTTCTTGTTTACGGAAAATCTATAATCTCTTGGCTTCGGAGCGAATACAACGCCGCCGTGTGTCCACTGCGGAGCTCTTGTTGAACCCTGTCTTGCACGGCCTGTACCCTTCTGTCTCCACGGTCTTTTTACCGCCGCCTGAAACCTCTGATCTTGTAAGAGCGGACTGTGTGCCCTGACGCTGTGCTGCGAGGTAGTTAACTACCATCTGATGCATAACAGCTGCATTTGGTTCGATACCGAATACGGACTCGGCAAGCTCGATTGTACCGACATTCTTGCCTTCCATATCTACTACTGCTAAATTTGGCATTTATAATCCCCCTTCCTTAAGCCTTTACGGAATCTTTGATTACAACGATTCCCTTGTTAGGACCCGGAATAGCACCCTTAACAGCGATGAGGTTGTTTTCTGCGTCAACCTTAACAACTGTGAGGTTCTGAACCGTTACCTGTTCTGCGCCGAGGTGACCTGCCATTCTCTTACCCTTCCAAACTCTTGAAGGTGATGAGCAGGCACCGATTGAACCGCCGTGGCGTACGCAAGGACCTGTACCGTGTGATTCCTTAAGACGGTGGAAGTTCCATCTCTTAATAACACCTGCTGTACCCTTACCTTTGCTCTTGCCTGTTACGTCAATCTTGTCGCCGGGGGTGAATACGTCTGCTTTAACGAGATCACCGATGCTGTAAGCGTCTGTGTCTGTAAAGCGGAACTCTTTGAGAGTTTTCTTTGGTGCTACACCGGCCTTATCAAAGAAGCCCTTCATTGGCTTGTTTACCTTGTGAGGTTTAACATCGCCGTAGCCGAGCTGTACCGAAGCGTAGCCGTCGTTTTCAACTGTTTTCTTGGCTGTTACCACGCAAGGGCCTGCCTCAACAACAGTTACGGGAATCATGATTCCCTTTTCATCGAAAATCTGTGTCATACCGATTTTCTTACCGATGATTGCTTTCTGCATAAATTGTATCCTCCTTATAGGTTATTGGTTGGTTTCCCAACATGACCCTGTCTGCTTGTAGGTTGGTATCCGATTATAACTTAATCTCGATATCAACGCCGGCAGGGAGCTCTAAGCTCATAAGAGCCTCGACTGTCTTGTTTGACGGTCTTAAGATGTCGATAAGACGCTTGTGAGTTCTGATTTCAAACTGCTCACGGCTGTCCTTGTACTTATGAACAGCACGGAGAATTGTTACAACCTGCTTCTCAGTCGGGAGCGGAACGGGACCTGAAACTCTTGCGCCTGTGCGCTTAGCTGTTGCCACGATTCTCTCTGCAGACTGATCAACGAGCTGATGATCATAACCCTTTAATCTTATTCTAATCTTTTCCTTGACTGCCATTATCGTCGCCTCCTTAAAAATGTTAGTTGGCGGGCGTTGCTTTTCAAAACTTTTTGAAACTCTGCCGGGTGTTTCCTCACCCCGCATTAAAAAACCCGTTTAACTATTCAGTTAACCGGGAAGTTCTGAAAGCGTTTGAGCGCAGTTATGGCAAAGCAACCCCATTGCCACTCAATCGCTCTGTGTTTCAATTTAATCGCCCGGTTTAAAATCGGACATACTCCACGGAAAAACCGGCTTAATGCCGCAACCTCCCGCTTCATCGCATATCTTGTGCAGTCACACAAGCATTATTATAAACGAAATACCGCATTATTTCAACCTTTTTCGGCAAAAATAAGCGGTATAGAAGTTTTTTGAAATATTTTTTAATTAATTTTGTTTAATTTGTACATACTCCCGTTTGCCGATTTTATGTTATAATTAGGCAGACGAAAATGTCTTTTCTATACTATTGTATATAAGGGACTCCATTTTGTCAATTGTGCAGTTTTATGAAAAGGAATGACAGACAATGAAACATTTGTATTTTGGTGACGGTAAGGGCAAAACCACAGCCGCTGTAGGAATTGCCGTCAGGGCGGCGGGCAGTAACCTCAAGGTGCTGTTTGTGCAATTTTTAAAAACGGAATTTTCGGGTGAACGCCATGTTCTCAGTCACACCGAGAATGTGACTCTCACGCTCTGCCCCGCCGACCTCAAGTTCACATTTCAGATGAACGAAAAAGGAAAAGGCTCAGGCGGCAAAAATTTTTCAAGGGTATTTTTGACCACAGTGTCACACTTGCCCTGACCGAAAAGTACGACATGGTTGTATTTGACGAGATTATTGACGCAATCAATGCTGAAATGCTCACCGAATCCGAGGTTGTTGAGTTCATCACCAACGCTCCCTCAAGCATGGAGATCATTATGACAGGTCATAACCCGTCAACAAAAAATGATTGACCTTTGCGATTATGTGACCGAGTTCAAAAAAAATCAAGCACCCCTATGACCGAGGCATCACCGGCAGAATCGGTGTTGAATTTTAATTTTAAGTTTGTGGAGATAGTTTAATTTACAAAAAACATAAAAACGCTCGAGCGTAGCGCTTATAAAATCGTATCCGACACCACCCGATTTATGGGTGGTTATTTTTTGCATTGTTTTATGGGGAATGTGGGATATAACGGATTAAAAAACGGCTGTCACTTGACGAAAGTCAATTCATCAGCAACAGCCGCTTTTAATTCAATTGAATATTAAAGAACTTACTTGAGCCATACGATATCCGTATCGGTTGCAAGGTTGTCAATTCCGTAAAGCACAACAACCTGTTCGGGGTTGTAGGTTGTCACAAGGTCTGACACGCTTTCCTTATAATAACGCAGGTCAACCAGAACCACCTTGCTGTAGTTTTCTGCAAGGAACGGTGCAAGGCTGTGCGAAAAGCTGTCCTTGATGAGAAGAATTGTGCCGTTCTTTGCATTTGTGTTTGTAATCTCCGTGAGAGCGTGATTGCCGTCAATAAACACGGGGTACTTGTCGTCCTCTTTGAGATGGTCGGTAAAGTACATTGAACCCGAAGTTTTAATATTTGCGCCCTCGGTGATTTTTACGGAGATATTCCTGTCGGAATTTTTAGGGTTATTCCAAATTTCGATATTATCGGGCGGTGTGAGCCAAAAACCGCTTGAAGAATATGTTGTGCCGTAAAAGTCGGGGTAGCTGTCTTTTTTCAGGGTTGAATCATCAATCGGAGTAATGTCGAGTGCCTTGCAAAGCTCTTGGTAGCCCGTGTAAGCACCCTTTGTTGTCCAATGGTGGTCGGTTTTGTAGTAAAGCTGACTGCCGTTTTTGTATTCGCTCTTAAAGCGTTCACGCAAATCGACAAATCCGATTTTATCCTTCGAAAGCGTTGAAGAAATCTTGCTTATATCCTCATCATCGTTGTATTTATCGTGGAATGTCGGAAGCACATCATCAACAATATATCCTGTTGACGGAACAAGCATAACCGTTGTCGGAGTGTCGATTGATTTTGCAAAATCCGCAACCGCACCGATATTCTTATCGAGGTTGTTCTCAGTCGAAACAGGCTTGTTGATAAGGTAGCCGTTTTTGCAGTTATACACACCGCTTGCACCGTTGTTACCCTCTGCAAGGGCGGTGTATGCGTTAAGACCTACCCATGTGTTTCTCTGCGGAAACCTGTCGGCAAAGAATGTTTCAAACTCACTGCCGAAATCACCCGAAAGCAATTTTTCGGCTGTAACCTCCGGAAACTTCTGCAAGTATCTTTTTTCGGAAGAGCTGTAGTCGGGCTTCGGAGAAAAGATAAACCACAAAGCCATTCCGTATATAAAAATCAGAAATACAACCGCAGGAATGTATTTTCCGATTTTATTTCTGTTATCAGCAAAACGCATATATATTCACCTGACTTTTTCTAATTGTTCACAGCCGTTTTAAAATCTGAAATAAAGGAACGGGTTGTAGCTCTGATTAACAAGGCTTGCCGTGCTGACAGCAAGAACACCCATACAGTAGAGTGTTTCGGGAATCCACATAAAGCGTGTGTGTTCAAAGCGTGTGTAAAGCATTGTTGCAAGCGGAGTTGACGCAACAGCCGCAATAATAAGCATTGGCAGGTTGCTCATAATAAGATTGAACGCCTGATCGCCGCAAATTCCGTTGCCGAAATTGAAAAGGTCAACCATAAACTCACCGAGCTGTCCGACATCCGTGAAGTAGAAAAGCCCCCAACCGATGATTATGATAAACAGAGTGTAAATGTGCTGAACAAATGACGGCAGTCTGTCGAGAAATTTTTTGAGTACGAATTTTTCAAGAATAAGAAGAAGTCCGTAGTAAAGTCCCCAAAGTACAAAGTTGTATGCCGCACCGTGCCAAAGTCCTGTAAGTCCCCACACGATGAGAAGGTTAAGAATCTGCCTTTTAACGCCCTTTCTGTTACCGCCGAGAGGAATATAAACATATTCTTTGAACCATGTCGAAAGGGAAATGTGCCATCTTCTCCAAAAGTCTGTAATCGACTTTGCGATGTAGGGATAGTTAAAGTTTTTAAGAAACTCGAATCCCATCATATTGCCAAGACCGCAAGCCATATCGGAGTAACCCGAGAAATCAAAGTAAATCTGGAATGTATAGGCTATCATACCCACCCATGTTCCGACAACACCGTTTTCATCGGTTGTTGCAAAAATGTTTTTTGTGAGCGTTCCCATGGTGTTTGCGATAATTACCTTTTTTGCAAGACCGACCATAAAGAGCTTCACGCCCCTTGTGAACATTTCAAGCGTTTCACGGCGGTTTACAAGCTGTTCGGCAACATCACGGTAACGGACAATCGGACCTGCAATAAGCTGCGGAAAAAGTGCAACATAAGTACCGAAGTTGATGAAGTTCTTCGACACGGGCGCATCGTCACGGTAAACATCAATAACATAGCTCATTGTCTGGAATGTGTAGAAGCTGATGCCGATCGGCAGGCTGATTTGAAGCTCCGGAATATTGAGAAACGGCAGCATATTGAGCGTTTCGGTTATCATTCCCGTATATTTAAACACCGCAAGAATACCTATATCAAGCACGCAGGTCAGAATCAGAAACAGCTTTTTCTTTTTGGCGTCGGCTCTGTATTTGTCAACAAGCCAACCGCCTATATAGTTGAAGAAGATGTTGAACACCATAAGCAGAACAAGCCTAGGTTCGCCCCAACCGTAGAATATAAGGTTTACGATAAAGAGAAAAATATTACGTCCCTGTCTTGGCACAAGATAATAGGCAAGCAAGGTAATCGGCAGATACGCAAACATAAATACAAGGCTCGAAATACCACTGTTTATTCTCCTGCAATTAAATTACTATAAATTTTTACTT
>ENA-OQIS01000146-OQIS01000146.1-human-gut-metagenome-genome-assembly--contig:-NODE-146-length-15606-cov-2.307513_pt1 | contig 15606 bp, 19 predicted proteins | sample MGYA00242589_ERZ504754 | MGnify/ENA primary metagenome ERZ504754 (study PRJEB26092, sample SAMD00036351) | human gut metagenome | host: Homo sapiens | study: EMG produced TPA metagenomics assembly of...
ATATATTTGACAGCCTCCTTACCCGAATGCCTGTCCGTTTTGATCTGTGAAGAAATTGAATCCCTTTCTACTTCCGGCCACGACCCCTGACGCTCCATAATAGTGCATTCTGTCGATCAGCTGTTTCTCTGAGAAATTACCGGTCTCATAACTTCCCTCCACCGCAAAAATTCCATACTCCTCCAATAATTCCTTCTGATATTCTCCAAATACCGAATACACCGCACGATCCATATCCAGCCTTGCCTGATTTTTCTCTGCCTGAACAAATGCACTTTCCAGAATTGCTGTTACAAATGAGATCATCAGTACAAATATCAGGCTTAAAAATGCTGTGATCTCCCCTTTTTTCACGTTAGATTCCCGCACTTTCACTTGTGATCTTTTCAAAAATATCGTTGACCAGCGTCGTCAGCTGTGTTTTAAATATCAAGACGAGTGCAATGATAACCACCAATATCAATATCATCTCCACGACTGACAGCCCGGTTTCTGCCTGCATCTCTGCCACAAACATCTGCACCCGTTCTCTCATGCTCTCTGTAAATTTTCTCAACATATCGTCCTCTTCCTTTCTTCTTAAATCTGAATCGTCAAAAATGCCGGTACAACAATGATCATCAGCACCACTCCCAGCATCAGAAACATCGGTCCCAGCAGTCTGGTACTGGTCTCTTCTCCCAGTTTTCTGGCTGCTGCTTTGCGCTCTTCAAACGCTCCCGCCGCTTCTCTCTGAAGTAATTCTGCCAGTCCCTTTGTTCCTTTTCTTAAATTCTGAGACAGCATCACCGCAAATTTACGATAGACCGGAAGCCCGCACCGCATTCCAAAATGCTCATAGCATTCACTCTCCGGAGTTCCTCTCTGCATTTCCCGCATGGTATAGACCATCTCCTCATACACATATCTCGTATTTTCCTGCTGCCGATAAACCGATGCAATCTGAAACCACGCTCTTCGTGCAGGCATTCCGGCTCCCAGATACAATGTAAATGTACTGATAAATTCCGGATAATCCATTGCCAGCTGATGTCGGCGTGCCTTCTTTTTCTGGATTTCATTCTGTTTTTCCAGCACCAGCATCAGGGCCGCTGCCACAATCCCCAGTACAAAGATTCCCACACTTCTCATATCTTTTGCATAATGCCAGGATATTGTTTTTCCTTCAATTTCATCCGGAAGCACCACATACCCGGATTCACGGTCTGTCTCATCTGCTTCCTTCATTTTCTTTTTCCAGCTGTCTTTGAAACTGCCCGGAATCATCCAGCTTTGGCGGAAACACTCTTGCCGAAAACTGATGCTCTGCCTTTGCATCTCCGTATGTGAGTAATGCTTTTAACTCAATGATCCTTCCCTCTTCCGACAGATTTTTATCCTGCAGTTCGCCAAGAATGTTTACTGTCTGGTAATCACTTAACTCCCAGGATACCTCGATTCCCGTATCCGGTACTGTTTTTACAAGATTCAGATCATACCTCACTTCATCCAGACTCTTATTTTCCCCAAGTATAAGCGTTTCCAGCTTTTTCCCTGCTGTGTCAAATACTCTTTGCAATTCTTCCTGTGTATACGACTGTTCCTGTATTTCCACAGTGATTTTCGCTTTCTGATCTTTTGTTTTTGCGACCAGCTTTTGATTTTTCTCCCCCTGTCCGTGTTCATTCCGTTTTAATATACTGCTTCCGGATTTGTTTTGTGGAATTTTCCGAAAATTATCAGTCGCATATAAGGCTCCCGCCAGAATCGTAAACACTGCGATCACCAGTACTGCCTTTTGATATCCTTTTCTTTCTGTTTTCATACCATCCCCTTACACCTCGATCTGTGTCTATTTTTTTGCCCAGCTGATAAGCTGTCAGATATACCATCAGGCAGATTGTCATAAACAAAGTGCCTGCAAGATTTCCGTAAAGCACTGCCATAAACTCAGGAAATGCGCTTCTCATATACAGAATAATTACAAACGGAATCACACACATGATCTTAAATTCCAGCTTTTTTGAAGTGAGCATCACCTGTATTTCTCTTTCAACTCCATTTTTTCTCCGATTGCGTCTGCCGCATGCCGAATAATGGCAATACTGTCTCCTCCCAGACGTTTTGCAGCGCCAAATACCGTTACAAAATTTTCCACATCTTCCTCTTTCACACGATCGGCAAACTGCTTCATCACTTCTTCTGCTGTCATATTCAGATCCAGCTGATGGACCATTGTTTCATATTCCTTTATAATTCGTGTTTTTTCTTGTAAATGGGGCAGATTTCTTTCCACGTTTCCCGGATTGCATTTTCCACAGAATACCCGACTTTTAAAATTGCGGACAATGTCTGTATGCTCTCGCGAAACTGTTCTCTGAATTCCTCTTTCTTCTGTTTACAGCACTCTTCTTCCCAGTTCTTCACATAGAGCAATGCGATCGGAACCATCAAGATCCACGCTGTCCAATGATCATAAAACAGATAGGCCGTCATCCCCGTGATCAGAATTCCTCTACCCGCTGCCGCCATGTATTCCCGTTTCTGAATATCCTGCTGCCAGCAGTTTTTCTCTCTGAGTGATTTCATTTTCCTTCATAAGAGTTCCTTTAATTTTTCCATCTTCCATTCCCTCCTCCTGAAATTTATATAATGTCTGTAACTGAATCCTTCCATTCTCATACCCAAGTACTTCTGTAATCTCCAGTACTTTTCTGCTCTTATCCCGGAGTCTTCCGAGATGAATGATAACGTCCAGAGCAGAAGCGATCTGCTGCTGAATCGCGATCAGAGGCAATTCAATCCCCATCAGCATCATCGTCTCCAATCTGTGAAGCATATCCATCGGATTGTTGGCATGACCGGTAGACATTGAACCACTATGGCCGTTAAGCATTGCTGAAGATATCATGTCCACTGTTTCATCACCTCTGACTTCCCCCACAATGATCCGATCCGGTCTCATACGAAGTGCTGACTTGATCAGGTCACGGATCGTCACCGCCCCTTCTCCTTCCAGGTTTGCGTTTCTCGCTTCCAGTCTGACCAGATTCGAAACACCCTTGATCTGGAGCTCCGCATTGTCTTCAATTGTAATAATTCGTTCATCTTTTGGAATATAGTCTGATAACGCATTGAGAAATGTTGTCTTACCGGAGCCTGTCCCTCCGCTGACAAAAATGTTATATTTTGATTCCACAAGAATTTTTAAGAAATTTACCGCTTCCTGACTGATACTTCCCCAGTCGATCAGCTGTTTCATTGTAACGGCCTCTTTTGGAAATTTTCGAATCGTCATGATCGGACCGTTTAATGCCACCGGACGCAGTACAACATTTACACGGGAACCGTCCTCCAGTCTCGCATCTACGATGGGAGATGCTTCATTGACATAGCGATTCGCACCTGCCGCAATCTGCTGGATCACATCTTCCAGCTTTGCAACTGACACAAATCTGCGATCTGACTCAAAAATACGCCCCGCTTTTTCCAGAAAAATATGATCCGTCCCATTGATCATGATTTCCGTGATCTCATCATCTTCGATCAACTCCTGCAGAATATCCAGTTTCCGGAACGCATTAAACAACTCTTTGCTGATCCGTATCTTTTCCTGAAGCGGAATAAACTCTCTTTTGAAGCCTCCTCCAACACTTCATGAATCAGCTCCTGCAGTTCCTCGTCTTCCATATCGCAGGTCATATCCATCTTTTCAATCACCCGGTCATATAATCGCTCTGTGTTTCTCATATGACAGTACCGCCGTTTCTCGACCTTACCACCTTCTGTACCGTATGCTCCAGGATTTTCTCATGTCCGGTCCGCAAAAGATTCTCCGTATACTGCTGCAGCTTTGCCTTTGCTGCCGGCTCTTCGATCGAAAGCGTATGAACAGAATCACATTTTTCCAGAATCGAAAACAGTCCGTTCACACTGTCTCCCAAATCCAGGATCAACACTTCATAAATACTTTTTTCCACAATCTGCTCAAACAGCTGCAGCCACTCTTCTGCTGTGACCGCCTGCAGATCCTGTACCACCGGAATCGGACGTATATAATCCATGTTTCCAATCTGGCCTGTCATCATGCTGATACGAAGTCCCAGATTTCCGGTCTCCTGTTTTGAATAATACAAGAGATCTCCCAGATTCTGTTCCTGTTCTTTTGAAAAATAATGCTCACCTCCTGCATACTCTTCCAGATTCAGATACAGAACAGGTCCTTTTTCTGCCAGCTCTTTTCCCAGTTCCAACGCATACTTCGTCTTCCCGATCCTGTGTATGGGTGAATAAACACCGATCAGACTTCCCCTTGTCTTTCGGAGCGTCTTTGCCACAGCCCGTTCCTTGTCCACAGAAAGCTCCAGAACCTTTGTCAGAATCTGATCAACTGACTGATACTTATAAAGCTCCTTTTCTTCGTCTGCCAGATACCTCCCTTCTGCTTTTACCAGTACAAATCGCTCTGCTGCCGGAATTTCCAGTCTTTCTTCCTGCGAATATTCCTCTCCGATCAGCAAAATCTGGATTGGCTTTTGTTCTGCGAATTTTTTCAGTGGTTCCAATTTCTGAAACATATGCATCTGAAATCCAAGCTCTTTTCTGCCTCCGATCATCTGCATAAGGTTTCTCGCATAATCTGCCTCCTGATCACAGATTACAAAATTTTTCTGATGCAACCTATCCCTCCTGTTCTGTATGATTCATTCAATCTTTTGGATGAAAATACCGCTGCGAACCGCAGCCTGAATAAAAATAACTGACGATCAGAATCCTCTGATCTCCTGATACAAAAGACCTGTGAAGCAGGTCCGATAAAAACAGCACTCGAATGATCTGCTGTGTGAAATGTATTATAAACGCAGTTTCCCGCCTTGTCCATACGCTTTTCCTAAATTGCAGTTTTTTGTGAAAACCTTACAAACTTTGATACACCAGAATTCCATAAAGCATACAGACTCCAGGAATACCAAGGCTTCCGGATGTCAAAAAGGACAGCCCGTTGATTCCTACCTTCCAGGAATCCTGATCCGGCAGGACGTATTGATTAACAAAATATATCAGGCAGATTCCCATCACTGCCCTCAGAAAAAAGTTTAAAATCACAGCTGCCGCTTTATTTTTCATAACAAAACTACCTCCTGTGGAAACATCTGATATATCTTATTCCCACAGAAGGTAGTTTATGCGCAGTCTATAATTTTATTTTAATCTCCCGGTTTGATCGATGATACTGATGATACCGGACTCCGGCTGCATCCATCATCCGTTTGGATGCCATGACACTCGGGGTGTCCGCATACTTGTCACAATCATAAATGACCTCTTTAATTCCCGACTGAATGATCGCTTTTGCGCACTCATTACACGGAAACAGTGACACATACAGCTTGGCTCCGACCAGGCTTCCGCCGCTGTAATTCAATATGGCATTCAATTCACTGTGTGTGGAATACACATACTTTGTCTCCAGCGGATTTTCGCCTTCCCTCGCCCACGGAAATTCATCATCTGAGCATCCTTTCGGAAATCCATTGTATCCCATGGACAAAATACTTGTTGTCCTGACTCACAATACAGCATCCGACCTGAGTATTCGGATCCTTGGAACGCATCCCGGACAGCATGGCAACTCCCATAAAATACTCATCCCAGGTCAGATAATCTTCTCTTTTATCTGACATGATTTTCAACTCCTTTATTTTGTGCCGAAAATACGATCTCCCGCATCTCCCAGTCCAGGCACAATGTAGCCATGATCATTTAAATGATCATCCAGCGCTCCGATGTACATATCAACATCCGGATGTGCCTCCTGCATCTTCTTGACCCCTTCCGGTGCAGCAAGGATACACATGAAGCGGATATGCTTTACTCCTTTGTCCTTGAGCATCTGGATCGCAGCAGCACTGGATCCGCCTGTTGCCAGCATCGGATCTACTACAAATACTTCTCTCTCACTGCAGTCTGCCGGAAGCTTGCAGTAATATTCTACCGGCTCTAATGTTTCCGGATCACGGTACAGACCGATGTGACCTACTTTTGCGGCCGGAATCAATGATAACATTCCATCTACCATACCAAGTCCCGCTCTTAAGATCGGTACAACTGCCAGTTTTTTTCCTGTCAGCTCTTTTCCCACCATCTCACAGATCGGTGTTTTGATTGTAACATCCTGAAGCTTCAGATCTCTTGTTGCTTCATAGCACATCAGACTCGCGATCTCACTGATCACCTCTCTGAATTCTTTTGTTCCGACATCCTCTCTGCGGATATAGCTGATTTTGTGCTGGATCAGTGGATGATCCATAACATGTACTTCTGACATTATTGTCCTCCTTTAGTAAATGAATTTAAAATTTCTGCTAATTTTTCTATCAACAACGTAATCTTCTCATAACACTCTCCATATGCAGTCAAAGGCTGCCCATATGGATCCGGGATCTCTTCTGTTTCTCCCGTAAACTCAGTAAGTGTATATACATTGTCTGTATATTCGCTCGGATATTCAGAAAGTATCTTCTCCTTCTGAGCCTGTGCCATCGTCAGGATCAGTGTCTCCGGATTCAGGTTCTTCTCCGTAAACGGTCTGGAAGTATATCCCTCCAGCGTCATCTGATTGCTCTTTAAAATAGCTTCTGCTTTCTGATTTACCGGCTCTGGAAACAAAACGACCATTCCCTTGGATTCGATCCAATATTCCTGATCTAATGACTGATGCCTGAAAATCTCTGCCGCAACCGGTCCGCGACAGGTATCTGTATTGCTGACAAATACGATTTTTCTGTATTTTTGCTCTTTCGTAAGAACTGATGCGGGGATCCTGCAGTGTCCTGCCGCCTTTTCCAGACGGTTCATAATGGCATTGCCGATTCCCTGGATCGCAAATGACTCACTGTAGATCTCTGACACATCCTCCTCGTCAAACTCTCTCAAAATTCGGTACAGATTCCTTGCAATAGTCTTCTCATTTTCACGGGAACCGATATTTTTTACCAGACCATGGGTATAAAACTCAACCGTTTCATTCGTCCCGATAATGCCCACCTGAACACCCTGACGGCTCTTTTCATAAGCAAGCTGCCGGATGGCAAACACTTCCTCCTTGAGACTTCCTTCTACGATCGTCAGCTTTGCTTTCGGCGCATAATGGCGATATTTCATACCCGGTGCTTTCGGCGCCTGACTGCTCTCACTGCCCAGAATCGTCTCATCCACGCTCACCACGCCGATCACTTCTTCCAGCATATCGGCAGTGATTGCACCCGGTCTTAAGATCATCGGCGGAGAAACTGTCATATCCAGGATCGTAGACTCCAGTCCGATATCTACACTTCCTCCGTCTATGATCATCTCGATCTTCCCGTTCAGATCTTCCCACACATGCTCTGCCGTAGTAGGACTCGGACGTCCGGATGTGTTGGCACTCGGCGCCGATACATATCCGCCTGCCGCAAGGATCAGCTTTCTCGCGATCAGATCACTTGGCATCCTCACAGCAACGGTATCCAGACCGCCTGTCGTGCCATATGGAACCAGAGAACTTTTTTCAAAGATCATCGTCAAAGGTCCCGGCCAGAAATGCTTCGCAAGAAGCTCTGTCTCCGGAGGTACATTCTCCGTAATCTCACTTAAATCTTCCAGATCTGCAATATGAACGATCAGTGGATTATCAGAAGGACGGCCCTTTGCTTCATATGTTTTTTTCGCTGCCTCCTCGTCCAGTGCATTCGCCCCCAATCCGTAAACTGTCTCTGTTGGGAATGCAACAAGTCCTCCTTCTCTGAGAATCTCTCCCGCTTCTCGTATTGCATCTTCGTCTATTTGGTTTTTGTCTATTTTCTTAATTATCGTTTCCATAGCTTTCATTATACCATTTTTCTTATCAGCGCTCAACATATTTCAGGATTCCATTGCCGATTGCCTGGGCAAGCTTCTGCTGATACGCCTCATCGATCAACATCCCTGCCTCCACCGGGCTGCTTAAAAATCCACATTCTACGATCACAATTGGTGACTTTGTATTTTTCAGCATATAGTATGTAGTATTTCCCTTAATCTCTCTGGCATGCTCCTGATCGAAATTTTTCAGCTCTGTCTGCATTACCTCTGCTGCTTTCTTTGCCTCCTTCGAGTGCGCAAAATAAAAATACTGTGGTCCGTCTTACGCTTTCCTGTGGATAACTGTTCTTGATGAATGCAGACTGCAAGTGCAGGAGATTCTTTGTTCGATCAACTCTACTCTGGCTTTAAGTATCTTCCACCTGAGAATCTGCAAGTCCCTCATCCTTTGTTACGTGTCATCACCACCGTGATCTGATGTTCCTCCAGATATTTCTTCAATTTTTCTGCGATCTGCAGATTGAGTTCCTTTTCCTGCGCCCCGTTGATCCCGACTTTTCCGGGATCTTTTCCCCCGTGTCCGGAATCAATCACAACCGTCTTTTTCTCTGATATATTTCCGGAGGTCTCAGATGCTTCCTCCCGAATATAATGACTGTGCAGATACTCTCCGGCAAACTGACATCCTGCTGCCGCCGCCAGAAGTACCCCGATCATCAGCAGCAGACGGATCTTTGTCCGCAGTATCCCCAATACCTTTTTGAACCGCAAAAAAACATCCCCTTTCGCATATACTCTGTTTCATGTATATGCGAAAGAAGGATGTTTCATCCACCTGTACGTTTTTTATAAAACGTTTGCTGCCAGATACCCTTCTTCTACTGCACGATTGATATCTGCTGCTCTCTCATTGCAGTCTCCGACAAAGCTCACCTGTACGCCTTTATCTTCCAGTGCCTGTGCGTCAAACAGATTCGGTCTTGCTCCCACTGCGAGTACTACGTAGTCACAAGGAAGAGACACTTTGCCCTCTGCATTTTCTGCTTCCACACTGTTTGCTGTAATGGCTGTTACTTTTGTTCCTGTCAGCAGCTGAACCTGATATTTTTCAAAGCTCTCAAACAATACCGGTCTTACTGTCTTGGATTCTTCTTTTGCGATTTCTTCCATCATCTCTACTACAGAAACCTGACATCCCATCTCTGCAAGAAGCTCTGCTGTCTCTGCTCCGACCAGACCGCCTCCGATCACAACCACACGTCCGCTCGGAAGTTCCTCATGATTCAATACTTTCCATGCATCAAATACATGCGGCATTTTACTTCCCTCGATCGGCGGAATCACATTGTGCGCACCTGCTGCCACGATCACATTGTCCGGATTCTCTGCCAGGATCATCTCTGCATCTGCTGTTCTTCCAAGACGTAAATCTACATGCAGCTCTTTCATCTCATTTGTCAGATAGCGGAGTGCACGGTTCATCTCAGATTTTCTCGGAGGAATCGATGCAATGTTGAGCTGACCGCCAAGTGTCGTTTCTTTTTCAAACAGAACAACCTCATGACCTTTTACACTTGCAACTCTCGCTGCTTCCATACCTGCAACTCCACCGCCGATCACAACTACTTTTTTCTTCTCATCGGAAGGAGTGATCGTTCTCTCATACTCATATCCGTTTTCCGCATTGAGTACGCAGCTTAAGAATTTTCGGTTCTGGATCGCATCTGTACATCCCTTATTGCACATCATACAGTGACGGATGCGTCTTCCTTCTCCTGCTTCGAGTTTCTTTACATAATCTGGATCTGCCAGAAGAGAACGTCCCAGACCCACGATGTCGCAGACACCATTTTCGATCAGTGCTTCTGCGTTCTCGGTGTGACGATACGTCCCACTGAGGATACCGGAATAGAGACTGCTTCTTTGATCTGTTTGGTATATTTTGACATGAAACAATATGGCTGTGTTCCCATCGCAGGAATCGTATCGTTCATATTTCCTGTATGGTTTGCCTGTCCTACATGAATCATATCCACTCCGGATCTCTCCAGAATTTTTGCAAACTCTACTGCCTCATCGATCATCAGACCGCCTTTTCCGCGCAGTGGGTTTTCTGTTACTACAGGTAATTTATAATCAATACAGATATCCGGTGCCACTTCTCTGATCTTATCCACCACGCGAAGTGCAAAACGAATTCTGTTTTCTAAAGCTTCCGCCGTAGGAATCTGTTCTGCGGTTGATCAATGTCGAACAGAATGATCCGATCAGACGGTCTCCGTGTACTTCTATAATATCAACTCCGGCTGACTGTGCACGTTTTACACATTCCCCGATCTTATCCAAAATAACTGTTCAACTGCTCTTCCGTCACTTCCTGAATGAAATGTACCATATCATGACGCATTTTTGTCACGTCCGCCTTCCATATCCCCTTTGCGGAATAATTCAGCCAGTGCCTCTACATCATACTCCGGATGGAAAATCTGGATTCCCAGTTTACAGTCAAATTCATGAACTGCATCTGCCAGTTTTCTTAAATAGCTTCGATCTGTCCGTCATGGAACAGCTTCGGTGTCGGTGAGATTGTATTTACAGGAGCAACATCTCCCAATACAATATAGGACACGCCACCTTCTGCCAGTCTCTTATAGAAGTTAAAGCTCTGTTCTACAATTGTGCCGTCTCTGCCTTCATATCCTGTTGTCATCGGCGGAAACATCACTCTGTTTTTCAGCTCGATCTTTCCCACTTTAATTGGTTCTAATAATCTCATAATCAGCCTCTCCTTAACATTTTTCTTTCTGCTCAATACATGTTCTACTATACACATCCCCTGTTTTCTTTTATATGTCAATTAAGCTTTCTTCCTATCACTTTCCTGCTGTTTTATGAATTTTATTGAATAATAAAGCACACTATATTATGATAGAAGCAACAATAAAAAGGAGTTCTCTTATGCATCTGGAAATTGAAAATATCCACCATCCCCAAATTAAAAATATGAATCTGTCCGTCTATGATGTAGGATACCGTGCTGCCCACCTGCACCCGGAAATTGAGCTGATCCTGGTCTTAAAAGGAGATCCGGCATTCAACATCAACGGCAATACTACGTCTTTTTCTGAAAAAGATATCATCCTGATCAACGCCAACGAGCTCCACGAGATTATTTCAGAGAAAGCGCCGTCCACCCTGCTCTCCCTTCATATTCTTCCACAGTATTTTGAAGGATATTTTCCGCAGATGAGTCATATCAGCTTTCTGGAAAATACACTTTTGAGTAAAAATGAGCGACTGTTCACCTACTCGTTTTGCAAACTTTTAAAGATTTATCTCCTGCAGGCGCCTTATTACCAGCTGGAGTGTGCCGGTCTGATCAACATTATGGTGCATGACATCCTGCAGAGCTGCGCTTACTATGAAATGTATGGAGACAAACTTGCGCTCACTACCAAGAGAAACAGCCAGCTCTCTGAAATCATTCGTTACATTGAGGAACATTCTGCCGAAAGAGTGACTCTGTCTGACCTGGCAAAGCACATGCAACTCTCCGCTTCTTATTTATCACATTTTATTCAGAAAAATCTGCACCGTTCTTTCAGTGAATTTCTGACCTACACCCGGTATCTCAATGCAAAAGCACTGCTGATGAAAGGTGAACTTTCTCTGATTGATATCTGCTACGGCTGCGGATTTTCCGACTACCGCTATATGAATAATGCATTTAAAAAATATACCGGGCAGACTCCGAATGAGTTCAAAAAGAACATGAACAGCGACTCCCTCCCTCATAATAAAAAAGGAACCGTGAAGTCCTACACACCACAGGAAATGCTTGACACCGTCACCCGTTTTATGGAGAACAATCATTTTAATGAACATCAGATTTAGTTTTCTGTCTCTCCTGGAATTGACGCACATATTCCCCTGGTGTGATTCCAAACTCCCTTTTAAATGCCCGAAACAGGTTATTATAGTTTCCAAGTCCACATATTTTATAGATTTCCGTCATAGGATATCCCTTTTCCAGAAGCCGTTTGCACAGATCCAGCTTCGCTTTGACAATATACTGATGAACGGTGATTCCTGTCTGCCGTTTAAATTCTCTGGAAATATGATATTTACTGATAAAAAATTCCTTTTCCAGACGTTCCAGTGAAATTTCTTCGTACAGATGATGTTTGATAAAAATAAAAATGTCATCCAGTGCAAGTCGGGATCGTGTTTTACTTTTTGTGTGAAATTCCACATGAATACAGGCACGTAAAAGCAGCACGATCAGCATTGACAGAATACTGTCCTGAAACAGTGCATGCCCGAAATCTGTCGTTTCTTTTGGAAGAGTCAGAAGCCTTTTCGAAAGATTTTTTATCAGCATACTGATTTCTGATTCTGCCTGAATGACTACAACCTGATATGGAACCACATGAAAGCAGGACTCCAGATCCGTTTGTTCATCAGACAAACGTTTCAGCAGTTCTGCAGAAAACGAAATCTGAAGAAAATGCAGCGGAGTTTTCGACGCCGGATATTCAATTTCTACCGATGTACCCGGATTGACCAGTATGATTTCTTCCGTTGCACAAAAATATGTTTTCTCCCTGCTTCTGCATGTACATTTTCCGGCAGTAATAAAAAACACTGTATAATATGTAGTCGCCGGAAATTTCTTACATTTTGATTGTGTATATTTGTATTCCTTTGCAATATATTCTTTCATGATCACCTCGTTAAAATATATGAAAATCACTGTAAATCCCTGTTAAAACTATTCAAAATAAATAGTATATCAATTTTTGATAGTTTTCAAGCAAGAATTGGATATGTTTCCTATTCAGATAAAGATATAATGAACATCGTAAACAAACGAAAACAAAAAGCCACACGATAAGGAGGAAGAATTGTGAGAGAGTTTTCTATGAAAGACAAAATCGGCTACACGCTCGGAGATCTGGGGTGCTGCTGTACAGAACAGTTTCGGGCAATGTTTTTGACCGTATTCTACACGCTCGTACTGAAAGTAAATCCTTTACATGTCGGAACGATTCTGTTGATCACTAAAATCTGGGATGCCATCAATGATCCGATCATCGGCGCTTTGATCGATGCCAGAAAATCTACGAAAGGCGGACGTTTTATTCCATGGATCAAGGCATTTTCCATTCCTATGGCCATTATGTGCGTGATTGGATTCCTGGATGTGAGCAGCTTTGATTATAAATTAAAACTGATCTACATTTTAGTAACCTACGTATTATATGAAGCCCTGTATACATGTGTCAATGTACCGTTTGGTTCTCTGTCCAGCGTTATGACAGATGATGTCAATCACAGAACAGACTTGTCCAGATACAGAAGCCTTGGCGGTACAATCTTTATGACAGTCGTCGTGATTGCAGGTCCTTTGGTTTTATATAAAGACAACAACCCGATTCCTTCCAGATTTACCCTGATGGCACTGATCTGTGCAACAATCGGTGTATTCTGCCTGATGATCACAAGCAGCTGGTGTAAAGAGAGAGTTTCCATCACTGTGGAAAAAAGAGAGAAATTCAACTATTTTGAAGCACTCAAACATATCATTAAAAACAGAGCGCTTCTGGGACTCATTTTCTCCAGCCTTGCAGGTATGATTGCAGCCAGTGTGGTAAACGGACTGAATACTTATTTATTTAAAGATTACTTTGGTAATGTTCAGATCATGGCAGTATCCGGTATGCTCAGTACCGTATATTCCATTATCACTTTTGTCGGAACAAAATTTGTATCTAAAAAATTCGGAAAAAAAGAATGGTGTATGTACGGAGCCGGTTTTGCCGCTATCGTATTCGGAATTTTATTCTTCTTCCCGATCAAGAATCCGATCTTGTTCATTGTTATCAACGGAATCTGCTACCTCGGTGCAAGTGGTTTCCAGGTACTCATCTGGGCTATGGTAAACGATGCGATCGATTACCAGGAACTGACCACCGGCGACAGAAAAGAAGGTATGGTCTATGCAACCTATTCCTTCTTCCGCAAGCTTGCTTCTGCAGTAAGCTCCAGCTTAAGCAGCTTTACCCTGGCTCTGATCGGATATAACGTAAATGAAGCTGTACAGACAGCTGCTGTAAAAGCACATATCTGGAAATCTTATACTGCGATCTATGCGATCGGATATTTGATTGCTGTACTGATCCTGTATTTTGTATATCCGCTTTCCAAGAAAAAGACAGAAGAAATGTTAGAAACACTCGACGAAAAAAAGAGACAAAACAAGGAGAATAATACCATGATTCGTTACACAGAAATTAAAAACAGAAAAAATCATACTCTACGGGCAATGTTAAATCTCCCGGATGGAGTCAGCCATCCTCCGGTCGTACTCAACCTTCACGGATTCGGCGGCAGCTTATCCGGTTATAAATACGCACATACACATCTTGCCCGCGTTCTGGAAGCAAACGGAATCGCCTGTCTTCGCTTTGACTTCTACGGCTGCGGAGAAAGTGACGGAGAATTCGAAGAAATGACCTTCACCGGACTTCTGGAAGATACTCAGGATGTCTATGAATGGCTGAAAGGACAAGATTTTGTAGATACAGATAAGATCATCTTATCCGGACAGAGCATGGGCGGATTTGTCGCTGCTACCGCTGCTCCAAAGTTGAATCCTTACGGACTGATTTTGATGTGCCCGGGTGCCGGAATGTGGAATGGATGTAAAGAAAAAGCAGATTTCTTCAAAAATCAGGGAATGACATTTGCTGATATGGAAGGACTGAAATTCGGTCTTGATTTCAACTATGACCTGGCAACCTACTCTCCTTTTGAGGATGCAAAAGGATATGACGGCAAAGTCCTGATTCTTCGCGGAACAGAAGATAATCTGGTAGATGATAAAACCTGTGAAACATATCTTGAAGGATACAACGGAAACGGAACTTTTGTAAAAAATCCCGAAAGGAAATCACAACTTTGCAAGTATCCCTGCCAGAGAGGCCTGTGAAAGCGAAATCCTGAATTTTGTCAAATCGATTCTCTAATTCAACTTTACAGAAAACAACGACGCTGAAATTCCAAAACGGAATTTCAGCGTCCTTTTTATATTCTTCTATTCACTTTTTAATTGATGTACTGCGAGATCAGATCCCATACTCCCGAATTCTCCCAGCCAAGGCGCCATTCGGCAACACCAGCAAGATCATTCTTTTTGATCAGCTTTAACTTCTCTTCCAGCGACTGACTGTCTTCCAGCCAGATCTTGTATGTTCCTCCGTCTGCATCCCACTGTGCATAATTCTGCCTTGTATCTTCATCCCATGACGCCTGTACACCGGCTTCCTGCACCCGTTTTTCGGCATCCTCCATTCCCAGTGCCGTACTGGTCACTTTATTTGGATAATCTGCCGCTTCTGTACCGGCTTCTGCTGCCAGCTCTTCCTGCGTCTTCGGTGTCTCAAACCACAGTCTTGTATACAGCGGGATCGCATTGATCAGTTTTTCCTTAGGAACAGACTTTAACGCATTCTCTATGCCGTCTTTTACATATCCGTAAGACGCCACAGAACCTGCTTCATAAGAACCCTCCACATGCTCATCATACCCCATGATCACCACATAATCAGCAAATACTGACTGTTCTTCCAGATCATAAAATGTGTTGTAAGGCATCGGAACATAATTATCTACGGAAAATAGCCAGTCCATTCTGATGGCACTTGATGGAAAGTTACTCTCACAAACTAGTACATAATCTTCTCCGCACTCTGCAGAAATCAGTTCTAAAATACCAGATTGATT
>ENA-OQIS01000148-OQIS01000148.1-human-gut-metagenome-genome-assembly--contig:-NODE-148-length-14997-cov-5.828379_pt1 | contig 14997 bp, 8 predicted proteins | sample MGYA00242589_ERZ504754 | MGnify/ENA primary metagenome ERZ504754 (study PRJEB26092, sample SAMD00036351) | human gut metagenome | host: Homo sapiens | study: EMG produced TPA metagenomics assembly of...
CGTCGGATATTCGACGCCGTTGAACGTCCAACGGTGTTCCCCGCCACGGTCTTCGTTTCGGTGGCTTCTGGTCACCTGACCCTCCTTGCGGTAGGTCAGGTGTTGCAACGATCACTAGAACCCGCCGTAGTGGCTCCCCTCTATGAGGGGGGCACTACAGGTTACTTATGGATGAACAGGCCACCGTCGCCCCAAGCCCACTGGCCTTGGCCGGCACCGATCTGGAAGTGCAGCTTGGCGATGCCCATGTCATTGAACGCGTGATGCTCATCTTCCGCACTCTGATCGATATGCGCGGCGGCGGTATCGTCGGCCGGATTATACGAGAAGGTGATTGGCTGACGGTTCATCGCGCTCGGCGCCTTCATCGCAGCCTCGACGCCGGACTTGAACCAATCCGGAGCGGCCTCGCGCCCCTCATCGCTCATTGTGGCGGTGAACTGCTCATAGGTCTTGGTGGCGCGGTGCGTGCGTTGCGCTTCGCATAGCTCCTCATAGGATTTCGCCTGATAATCCAGATGATTCTTCGGATGCCCGATCACCACACCGAGATACAGCTCCTGGCCAGAGGTGACGCGGCAATGCTTGGCCGCCTCCGCCTTGTCCCATGAGCCGGCGACCCATAAGGTGCCGAGGCCGCGCAACGTGGCCGTGAGCACCATGCGTTCGGCATAGAAGCCGGCACGCTCTTTGGCTTCCTCATCGTTCGCGGGGCCGACGATGGCCAGATAATTCGCCGCATTGGTCAGATGACCTGAAGCATTGGCTTCGGCGAACACCTTGGGCTGGTCGCGCACCAGCTGAATGTTGAGATCGCCGAGTAAGTTGATCGGCTGAAGCGCCATCTCGAGCTGGCGGGCCGTATCGTCGTCGATCGGCTCATCATCGTAGGCGCGTACGGCGGTGCGGATGTTAATTGCATCAATAAGTTGGGTATGTTCTGCCATACCTCCCATTATCGCGCGTGACACAGAGTCAGGCCACCATAGACGCCGATTTTTCCTAGTATGCGAAATCGCATGCATTGCCCATTGTCAGGCTTGAAAAACGATACGAATAGGGTACGTAGTGACCGGCGACGATGCACACGTTTGCACAATTGGTGTGTAATGGTTTCGTGTTGAGCGTAATTCGCGTTAAACTGGGCGCAACCTTACGAACTGATGAAAACGTATGGAAAGGAAGGTCAACGATGATTGAAACTGCACAGGCTTTCGGTGTTGACATTGGCGGTTCCGGCATCAAGGCCGCACCTGTCGATCTGACCAAGGGCGATTTCGCCGAGCCACGATTGAAGATTCTCACTCCCGAGGTCTCCACTCCTCAGGCCGTGGCCAAAATCGTCAAGCAGCAGCTCGACCACTTCGAAGTGCCTGAATCCGCACCCGTTGGCATCGCTTTCCCCGCGCCGATCAAGCCCGGCCAGAAGCTCGACTTCATGGCCAACCTTGACCAGTCTTGGATTGGCGTGGACGTTACTGAAGTGTTCTCCGAAGCCTGCGGCCGCCCGGTCGTCGTGGTAAACGACGCCGACGCCGCCGGCCTGGCCGAAGTCCAGTTCGGTGCCGCCAAGGGCCAGGATGGTCTGGTCATCGCCACCACACTGGGCACCGGCATCGGCACCGCCTTGATTTACAACGGCGTGCTCATCCCGAACACCGAACTCGGACACATCATCCTGAGCGCCAAGCATCTGGACGCCGAGAAGTATGCCTCCTCCGCGATTCGCGAGAATGAGGAACTGGGCTACAAGAAGTGGGCCAAGCGTCTGACCAAGTACTACGGCCTTATGGAGAAGTACTTCAACCCGGACCTGTTCACCGTCGGCGGCGGCGTGAGCCGTCAGAGCGAAAAGTTCCTGCCGTACGTGGATATCAAGACCCCGATCGTGCCCGCCAAGCTGCGTAACCAGGCCGGCATCGTCGGTGCCGCCTACTATGCCAGCACCAAGCAGCAGTGAGCCAGTGAGCGTGGGTGTGCAGCGCTGACCCGCGAATATGCTTCAGGCCGTCCGACTAGTCGGGCGGCCTTTTGCATTGCATAGGAAAGGTATGCGACGCGTTCCCGGGAATGTTGCGCAAAGTGGGCGTGTGTATGGAGGTCTGTGGCGACGCGTTCCCGGGAATGTGTCGCGTTTGAGGGTGTGATTCGGGTCCAGAGCGACGCATTTCCGGGAATGTTGCGCGTTTGAGAGCGGGGCAGGGGGCACCACGCTCTATCGTGGGAGGGTATGAGCGTGCATTTCTCTTCTCGTGTGGATATTTCTGCGCCGAATCCCATTGCGGCGGCCGAGGCGGCAGCCAAGGCAAACGGCATCGCACTCAGCAAACTCAACGATTCCAATCCGACCCGCCACGGGCTGGCACCTGAATTGGTAGCCGAGCGTGTATACGGCCGACCCGCGTGGACCGCGTGCGGCGCGAGAAGCATTGGACCGCATTCCTCAATACGGCAAAGGCGGTAGACGCAAGCAGCCCTCAGTCGACTTCGCCCGCCGCCAGCGAGGGCGGGAACGAGCGCCATGCCGCTTTCAACAATGCGAATACCGCCATCGAGGGCGTTGAGCCGGACGCCCTGTACTTGCTGAGCTCCACGTCCGAGGCGTATTCGTGGCTGATTAAGTTACTTTGCGATGCCGGCGACGCGGTGCTGGCACCCAAACCCGGCTATCCGCTGATTGAGTCGATTGCACGGCTTGAATGCGTTGACACGGTCGAATACCAGTTGCAATTCGACGGCTCCTGGTTCATCGACATCGCCGAACTCGAGCGGCTGCTCAGCGAGCCCGGTGGCGAACGCATCAGAGCATTGGTGCTCATCAACCCGAACAATCCGACCGGTTCGTACGTAAAACCAACCGAGCGTGCACGTATCGTGACATTGTGCCGTGAGCATGGCATCGCCCTTATCGCCGATGAAGTGTTCTTCGATTACTCTCTCGAACCTTTCCCCGGCAACGCACGGCTCGCGGGGGAGCGCGGCGTGCTCACCTTCGCCCTAGACGGATTCTCCAAAATGCTGGCCGCGCCGCACGCCAAAGTCGGGTGGATTCAGGTGTCCGGACCTGCCGAGGACGTTGCCGAGGCACAGCGTCGACTGGACGTCATCGCCGATGATTATCTGCCGATGAGTGACATCATCGCCGAACGGATTCCCGCATTATTGAACGCCGCGCCCGCACAGACCAGACGGGTGGGGGAGCGCGTGCGCAATAACCTGGCCAAGTTGCACGAGTTGCTTGACGCCGATCCCAACGGGCTGGTCAGCGTGCTACGGGCCGAAGGCGGCTGGAACGTGCTGCTACGAGTGCCTTCAGTCATCGATGAGAACGAGCTGGTGCTGCGGTTGATTGACGAGCACAAACTGACCGGACAGCCCGGCTACTTCTTCGACATGACTTCCAATGGATACCTGGCCGTTTCCCTGCTACCCGAACCGGACGAATTCGAGCGTGGCATCCGCGCCGTGCTCAATACCGTCGCCGCTTTGCTGCGATAGGCCGGTGTTTGCCGGCACCACGCCTGTACTCCACGTACAATAGCGGCATGGGATTCTTGTTTAGACCGAAAGAACTGCCACGCCCGGCGTCGCTGACGTTCACTTTGGATCAGGCCGGGCATACGTATGATGATGGGCACGTGGGACTTGCTCCCACGGACATCACCATCAGCGAGCTGCGGGTGGCTGTGATCGGACTGAACGGCGCAGGCAAATCCACATTGCTGGGTCTGCTGGACGGTTCGTTGAAGGCCAACGCCGGCACGGTGACCATTGCGGGCGGTGAGGAACGTCTTGACCCGGCTGTGAAGAAGGACGCGAAGCGCATCGATAATCTGGTCGGCAAAGTTCGCCGCGAGGAGATTCCGAACAGCTTTTACCAAGCGGCGAATATTTCCGAGGCTGTTTCCGAAGCGCTGAAAAAGCACAAGGTGCCCGAGTCAGAACGTCATGCGCGCATCGGCAATCTGTTCGCGCATTTTGATTTGGCGCAGGTCTCCAAGGCCAAGGCCAGCGAACTGGACTCCGAGAAACGGCACCTGCTGGCTATTGCGGCCGCGCTGAGCTTTGAGCCGAGTGCGATTGTGGCGGATGAGCCGAGCAAGGGATTGGATGAGATTGGCGCCGCGCATGTGGCCAAGGCGTTGTTCAGCTACAACAAGCAGGTGATTTTCGCCACGCATGACACGGATATGATCCGCCGGCCCGAATACGCCATCGACCGCGTACTGGTGCTGGACGAGCACGCGGTCGCGTTTGACGGAGCGCCGGCTGAGGCTGTGGCGTTTTATGAGGATCTGATTCGCCGCAAGTATGAGGCTGCGAAGCGGTAGCAGATAGGAATCGGCCGTTGGAGGATTGGCATCGGCCGTGAGGTCGATGCCAATCCTCACGCGAAGTAGAAGCCGCGGAAAGCCGTACTGGTAGACGCGGTAGATGTATCCCGAATGAGCACCATCTTGTACTGTGCCTTGAGGTTGCCGTCGTCATCGTAGACGCCGAACAGGCCCTGCATGCCGATGTCCACCAGGTTCAGGTCATCGGACAGTTCCTGTGCGGAGGAGACATACGGCGAATACGGCACATCGAAGTCCTGCACTTCGGTGTAGGTTCCGGCGTTCTCGTCGACCAGGTACTTGCGGAACTGGGAGTTCGAGTTCTCATCCTTGGAGCTCTGCGCGGTCGAAATGCCATCGATCATGGTCCAATCGAAATCAGGACGGGTCATGGCATAACCGAAGTCGTTATCGAACATGTAGATGTAGTACTGGCCGTCCTCCAGCGAGGAATCGTACTGCACAGTGATTGAGTGCTGGCCGCCGGTGTCGCCGGAATCACCCACCTTGGTCAGGAAGGAGGGCTGCGCATCCATGCCATTCCATACGCTCGGCTCGCCGATCATGTAGTCGAGCGACGGCGTGCCTTCGATGTCATTGATCTTGATCATCGTGGAGGTCTCACGTGCGGACAGCAACGCGGAGCCATCATCCATGAGCTGGATGGTGTTGAAGTGGATCCAGTCCCAACGGTTCGTGGCGGTCGGATCGGATTCGTCGATGCCGGAATGATCGGTGGATTGCTTGTAATCGGGGAACAGGTCGCCGAAATCCACCAGCAGGCTCACCTCGCCGGAGTCGGTGTCCACCTTGATGACCTGATCCTGCACGGCATGGTCCGAATGTTTCAGATCGGTGGCCAGAGAGACGATATTGCCGTCGGAATCCAGCGCGTAATCATGGTGCAGGATGTACTGGTCGCCCAGATTGATGATCTTGACCAGCTTGCCTAGGCGGTTCATGCCGACGAAATGCTTGGTGGAGGCGGAGAACCACATGATGCCGTCATTGTCGAACAGCAGACGGTGCGAGCGGTAGTAGAGCACCGGGATTTCGCCGCGAATCACACCGTTCGCGTCATAGTAGTACATGAAATCCTGCTCGTTGGAATCATTGCCGAGAATCGCGTACAGGCCATTGCCGAGCGTGGCGACCGTGGATTCGTCGGGGGCGACGGCCTGTTCGAGCCGTACTTCCTCCTCGCCGAGCAGTTTCGGGCCGGTCTGCTCGATGGTGCGCGTGGTGGCGTTGCCGTCGGTGTCGGTGATGGTCAGGGTAATGGTGTTCTTGACCTTGGGGATCAGTCCCAACACCAGAAACTCGTGCTCGGTGGAGGCGATGTCATTGCTCGATACCGTGGTCGTCTGACTCGCCGTGCTGGTACCGCCGACATTGCCGGAACCGTCGGCGTCGCCGGCGGCGGCCTCACGGTATGCGGCGGACGCCTCATCGCTGGTGATGGCGTTGGCCGTGTAATCCGGGTACCCCTCAGCGGAAACGGTGTAGCTGGAAGACGCGACTACGGACGGCAGTGGACACGGGGAAACCCTCACGACAGTATGGGTAAACGATTAGTGAATTACGTCACATACATTATGCCGCAGGTCTTGGAAAACACCGGCCGGAATGCTGGGAGAATACTGAAGCTTGGCGGGTCGCCGAGCGGTCCGGTCCTATAGCAGGGTGAACCAAGACTGAACCTGATGCCAGAGCGTCGGATTGTTGGCGATCATCGAATCGCTGCGCGACTGCACGAAGCAACTTAGTATGGCTATGCCCAGCGCCCACAATACGGCCAGCATCACGACCCAGCGCATCAGCCAACGCCACGGAGTGACGCGGGCGATGCCATCGCCTGAAGCGGCGTCGTTGGCCCCCGCCAATGAGCGGCTCGGTTCGCGCCCATTGACCAGCCACAGTAGCCCCGGTATGGACGCCAGCGAGATCAGCCAGCCGAAATCGGCGGAATACCGCCATCCCAAACCGCCGACGCGGCTGTCGAATACGACCAGCACCGCCGCCACGGCCAAGCAAGACATCAGCCATGGCCGCATGCCGTGTGTTTCCAATCTGCGCAGCAGGGGCAGCGCCAAAGCCATCAAGGTCAGTGGCGTGGCCGTGAAAATCGCGCCGACCATCACCTCGTAATAACCCCATTGCGGCATCGGGGCGGGAGAGCCCGCCAGCCACGGGAAACGATCCATGAAGCGCAGCGGCAGGAACAGGTAATACCAGATGTTGGCGGGCATATCCGCGGACGGGGTGGTATACCGGGTCATATCGGATATGGAGAACTGATACGCATTGCCGAAATTGAACGGGGAATCGAACCGAACCATGTTCCACGCCATCAGAGGCGTCACGACGAGAATGGCGGGAATGATTACCGCCAGCGGCGCGCGCAACGCCTGCAACGGCTTGATGCGGCGTGTGCGCAGACCGGTGCCCAGCGCGCGAATCTGCGGCCAGAACAGGGGGAACGCAAGCAATGCGGCCAAGGTGAACGTCGGTCGGCATCCGAAATTCGCCGCAATGCACAAGGCGCCCAAGGCCAGTCGTGGCAGGGAGAGAGGCTTGGCATCGCCCGCCTGCCATCGGTCCGATGGTCTCAGCGGACGGCGGGACGTGTCCGCGCCGAGCCATAGCCATAGTCCCAGCGACGTCAACGTCAGCGATGCGGCGAACGGTATCTGATAGAAGTTCGTGCGATACAGCAAATACCCCATTTGCGCGCTCACCAACGATGAGACCACTACTAACGACGCGGCCGCCACCGAAGTCTTCGGCATCACACGATGGATGACGCGCAGCACCAGCAAGGAGAAGAAGATGATGAACAGCAGCACGAGAATATACTCGGCGGCGGATGTCGGCAGATTATGACCGGCCAGCAGACGATAGGGGACGAACAGCAGCACTGCGGGCAACACGCCAAAATAGGAATACCAGTGACCGTCATAATACGCGTAATCCCAGTAGAGCGGACTGGCTCCATTGGCGAGTAGCTGGGCACGTGTGGCTACGTCATAGGGGTGCTCGGTGGCGGCCAGCTGTTCGGGAACCGGCAAGTCGAGCCAGGGCCGGCCGGCGACCAGCGCATCGGCCACATGCCCATACTGGTCGAAATCATAGGTGTAATCGCCGGAAACGTGGAAGACGAGCGGAGACGCGTACCACAGTTCGTGGATGATGGATGCGCCGATAAGCAGGGTAGGAATCGCCAGAAGCCCCACGAAAGCAAGTCGTTGCCGAGTGCTGGACGGGTCAAGCGTGATACGCCACAGGCGCGATCCCGGCCTCCAGACGGCAATCATCAGCAACACCAAGGCCATGGCGAGCACGCGCATCCAATTGATGACGAACGGTACGCGCACGTTGGCGCGGGCGTCGGTGACCGGTACGATCGCGCCGCGCTCTTCCTGAATCCAAATACGCACGATGCCGGCACCCGGCGCCTTGACATAATGGCTGCGAATAGCGTCGGGATTCATCGACTGGGCCTTGCCGGTGATGCCATCGACATCCGCGCGCACATGAATGGTCGCCAGCGGTTTGAAGACTTCCTTATCGTCGTTCGCTTTGGATTCGGCCTCGGCCTGCTCGCGGGCCTTATCGATGACCTTGCTGCTCGCGGTATCGATGCGTAGGTAATCCGACGTGCCGTCCGCGGTCAGTTCAAGATAGGCCTTGGTCGGATCGGTGACGGTCAACATGCCATCATTCCGGCGCGTGAGACCCGAACCCAGCGTGTTATGCACGGCGTTCGTATCCGTGCTCGCTCCGAGCGTACGCCAGAACGGCAGGTTGAACACGATGCACTCCATGGCGGCGATGGCGGCCAGCAAGGCGATCAGCAGGCGCACCAAACGCAGCCGGTGCCGGGTATCCGGGCGGCTGGGCAGGTGCCGTTCATGATTCGACGGCATCGGACGGTCTGCGCGAGTGTGGTCTATGGAATGCACGCATTTATTCTATAGGCTTTATTCGGGCTTGATGTCGGGCAAACAAGAGACAATGTGAATCATGCCAAAACGTACATCGGACCATGGGAAGCACAACCGCACGCCACTGCTGGGCGGGCTGAAGGATTCGATGAACGCGCTCGCGGCCGATCTGGGACTGTCCAAGCCGAAGAAGCACGATACGAATCCGTTCGGCGATGCCTTGCGGGAGACCAGTGAGCGTAAAGGCGGCATTATCGACGAACTGACTCGCCATGCAGTGGCGCTGAGTCCTGTAATCAAGCGGCGCACCTTCCCCGAATTGGAGAACGTGCCGGAAGGGCTGGTGCTTGGATGGGCGCAGCTGCCCTCCACCAGAGGCCGTGGCTTTTCGCTTGGCATTTTCCCCGACCGCGATCATTTTGCGCAGGTGGCGTTCGCCGATACGCATGGCCGCGTATTCGTGGGCACCGACCCCAACATGGACGTGCAGGATATGCAGGCGCGATTCATGTTCGGCAAGGAAAAGGAAGTGACTCTGCCGGACGGTGAGCGGCTGGGCGAAAGTGACGAGCCGCGTTCACGTTCCGGTTTCTCCCGTGCAGGCCATGGCCTGGGAAGTGCGCTGCATCATGGGCGTGGTTTGGGGCGTGGCCTTGGTCATGGTGCTGACGGCGTGAAGGCCATTACCGGTGGCGTGGTGGGGCGTGACGACACCGGACGCATGACGTGGCTCGCCTCATGGCTCAAGGCCGGCAACCGGTACACGCTTGAGCAGATGCGTGCCAATCTGCCGCCTGTGATGCGTCATGATTTGGAATACCGCGATGCCATTACCATCGCGTTCTTCGCCACGTATATGTTGCCGCAGATCAATGGTCTGCTCATCGGATTCGGTTCCGGCAATATCTTCCGCCGTCTCAACCGTGAGGCGCCAATCGGTGCGATTCGCCGTTCGGTGCGTGACACTTTGGCGGCACGAGCCCACGGCATGCGGGCCTCCGGTCTGGAGGATCACTTCGCCGATCTGATGCGCGAAGCCGGCGCCCTCGACACCACGCCGGGACTGGAAGCGGTGCATGGCGCCGAACCGTTGCACCTGTACACCTCGACGTATTCGAGCGGCTATTTCTTTACGTGGGATAAGTCCTTGGCATTCGGGCAGGCGCTGAAATCCTTGAAGATCGAAGGCAACCTCAACCGATTCGCTGCGGTGAGCGCTTGGCTGGAGCGCAACGCTTCCTTGGGGCGCAACCCTACGGAAGATACGGTGACCCGTGCCGAGGCCGCGCAAATCGACATGAAACTCATTGAGAACCCTGCGATTATGGCGCTTGACCCGTATGATGGCGAGCAGGAGCGTCGGGCCGTGCTGAGCCTGGTCGATATCGCCGCACGCACGGCTGGACAGATTCGCAGTGAATTCCCCGATCCTCGAGATGTGCTGACCCAGCAGAACGTGCCGGATTCGGGTGTGACGAATGCTGCGGGCGCTGAAAGTACTGAGAGTGCTGAGGGCGCTGTAGAGCGGACCAATAAGAGCGACACCAACACTCAAGCCGCTCGGCCTTCGTATTCGACGGCGAGGAGCGACGAATGGGTGTATCGTCAGACCCTCTCCTCACTGTTGCGCCGGTTACGGTTGCCGTATCGGTTTGATGTGGAGTTCCGGTCGCGCTTGGATTCGGGTGAAGTGGCCATTGGCTTCACCACTGCCGGCACCTCGATGATGCCCGATAGCCGGTATGACACCACTCGCCGTACGTGGCGTGCGCTGAGCAGCGCCGAACGCGCGTCGATGAGCGCCGCCTACAACCTGCGTGTCGGCCTGATGATGGCAGCGCTGAGTTTCGGCACCAGCGAATCCGTGCGCCAGGTGTCGTTGCACATCGATTCCATTGGTCTTGAAGAGGCGATTGCCGAACAGGATTCCGCCATCGAGGCGATGATGAGCGAGGCCCTAAGCGCCTTCGAACATCTACGCAGTGGCGATTTGGGGCGTGTGGGTTCCAAAGCCGACCCCAAAGATGGTGATTTCCATGGCGACCCGACCCGCCCCATCACCCATGAGGAGACGTTCGGGCAGACGGCGTCCGGTGACGAACGCGGCACGGCCGGGGGAGCAGGCAACGGTACCGGACCGTCTGCGGATGCTACGGATCAGGCCGCGGCCGAATCTGCTGACGCCGATGGCGCTGCGTCCATCGATTCGCAGTTCGAAGACCTGATGAAGGGCATCGATATCGACGAAATGGCGTTCGGCATGCCGGACGATACTGGCGCAGGCGACGACCTGGGCGGTATCGGCGGCGAGGGCGTCGGCACTGACGGTGCTGATGGGGCCGCCGGCATGGACGATGATCCGATGAGTGTGCTGCGCCGCAATCCCACCGTGCGCAATATGGTCACCGTCACCTTCACCCGTGATGCCTTCCTCAAGCGACTGGACACCGCTGGGCTTGACAATCCCGAGGAAACCTACCGCATGTTCGGTGCCGTGATGGACGTGGACGGCGAAGGTGGTCTGAAACCCATCAGCGCCGACTTCGACTTGGCGGACAGCCGGTTCTCTCCCACCGGATCCCAGGAGGAGCCCGAACTGGCCGACCGTCAATTCAGTCCGGCGACCGCTCACGTGCTGGGCGCACAGAATAGTGCCGGACTGGCTATCCAGCGAGTGGACCTGCTGCAGCATGGCGTCAACGAATTCCACGATATCGCCAGGAACACGTCGCTCGGCTCCGTGGAAAAGGCCCAGCGAGCCATGCAGGTCATCGAATCGATATGCGATCCCGAACTGACCGGTTTGGCCTCTCAGGTCACCAGTGCGTTGATCGATGGCAAGGACACGCCGGACTTCACGTTCACGCTTGCCGACGATCTTGACAAGGAGCGTCTGCGCGCCCGAGATATGCTGTTCTCGGGCCAAGCCGATCAGGCCATCGAAGCGGCCGAAGCGGCCGTGGCCCATTTGGACCAGGTGTATGCGGCAGGCCATGGCGTACCTCGATACTTCAACTCCTATGCCGAGCGCGTGGTCTACAACCGGCTGTTCGCCACATTGGACGAGCGTACGGTGCTTATCCCGGACAATCTGTTCTACGCGCACATGGAGCTGGCTGACGTGTTGAGTCAGATCAAGGGTGCCGAGGCGGCCATCCCGCATCTCAACCGTATGGTGGCGTACGCGCCCGCCTACCCGCTCTCACATCTGAAGCTCGCCATTCAACTGGCCCGCAATGAGGATTGGGATTCGGCACGCGCCGCCTGCCTGAATGCTCTGCGCGTGGCCTTGGACCGCGACGATGCCGCGTTCGCCTATTACCGGTTCGCGTACGCCGAATGGATGCTTGACCGGTTCGACACAGCCGCCGCAGCCTACATTATGAGCGATCACATCGCTCCCGGGGCCATTGGTTCGCTGGAAAGCGAACTGCAGGAACTGGTTTCCCGTGCGGACTCGCAGTGCATACCGGTGCCTGAATCGGTGGAGGCCGCCGCCCATGTGCTTGCCACGCATGATCTGCCGGTCTGGCCGCATATCGAAGTGGCTGACATCGTGCGTGACGCCGCTCGCGTGTGCGTGGATGAGGACATGTTCGTGCCGGCCCGCACGCTCTCGGTGGCTGTGGCCCGCATGAATGACGGCGAAGGCGATAACATCGACATCATCCAAGCCCAGTTCCTGCGCTCGCTATCCGCGTAGCCGCCTGAGGGGAGTTGACGGTATAGCCGGCCGAGGGGAGCCGAGCCCGCTAGGATAGACAACCATGAGCACGAACGAACAACTGGCATGGGATTTCGACGATGGGGATGTGGCCGAGGTCCGGCCTGATACCGGTATTGCACGTTTTGCCCCTGGCTCCGAACAATGGATAGCCGCACTGCAGCCCACTGACGACGACGCGATACGCCTCGACCGTTTCGACGTGAACACGATGAGCGCTGAGGCCGCCGCCCGCCTGTGGGCTCGCGTGGCCGCATGGGTGGAATCCGATCAGATCGCCTACTACATCGACGACTCACCCGTCAGCTCCGACGCCGCTTACGACGCGCGCATGCGTTGCCTCGAGCGACTCGAAGCGGCGTTCCCCTCACTGGACAATCCGCAGTCGCCCACCCATCGCGTCGGCGGCTCCTTCTCCAACGACTTCGCCTCCGTGCGCCACCCCAGCCGCATGATGAGCCTTGACGACGTCTTCTCCATCGAAGAACTCAAGGATTGGTACGACTCGGTGATTCGCGACCTCGATTGGCCTGAATCCAAGCCCCTGCCCATGAGTTGCGAGGTCAAAATCGACGGCCTCGCCCTGAACCTCATCTATCGCAACGGCGTGCTTGAACAGGGACTGACGCGCGGCGACGGCGTTACAGGCGAAGACATCACCCTGAATGTGCGAACCATCGGCTCCATTCCCGCAAACCTCGGCGGCCCCAAGGAAGACGTTCCGGACTTCGTGGAAATCCGAGGCGAAGTGTTCATGCGTTGGGATGATTTCCACACCCTGAACAACGAGCAGGAGGACGCCGGACGAGCGCCCTTCGCCAACCCACGCAACGCCGCCGCCGGCTCGCTGCGTCAAAAAGACCCTCGCATCACCGCCACCCGTCGCCTGAGCTTCTATGCGCATGGTCTGGGGCAGCTCACTTGGGGGCCGGACCATCCGCGCGGCACCCATGATGTGGTCGCCGACCAGTCGCAGGCCTACGATCTATACACCAAGTGGGGCGTGCCGGTCTCCCCGCACAATCGTGCGGTGACCTCATTCCAGGAGATCCTGGACATGATCGAGTACTACGGCGAGCATCGTGGCGACATCGAGCATGCACTTGACGGCATCGTCGTCAAGGTCGATGACCTGGGCCTGCAGCGTACCCTCGGCGCCACTTCGCGCGCGCCGCGCTGGGCCATCGCCTACAAATACCCGCCCGAAGAGGTCAACACCGAACTGCTCAACATCACCGTGCAGGTGGGGCGTACCGGCCGTGTGACGCCGGTCGCCGTGCTCAAACCTGTCTACGTGGCCGGCTCCACCGTGGCTCGTACCACGCTGCACAATGGATTTGAAGTCAAACGCAAGGGCATTCTGATCGGCGACACCGTGGTGGTGCGCAAGGCCGGCGATGTGATTCCCGAACTGGTCGGCCCGGTGCTTGAACGGCGCAAAGGGCGTGAGGACCAGCTGCGCGAATTCGTCATGCCCGAGTTCTGCCCTTCATGCGGCGCGAAACTGTCACCCGCCAAGGAGGGGGACAAGGACATTCGCTGCCCGAATGTGGAGAGCTGCCCGGCCCAGTTGACCGAGCGCGTGATTTCGCTGGCCTCACGCAAGGCGTTCGACATCGAGCACTTGGGCGAACAATCGGCCATCGCTCTGACCAACCCGGAGGAGAACAGGCCTGATTCGGTGGCGACCTACGCGCCGAACATCACCGAGGTTCTGGTCGCCCCCGGCGAAGAGCCTGACCCGTACGAGCCGGTGGAAGGGCTGGAATTGCCGGCCGCGCAGAAGCCGGTGTTGTCTAACGAATCCGGGTTGTTCAACCTGACCGCCGCCGATCTGCGCGACGTGCGCGTGTGGCGTGAGGCCGCAATCGTCGAGGTGCATGAGACGGTCGGTGCGAACGGTAAGAAGAAAAAGGTGCGTAAGCGTGTCGGCGGCTCTGGCCTGTGGCATCAGGTGCCCGCTTTCTGGACGGCTCCTACGGCGGCCAAGAGACTTACCGCCAAGCAGTTGGCTGAGCGTGCGCAGGTGGCGACTGCTACGGCTGCTGCCGCGGAGGGAATCGAACCGGCTGTAGTGCAGTCGGCACGGGGGAGTGCATCGGACATCATGCCCGGCTCATCTGGCGAAGCCGCGGTTTTGTCTGATGCGAAGCCGGCCTTTGTCGCATCGCGCTACCCGGAATATGACGTGCCGGCTGATGCGGTTATCGTTCGCGTCGACCACAAAACCACGCGCACGGGCGTCACTGATGTGCCGGTGTATATCAGGCCCGGCGAGAATACGCGCAAGATGTTCGACGAGATGGACAAAGCCCGTCACGCGGACTTGTGGCGTGTGCTGGTGGCATTGTCCATTCGACGGCTCGGGCCTCCCACCGCGCGTCTGATTGCCTCCGCTATGGGTTCGTTGGGTGCCATTGAAAACGCCACGGTCGAGGATTTGACCGCCATCGATGGCGTCGGTCCGGAAATCGCCGAATCGGTGGTGAACTGGTTCGCCGCCACCCGCGAACCCGGCGACTGGCGCGGCGCGACTTTGCGTGCTTGGCAGGCCGCCGGCGTGGGCGTCGACGAGGCCGAGACCAGTTCGTTGCCGCAGACGCTGGCCGGCAAAACCGTGGTGGTCACCGGTTCATTGGAGGGCTATTCGCGTGATTCCGCCAAAGAGGCGATTATCGAGCGCGGCGGCAAGGCGGCCGGTTCGGTGAGCAAGAAGACCGATTACGTGGTGATTGGCGCAAACGCCGGCTCCAAGGCCGCCAAGGCCGAGGAACTCGGCATCCCCATGCTGAGCGAAACCCAATTCGCCCAGCTCCTAGCCACCGGCACCATCTAAAATAGCCCCCTCAGACGCTTCATTAACCCCCTGGCGGGTTCTAGTGATCGTTGCAACACCTGACCTACCGCAAGGAGGGTCAGGTGACCAGAAGCCACCGAAACGAAGACCGTGGCGGGGAACACCGTTGGACGTTCAACGGCGTCGAATATCCGACGA
>ENA-OQIS01000149-OQIS01000149.1-human-gut-metagenome-genome-assembly--contig:-NODE-149-length-14937-cov-2.413842_pt1 | contig 14937 bp, 17 predicted proteins | sample MGYA00242589_ERZ504754 | MGnify/ENA primary metagenome ERZ504754 (study PRJEB26092, sample SAMD00036351) | human gut metagenome | host: Homo sapiens | study: EMG produced TPA metagenomics assembly of...
AGCAGGGTGTCGTGGAGGTATTTGAACTCGAAGTGGGTGGTCAGCAGGCCGCCCGCCACATCGTCCGCCGGGTGCTGGATGGGACAGAAATCGTAGATCTCATAGGTGTCCGGCACGACGACCATGCCGCCGGGATGCTGGCCGGTGGTACGCTTGACGCCGGTACAGCCCAGCGTCAGACGGTTCTCCTCGGCATGGTTGACCGTTCTCCCCCGCTCGTCCAGATACTTTTTGACGTAACCGTAGGCCGTCTTGTCCTGAATACCGGAGACGGTGCCGGCCTTGAACACGTTGGCCTTGCCGAACAGCTCCTCCGTGTAGCGGTGGACGTTGGACTGGTACTCACCCGAGAAGTTCAGGTCAATATCAGGCTCCTTGTCGCCGTAGAAGCCAAGGAAGGTCTCGAAAGGGATGTCGTGGCCGTCCACCAGCATCCGGGTGCCGCAGTGGGGGCAGTTCTTGTCGGGCAGGTCGAAGCCATCATCCACGCTGCCATCGGTGATGAACTCGCTGTACCTGCACTTGGGGCAGCGGTAGTGGGGCGGCAGACTGTTGACCTCCGAGATGCCGGAGAAGTGGGCCACAGCCGACGAGCCGACCGAACCACGACTGCCCACCTGATAGCCGCCCGCGTTGGAATAGGCCACCAGTTTGACCGCGATGACGTACAGGACGGCGTAGCCGTGGCCGCAGATGGAGTCCAGCTCTTTTTGCAGGCGCTTCTCCACGATCTCGGGCAGAGGGTCGCCGTAGTCCCGCTTGGCGTGTTCCCAGGTCGCATCCCGGAGCTGCTGTTCTGCGCCCTCGATGCTGGGTGGGTAGGTGCCGCGCGGGATGGCGCGGACGTTGCCGTCGATGCTGGCCGCTATCTTGCGGGGATTGGTCACGACGATCTCGTAGGCCTTTTCCCTGGGCAGGTAGCTGAACTGGTTCAGCATATCCTCGGTGGTGCGGTAGAACAGGGGCGGCTGGTTGTCCGCGTCCTTGAAGCCGTTGCCCGCCTGCAGGACAGAGCGGTAGATGGCGTCCTCCGGCTCGGTGAAATGGACGTCGCCGGTGGCGATGACGGGCTTGTGCAGGTCTTCGCCCAGCTTGATGACGGTGCGGTTGAAGTCCTTGATGACCTCTTCGCTCTCCACCTTGCCCTCCCGCACCATATAGGCGTTGTTGCCCAGGGCTGTACCTCCAAAACATCGTAGTACGATGCAATTTCTTCAATTCTTCGTAGGAGCGGCCCTCCACGATCGCCCTGTAAAGTTCTCCTGCTTCACAGGCAGAAGTGAGGATAAGGCCGTCCCGATACTTGTTCAGAAGGCTGCGGGGGACGCGGGGCTTCTTGAAGAAGTAGTTGACATGGGCCTCGCTGACGATCTTATAGAGGTTTTTCAGGCCCATCTGGCTGCGCACGAGGATGATGAGGTGATAATACTTCTTTTTCAGCACCTCGCGGTTCCCGCCAAGGCCGGTGTTGATGCCGCTGACGGCGGTGACCTGCTTTTCCTCCAGATCCTTCAGCATGACGCAGAAGATGCGGCCCAGTGCGGCAGAGTCCTCGCAGGCGCGGTGGGCCTCGTAGGCGGGCAGCTCCAGATGCTTGTTGATGGTCCCCTGCTTGTAGTTGTGGAGACCGGGGTACATGGCCTGAGCCATGGTCAGGGTGTCGATATAGGTCGGCTCAAACTCGATGCCGCTCCGCTTGGCGGCGGCGCGGAGGAACCGGATGTCGAAGGAGTGGGCGTTGTGGCCCACGAGGATGCGGCCATCCACAAAGTCGAGGAAGGCTTTCAGCGCCTCGGCCTCGCCGGGGGCGTCGGCCACCATCTCGTTGGTGATGCCGGTCAGCTCGGTGATCTTGGAGGTGATGGGCTTTCCGGGTTTTACGAAGGTGTCGAATTCTTCCACCACCTCCCCGTTCCGCACGATGACCGCGCCGATCTCTGTCAGGTACTCCACGCCGGGGTCGAGGCCCGTCGTCTCAGTGTCGAAGACGCAGAACTCGCCGTTCAGCGGCTCGTCTTTCACGCCGTAGACGCAGGGTATCATGTCATCGACAAAGTAGGCCTCACAGCCGTAGATGAGCTTGAAGTCCGGGTCTGTCTTGTGGATGGCGTCCGCAGCCAGCATCGCCTCGGGGTAGCCCTGACAGACACCGTGGTCGGTGATGGCAATGGCCGGGTGGCCCATCCGGTGGGCCAGCTTGACGATGCCGCCGGGGTCGCAGAAGGCGTCCATGCTGGACAGCTTGGTATGCAGATGCAGCTCCACCCGCTTGACGGGGGCGTTGTCCTCCCGCTTTTTGCGCTCGACAAAGAGGACGTCGTAGGGCCAGACGATATAGTCGTGCTCGTACTTATCGTAGGAGCAGTCGCCGCGCACCACGACCGTCGTACCCTTGGGGATGGACTCCCACTTGGAGCAGTCCTCCCCTTCCTGCGCACGGATCTTCAGGTTGATGGAGCCGGTGTAATCGGTGATGGAGACGGTGTATATCTTGCGGAAGCTGCCCTTCACCTCGGTGAAGAAGACGTCGCCCCAGATCATGCACTTGCCGCCCTCACCGCCCAGATCCTTGAGGGGAGTGAGGTTTTTCGGGGTGAACATCTTGCCGTGGAAGATGGTGACGGGCTTGTCCGTGAGGTCGAGGCCCTCCACCTTGATGGAGGGGGCAGTGTTCTTTTTCTCGAACTTGACGACGGGCGGCGCAATTTTCCGCTCGAGCTTTTCTTCCATCTGGCGCTGTTCGGCCTCGCCCACGCTGCTTTCCAGCGTCACTTTGGGCTTTACGCCGGTGTGGGCAGCGATGCGCTCCGCCAGCAGGCGCTCGAACTGCATCTCCTGCAAAAACTTCGTGCCGTGGCAGACGCCGATGGTGATGTTCTGCCCGGTGATGGTGATGCGGCAGCGGTCGAGGAAACCGTTGATGGGGACGCCGTCCCGCTTCATCTCCTCCATCAGCTCCCGCAGACCGGCTTCATCCAGCGTCGTATAGCCGAAAAGATTGTTGATGCGGAGCTCGAAGCCCTCGTAATCCGGTGCCAGCGAGGCCAGCAGCCGGGCGCACAGCCCCTTGTCCAGCGGGGCAGAACTGCGCAACGTAAAGATGACCTGCCGCTCCTGCCGCAGCATCTGGGCGTGCTCGACGACCACGCGGCCAAAACAGGCCGCAAAGTCCGGGTCCGCCATAAACTGCGGCCATAGCTGGGAAACAAGTGGTGTCACAGTGGTACTCCTTTTCTATCCGATAACAGCACAAACTGCCGCGCCCCGGAAAAGGGCGTGGCAGCAGGTCGTTCTTGAGCTTACAGCTTATCGATCTCCTCCATGAACTGGTCGAGGATATTATCCCCCGTCAGCTTCCTGACGGGTTCGCCGTGGACGAACAACACTGCCTCGCCCTTGCCGCCGGCAATGCCGATGTCGGCCTCACGGGCCTCGCCGGGGCCGTTGACGACACAGCCCATGACAGCCACCTTGATGGACTTTTTGCAGCCCTGGAGCCGACGCTCCACCTCATTGGCGATCTCGGTGCAGGGGTACTGGGTGCGGCCGCAGGTCGGGCAGGTGATGACCTCCGGGCCGGCCACCGGGAAGCCGACAGCGCGCAGGATATTGTAGCCTGCTTCCACCTCCTTCTCAGGGTCAGCGGCCAGCGAGACACGGATGGTGTCGCCGATGCCCTCCAGCAGCATCCCGCCGATGCCCATACCGCTCTTGAGCAGACCCATCTGGTAAGTGCCGGCCTCCGTGACGCCCACATGGAGCGGGTAGTCGGTCACAGCGCTGAGCTGGCGGTATGCCTCCATCATGCGGGGGACTTGGAGTTCTTGATGGAGATGACGATGTTGTTGAAGTCGAACTTTTCCAGCAGACGGACATGGTACAGAGCGCTCTCCACCATCGCTTCCGGCACAGGTGCGCCGTACTTGGCGAGGATGTGCTTTTCCAGACTGCCGCCGTTGACGCCGATGCGGATGGGGATATTTTTCTGCTGGCAGGCATCCACGACCGCCTTCACGCGGTCATCGTCGCCGATGTTGCCCGGGTTGATGCGGATCTTATCCACCCCCACGTCGGCGCAGGCAATGGCAGCCTTGTAGTCGAAGTGGATGTCCGCCACGATGGGGATATTCACGGCGTTCTTGACAGCCTCGATGCACTTGGCGTCTGCCGCGCTGGGACAGGTCACGCGCAAGATCTGACAGCCTGCCGCTTCGCAGCGCTTTGCCTGCGCCACATTGCCCTCGATGTCCTCCACCGGGATGTTCAGCATGGTCTGCACGGCAATGGGATTCTTGCCGCCGATGGTCACATTGCCGATCTTCACTTCACGTTTCAGCTGCCGCATGGTTTTACCTCTTTCAAACTGCTCCGGTCACGAGCCGGACGATGTCATTGTACGTTGCAAAGAGCATCAGGCCGAACAGCAGCGCAAAGGCTGCGACGGTCAGACTGCTCTGGATCTTTTCCGGCACTGCATGGCCGGTGACTGCCTCGATGAGCAGGAAGACGATCTTTCCGCCGTCCAGCGCCGGGAACGGCAGCAGATTGAAGACGCCGAGGTTGATGGTGATGAGCACCAGCAGCTCAGCCACATCCTCCCAGCCGTAGCTTGCGGCCTGACCGATGGCGGTCACGATGCCCACCGGGCCGGACAGGTCGTTGATGCTCTCGCGGCCCCTCAGAAGGTCGGCCAGCGAGGTATAGATGATGCGTCCATAATAGATGACGCTGTTGGCCGACTCTTTCAGGACGTTCAGCGGTGTTTTTTTGAGGCCGTAGACTGTAAAGCCCAGTGTCATGTGGGTCTGGCCCTGCTCATCCTGCCAGGTGTCGAACCGGACGTCCGGCAGCTCCACGAGCCTGCCGTCCCGGCGGACGGTGAAGTCCGCGCGGCAGCTCTCGGTGCGCATGAGCTCGTAGAGCATATCGTTGGCCACGAAGCAGTGCCGCCCGTTGACGGCCACGATCTCGTCGCCGGCCTGCAGGCCGGTCTGGCCGCAGAGGGCGTTGTCCTCCACGGCATAGATGACCTTGCTGGTGATGGGCTCACTGCGCAGCGAGATGAGGAGCAGCAGCACCACGAAGCCCAGCACGAAGTTCATCACCGCGCCTGCCGCCATCACCAGCATCCGCTGCCAGACAGCCGCCTCGTTCAGCGGCTTGCCTGTCCGCTGCGCCAGCACCTCCGGCGGGATGTCCGGGCCGTCATCGTCCCCGCTTCCACCCTCGGCCTGCTCGCTCTCGGGGCTCTCCTCCCCTTCCAGCGCCACAAAGCCGCCTACGGGCAGGAGCCGCAGGGTATACTGCGTGCCTTTGCGGTAGGTCTTGATGAGGGTCGGACCCATGCCAATGGAAAACTCGTTGACCTGGACCCCGCAGAGCTTTGCCACTGCAAAATGGCCGAACTCGTGGATGGCGATGACTGCGCCGAAGATGAGCAGCGCGGCTGCAAAGGTGATGAAAACTGACATTATTTCTCCTATATTACAGGTGTGCTCTCACGAATGCGCGGGCCATATGGTCACACTCATACACATCCGCGAGGCTATAGCCGCCGCCGAAGCTGTCGCTGTCCACGACAGCCTCCACCAGACGGCCGATGTCGAGGAAGCCGATCTTATCCTCGAGGAAGAGCTTGACGGCCTCCTCGTTGGCACCGTTGGCGGCGCAGGGGCCGAGACCGCCCTTTCGGATGGCCTTCTTGCAGGCGGCCAGGCAGCGGAACGTCTCCTCGTCGGCCACATCGAAGGTCAGCAGCTTGAGGGTGGTGAAGTCCAGCTCCGGAACGACGCCCGGCACACGGGCCGGATAGGTCAGCGCATACTGGATGGGGATGCGCATATCCGGCACACCCAGCTGGGCGATGATGGAGTTGTCGCTGTACTGCACCGCCGAGTGGACGATGCTCTGGCGCTGGACGACGATCTGGATCTTCTCCGGAGGCAGACCGAACAGCCACACAGCCTCGATGAGCTCGAGGCCCTTATTCATCAGGGTGGCGCTGTCGATGGTGATCTTTGCGCCCATGTTCCAGTTGGGATGCTTGAGGGCGTCGGCCTTGGTCTTGCCCCGCAGCTCTTCGGTCTTCATGCCGAAGAAGGGGCCGCCGGAGGCCGTCAGCAGGATCTTGGTCAGGCTCTTGGCGCTCTCCTTATCCTGCAGGCACTGGAAGATGGCCGAGTGCTCACTGTCCACAGGCAGCAGCCTGACGCCGTGCTTCGCCACAGCCTGGGTGACGAGATGGCCGCCGGTGACAAGGCTTTCCTTGTTGGCGAGGGCGAGGTCGTGGCCGCTCTCGATGGCGGCAAGGCTTGCGCCGAGGCCCGCGATGCCCACCACGCTGTTCAGTACCACGTCCGGGCCGTCCATCGCGGCGAGGGCCTTCAGGCCCTCGGGGCCGGTCAGGAGCCTGGGTGCATCGGCGCGGCCGGCCAGGGCAGCCGAAAGCTTTTCGGCACCGGCCTCACTGGTCATGCAGACGTATTTCGGATGGAATTCTTCTATCTGCTGCAAAATTTTATCCGTCTGGCTGTGAGCCGACAGGCCGAACACCTCATACCCCTGAGCGCGGATGACATCGAGACTCTGGGTGCCGATGGAGCCGGTAGAGCCCAGCAGCGTGATTTTCTAGCCATAAAGAATCTATCTCCTGCTGATTTTAATGTAGAATGCTGCGATGACCACCATGGTGACGAAGGGCGCGATGAACATCACGCTGTCGAAGCGGTCGAGGATGCCGCCGTGGCCCGGGAAGATGGTGCCGTAGTCCTTGATGCCGCACTGGCGCTTGACCACGCTGGCGAACAGGTCGCCGTAGATGCCCAGCACCGCAGCCACACAGGCCAGCAGCGCAATGATAACATACATGGAAACGCCAATGTTGGAGCGGGTGAACTCTTCCATCCGGTCTGCTGCGATGGAGTAGATGACCGTGACCAGCACACCGAACACCATGGTGCCCAGCACGCCGCCAACAGCACCCTCCACCGTCTTTTTGGGGCTGACCACCGGGCAGAGCTTATGCTTGCCAAAGGCGCGGCCCGCGAAGTAGGCGCAGGTATCGCCGCCCCAGGCGAAGCAGAGGATGAGCAGGATGAAGAAGATGGCGTCGTAGCCATACTCCTCCACCGGCAGCATCTCCTTGAGCCGGATGAACGAGTAGAAGCAGAAGATCACAATGCCCGAAAACATGGCGAGGCCGCTGGCTTTCTGGTAGCTGATAACGCCGTTGCGCACTACAAGGTAGATGGCATAGAACAGCACCACGAGGAAGGAAGCGGGCATCACCATCGCCCGGCAGACGCTGTAGCTCGACAGCATGATGAGCAGTGTGTAGGACACCAGAACAGCCAGCAGCGGCCAGTCCCGCTTTTCAAAACCCAGCGCAGAGTAAATTTCATGCAGGGCGATGAGGGTGATAGCCGCGATGACCAGATTGAACACCAGCGTATCGAAGGTGAACAGGACGCCTGCCAGAACGATCAGGCCCACCACGGCTGTGATGATTCGTGTTTTCATAGTTTCATGTTCTCCTTTGTTTCGTCCGGGAGCCGCTCCCCCCTGCTCTGGCAGGGTCTGCAGCGTCAGCGCCCGAGGAAATACCGGGCGCTCTCCGGGGGCCGCGCACGCTGCGCGGCATCTTGCGTATCGGTTGCCGCTCTCAGAGTCCGCCGAAGCGGCGGGAGCGCCGGTTGAACTCCATGATGGCGGCATCGAGGTCATCGCGGGTGAAATCAGGCCACAGAACGTCCATTTCCACCAGTTCGGAGTAGGCCGCCTGCCAGAGCATGAAGTTGGAGAGCCGCTTCTCTCCGCTGGGGCGGAGGATGAAGTCGGGGTCTTTCTGGCCGGCGGTGTACATCTGGGCCGAAAGAGCCTCTTCCGTGATGTCCTCAGGCTTCAGCTCGCCCGCAGCCGCCCTGGCCGCGAGGCTCCGGGCTGCCCGGACGATCTCAGGCCGTCCGCCGTAGTTGATGGCGATGTTGATGGTCAGGCCGGTCTTGCAGGCAGAGTCCCGCTCCAGCTTGTTCATCAGCTCCTGCAGCTTGGGCTCCAGCACCGTGCGGTCGCCCATGAAGCAGATGCGGACGTTCCGGTTCTCGTAGTCGAAGCCCTTGATGAGGTATTCGCCGAACAGCCGCATGATCGCGCCTACCTCTTCGGCGGGACGCTTCCAGTTTTCGGTCGAGAATGCGTAAAAATACACCGACTCTACGCCCAGTTCATCGCAGTAGTCCGCAATGTCCTGAAAGACCTGTGCGCCCTTTTTATGGCCGGCGGTGCGGGGCAGGCCGCGGCTCTTGGCCCAGCGGCCGTTGCCGTCCATGATGATGCCGATGGACAGTCCCTTCGCAAAATCCTTTGAATGCTCCATGCTCTTCTTCCTCTACGTCTCGTCTGGCAAAAAGTGCCGCGCACCTTCTTTCAGCGCACGGCACCTCCCTGCTTTGCCTGCAGTCGGAATCAGACGGACATGATCTCCTTCTGCTTCTCTTCCACGGCAGCGTCGATGTTCTTCACATACTTGTCGGTCAGCTTCTGGACGTCCTCTTCCATGGTCTTCTGGGTGTCCTCGGTCAGCTCACCGGCCTTCTTCATGGCCTTGGCCTTATCCATGGCGTCACGGCGGACGTTGCGGACGGCGACCTTTGCCTCCTCACCCATCTTGGAGACTTCCTTGGCCAGCTGCTTGCGGCGCTCCTCGGTGGGAGCCGGGAAGTTCAGACGGATGGTCTGGCCGTCATCGATGGGGTTGATGCCCACATCGCTGGCCAGGATCGCCTTGCTGATGGCGCGCAGCAGGGTGCGGTCCCACGGGGTGATGGTCAGGGTGCGGGCCTCGCTGACAGCCACAGAAGCCACCTGCTGGATGGGCGTGGGAGAACCGTAGTAATCCACGGTCACCTTGTCCAGAACGCCGGGGTTGGCGCGGCCTGCGCGCACGGTCTTCAGCTCGCGCTCCAGATGCTCGACTGCGCTCTTCATCTTGTCTTCGAATGCCTTGGTGTTGCTGCTCATTGTCCTTGTCTCCTGTTTGTTATCAATTCTCACCAGCCGCGAAAAGGCGTCTGGCATATTCTATTGTCGGAAGCGGGGCGGTATGCTCAGCCCTCGTAGACCAGTGTACCCACGTTCTCACCCTGCACAGCGCGGGCGATGTTGTCGGGGTCGGCCAGATCGAACACGAGGATGGGGAGCTTGTTGTCCCGGCAGAGGGTGGCGGCAGTGCCATCCATAACAGCCAGACGGTCTTCCAGCACCTTGGTAAAGGTAAGGGTCTCGTACTTCCTGGCGTCGGGGTACTTGTGGGGGTCCTTGTCATAGACGCCGTCCACCATCGTGGCCTTGAACATGATGTCTGCGCTCACCTCAACGGCGCGCAGGGCAGTGGTCGTATCGGTGGAGAAGAAGGGGTTGCCCGTACCGCCGCCGAAGATGGCGATCTTGCCCTCGTCCATTGCGCGGAGAGCGTCCTTGCGGGTGAAGGCCGGGGCCACCTGCGGCATGGTGATGGAGGTGAACACCTCGGTCGGCACACCCAGCTGCTCCAGCTTGTCGGAGACAGCCAGAGCGTTCATCACCGTTGCCAGCATACCGATCTTGTCGGCCAGCGTACGCTCCATCCTGCCGCTGGAACGACCGCGCCAGAAATTGCCGCCGCCCACGACGATGCCGATCTGAACGCCCAGCTCATGGGCCTTCTTTACGCCGCCGCAGATCGCGTCCATGGTCGGCTCGTCGAAACCGGTCCCCTTTTCGCCGCCGAGGGCCTCGCCGCTGATCTTCAGAAGGATGCGCTGATATTTCAACGCCATAATAACATACACCACCTGTATCAGATTTGGCCGCGCTGTGCGCCGCCGGTTTTATCTCCTGTCTATTTTACAATAAAACTGCTCCAAAGTAAACAGGCAAACGCCAGCTCGGCGGCAAAGGTTTCCTCTCCTTCTGCACTTTGGGCAAAAAATGCTGGACATTTGCTGCGAATCATGCTATAATACTGCTTGCATCCCGGCAAAACAGAATACGCGGGCATCGTACATCGGCTAGTATATCAGCCTTCCAAGCTGAGGAGGTGGGTTCGATTCCCATTGCCCGCTCCACCAAAAACCGCCTAGATCCGTCAGGATCCGGGCGGTTTTCTTATTCCATTGCCCCACTTTTTACCTCACCTCTTTTTCATTCACATGACAACGCTCCCTCAAAAATTTTTGAAGAGGGCGTTGTCATCCTATACAGTTATGGCCGGTCTCTTACTTCACGCTCCTCCTCAGCCGCTCAAACTCGGCGTCGGCCTGAATGGCTTTCTTCCTTTTTGTGCGCACAATACGCGCATATTATGTTGACATTCTGGCCCAAAAATGCTATAGTGAGAATAGAAAACCAACCAGGAGGCGTTCTGTTATGGCAAAAACCAGCACGAACATCAGTCTTGACCCGGAGCTGAAGCGCTCGAGTCAGGAGCTTTTTGCAGACCTCGGCATTGATTTGTCCACGGCGATCACCCTCTTCCTGAAGCAGTCCCTTCGCGTGCAGGGCCTGCCTTTCGTCGTCACCCGGGAAAACCCCAACGCGGAGACGGCTGCAGCTCTGAATGAGTATGCCGAGATGAAGGCTCACCCGGAAAAGTATAAGCGCTATGCTTCCTTCAAGGACGCCATGAATGAGGTGCTGACGGATGCTTGAAGTCGTCCTTTCCAACCGATTCAAGAAAGACCTCAAGCTTGCAGCCAGGTGCGGCCTGCCGCTGGATGAGCTGAACACCGTTGTGGACTGGCTCGCCGCCGGGAAGGATTTGCCGGACCGGAACCGTGACCACGCTCTCACCGGAGATTATATCGGCTTCCGGGAGTGCCACATCCGGCCCGACTGGCTGCTCGTTTACCGTGTGGACGGCGATGCTCTTGAGCTTTTCCTGTTCCGTACCGGTACGCATTCGGATTTGTTTGATTAGGATTTTCCCAGCAGTCCACCTTCCTTGCAGCCTCCGACCAGCTCAACGACGAAGGCCAGACCAAAGCGGTGGAGTATGTCGAGGCCCTCGTCCTCACTGGACGTTATAAAAAATGTCCTGCGTCTGTCGTGGGGACAAAGGAAGCATAAAAAATAACCGCTCTGGCTATACCAAAGCGGCCGATGTATATAATTCAGAATTGAGGTGATTCTTTATGACCACCCGCAGCCACCCCGAATCTGCCCGTATCATCCGCGAGGCACGGCAGGCCGCCGGGCTGACGCAGCTGGAGCTTGCGGAGAAGCTTGGTGTCACCATCGGCACGATCGGCTGTTATGAGCGAGGCGCCGGGATGCCCAAAACAGATAATCTCTTTGCACTCTGCGACATCCTGCACATCAGACCCGCCGACCTCCTGCGCGCCGATTCATAAACCTGACGCCCCCGCCGGTGTTTCCACCGGCGGGGGCGTTGCTGCAGGAAAGCGGCCCTCTTCCCTTTTCCGGGAGAGGGCCGCTTCATATTATAACGGCAATAACAGTTTCAGCGTCTTTTTACATCTTCCACCGGCTCTTGCCCGCCCGGGTATCGATATGCACCCAGCCGGTGCGGCGCTTCGGGTGGGCGGCGTCCTTCGGGTAACGCCCGATGCCGCCCCGGGCGGGCAGCAGGGTCTCAGCGTAGGCGGCGACGGCAGCCACCGGCACACCCTCGACGTGGAAATCCGCCGCCCGGCCCAGAAGGTGCTGGCTCGACTTGCTGCCGCCCACGGCAGCGTTGTGGGCGGCGGTGCGGTAGCCGCTGGTGATATGTACCGGCTTTCCGAAGTGCTCCCGGATGCACTGGAGCAGCACCACAAGCTCCTCGTCGAGGAGGACGACATCGCTGCCCTTGCAGGCAAACTCCCGCACCTTGAAGTTGGGTGAGAGCTGCCGGGTGGAGTCCCGGGACATGGAATATTCCTTGATTGCAATAGAGACCACGACCTTTCTTTTTGTTGACTTTTTGATCGAATGATGCAATGCGGTCATTTCCTGTGCGGAGGCTTCTGCCGATACCATCCGCACGCAGACAAAAACTTCGAGCCGTTTCCCGCGCAGATGCCGGCCTCTGCGCCCATGAAACAACTTTATTTCGTCATCTTTTCCTTTTCTTGTGCTATATGGTAGCATTTTGCGCATTCAAAGTCAACGATTCTCGTGAAATAGTCGGAAGCTTGTGCAAAAGCGCACAGAAAACCGTGTTTTCCTCTTTTGGACGCAAAAAAGAACCGACCCGACGCCGTGTGAGGGTACACGAACTCGGGTCGGTTTTCCTATCATTTTATTTTCAGAACGATGTTTTCGGTAGCAGCTATGCCGCCGGGATGTCTGCCTCATCTGTCCCACTTGTCGCAGAGAGCGTTGATCTGGTCGGCGAACTTGGCGAGGTCCTTGTTGGCGCCGCCCTCGTTGTGCTCGATGACCCGCAGCAGGCGCTTGCCGGCGCTGAGCAGGCGCTGGAAGACGGTAGCCGCGCGGGCTGCGCCCTCGCTGATGTGGTGCTCGATGCGGATACGGGTGCCTTCCTTCAGGCAGACCGCGCCCTCGGCACCGATGGCCCACTGCTCACCATTGTAAGGTGCGCAGGCGTTGAACCCCTGCTCCGTGAGGGTCTGGGTAAAGATGTTCTCCACCTCATCCTCGCCGTGGATGATGAACACCCGCTTGGGCTTCGGCTCAAAGGAGTTGACCCACTTCAGCAGGCCCTCCCTGTCGGCGTGGCCCGAAAGGCCGGTGAGCTGGCAGATCTCCGCCTGCACCTCGATGGATTCGCCGAAGAGCTTCACGTTGTCCGCACCCTCCAGCAGAGAGCGGCCCAGCGTGTTCACGGCCTGATAGCCCACAAAGAGGATGGTGCATTCCTTCCTCCAGAGGTTGTGCTTGAGGTGGTGGCGGATACGGCCCGCTTCACACATGCCGCTGGCCGAGATGATGACCTTCGGCACGGGGTCGGTGTTGATGGCACGGGACTCATCGCTGGTGACGCTGACCTTCAGGCCCGGGAACCGGATGGGGTCGATGCCCTTTGCCAGCAGGGCGTTGGTCTCTTCATCAAAGCAGGAGGAGTCGGTGTCCTTGAAGATTCGGGTGGCCTCGATGGCCAGCGGGCTGTCGATGTACACCGGGAAGCAGCCGTGGCCGGTGACCAGATTTTTTCCTTTATCTCGCGGATGAAGTAGAGCAGTTCCTGGGTGCGGCCCACTGCAAAGCTCGGGATGACCACATTGCCGCCGCGGTCGAAGGTGCGCTGCAGGATCTTCGTCAGCTCTCCCACATAGTCGGGCCGCGGGCCGTGGCTGCGGTCACCGTAGGTGGACTCCATAAAGACATAATCTGCGTCCTTCAGATACGTGGGGTCCTTGATGATAGGCTGGTCGTGGTTGCCGATGTCGCCGGAGAAGACCAGCTTTGTGGTCGCGCCGTTCTCCGTCACCCATATCTCGATGCTGGACGAGCCCAGCAGATGGCCCACATCCACAAAGCGAATGACGATGCCGGGCGCAAGCTCGATCTCCTTATTGTAATCATAGCCCCGGAACAGCGCGATGGCTGCCTCGGCGTCCTGAATGGTGTACATGGGTTCCACAGGCTCTGCGCCGGAGCGCTGGCCCTTGCGGTTCTTCCACTCGGCTTCGAATTCCTGGATGTGCGCCGAGTCGCGCAGCATGATGCTGCACAGTTCTGCCGTGGGCCTGGTGGCATAGATCCTGCCCCGGAAGCCGTTGCGCACCAGAAGAGGCAGAAGGCCCGTGTGGTCGATATGGGCATGGGTGGCCAGCACGCCGTCGATCTCGCCCGGCGCAACAGGGATGGGCTGGTTCTCATAGACATCCTTGCCCTGTTCCATACCACAGTCGATGAGGTAGCGCTGTCCCGCCGCTTCCAAGAGGGTACAGCTGCCGGTCACTTCGTGGTTGGCACCCAAAAACGTCAGTTTCATAGACACACCTCCAACAGGATTATCCAACTTTGGTATGCGCGTCGGTGCGCACCTGCGGGTTGACCATCTGGCGGCGGAGCATCCCGCCCGTCACGATGCCCTGAAAATAGTATTCCTGCCCCAGCTCCAGCTTCTGGGCGGCGTATGGATTATTGAACCACGTGATCTCGAGGCTGGATACATCGTCTCCGGCGGTGATGCGCTCCATCCGCCGTCCGCCCGGCAGGATGCGCCCGCCGGGCTTTGCAAACACTTCGGCCTTCACGACGCACTCGGTGTCGGCGGGGGCCTCGGCGATGGAGTAGGGCTTTGAAAAATCCAGATACCGGCGGGGATAGTGGCAGAGCAGGTCGCTGAGGGTCAGGAATGCCCAGCTTCTCGAACCGCTCGGCAGTCTTGGGGCCGACGTCCCTTGAGATAGCGTACCGGGGTGTCCGGCATGAGGGTGGTGTGAAGTTCGGCAGGCATGGCGCGGCCTCCTTTCAGGGAAAATGATAGTATGCCCATTGTATCACGGCAGAGGGCAAAAGAAAAGCGCCCCGCCGGAGCGGGGCGCATGAATCAGATTGCGAATCGTCGAAAAGTGTGTTATTCTATATTCATGGATGGGTTATTCTGTCCTGAAAGGTGCTGTCTGCAAATGCAGGTGGTCAGACTTCCTCCTGACATCGTCCGGAGGAGGCCAACTTTGTCGTCCTCCGGACATTTTGAGTGATAGTTCATGATGAATGTTTAAGGAGGAGTCTTTATGACGGATCTGAATCTTGTACTTGTACTTCTGGGCCTTCTGGCTACAGTGATCATTGGTGTTATTCAGGTGACATGGATGATCGCGAGGGATGTCTTTCGGGACAAGCCGGGCACAAAACATAATTTCCGATGACCGACAAAGAAAATGACGCCCCACGACTTCCCAACCTCGAGCGGTCATTCTTTGTATTTGTCTAGGAGGGAGCTGACCATTTTGTCAGGACAGCACCTTTCTTGTCTTTCATTATATT
>ENA-OQIS01000150-OQIS01000150.1-human-gut-metagenome-genome-assembly--contig:-NODE-150-length-14926-cov-2.643016_pt1 | contig 14926 bp, 15 predicted proteins | sample MGYA00242589_ERZ504754 | MGnify/ENA primary metagenome ERZ504754 (study PRJEB26092, sample SAMD00036351) | human gut metagenome | host: Homo sapiens | study: EMG produced TPA metagenomics assembly of...
CAGACATTCCTCCTTAGGCATTGTAAACGGGTGATGCATTGCAAGCCATTCGCCGCTTTCCTCATCATATTCAAAGAACGGGAAGTCAACAATCCAGAGGAACTTGAATACATCGGGGATAATGTCAAGACGCTTTGCAACAACAAGACGGAGTGCGCCGAGTGTTGAAAGAACCGTGCTGTTCTTGTCGGCAACGATGAGGATAACATCGCCCTTTTCCGCACCGAGTCTTTCGTAGATTGCAGAAAGCTCTTCTTCACTCATAAACTTCTTGAATGATGCGTTAGGCTCGTCAACCCATCTTACATAGGCAAGTCCCTTTGCACCGATGCCCTTTGCATATTCTGTGAGCTTGTCAATTTCTTTTCTTGTGTAAACCGACGACGCATTCTTGGCAACAATTGCTCTTACAGAACCGCCGTTCTCAATTGCACTTGTAAATACGCTGAAACCGCAGTCCTTAACAAGGTCCGAAATGTCCTGAATCTTCATGTCAAAACGGATATCGGGCTTGTCCGAACCGTAGCTTTCCATAGCCTCTTTGTAGGTCATTCTCTGGAAATGCTCCTCAAGGTCAATGTTTAAAACCTCTTTGAAAAGCTTTTTGAAAAAGCCTTCGTTGATTTCGAGGATTTCATCAACATCAACAAATGAAAGCTCCATATCAATCTGTGTAAATTCAGGCTGACGGTCTGCACGAAGATCCTCGTCACGGAAACATCTTGCAAGCTGAATGTAACGGTCAAAGCCCGAAAGCATAAGGAGCTGTTTGTAAATCTGCGGTGACTGAGGAAGAGCATAAAACTTGCCGTTGTGGATTCTTGACGGAACAAGGTAATCTCTTGCGCCCTCGGGAGTTGACTTGATCATCATAGGAGTTTCAATTTCAACAAAGCCGTTGTCGTGGAAATAATCTCTTGCAACCTTTGCAATCTTACTTCTCATCATAAGATTGTTGAGAAGGGGACGGCGGCGAAGGTCAAGATAACGATATTTAAGTCTTAACTCCTCGTTTGTGTTTGTATCGTCAACAATTTCAAAAGGCGGCGTCTGTGCCTTTGAAAGCACACGCATATCGCTTACAACAACCTCGATATCGCCTGTGGGGATTTCGCTGTTCTTTGAACTTCTTTCGCAAACAACACCCTTTGCGGCAAGAACAAATTCACTTCTGCATAGAAAATGCCTTATCTAAAAATTTCTTTGTCTGTTTTGTCATTGAATGCAAGCTGAACAATGCCTGTGCGGTCACGCAAGTCAATGAAAATGAGCTGACCGAGGTCACGGCAACGCTGTACCCAACCGCAGACAGTTACCTCTCTGCCGACATCACCGATACGCAGATCTCCGCAATAATCGGTACGCTTCATTCCTGTCATAAATTCTGCCATTGTATATGCTCCTTTATATGAATCGGTCGGCATCTCACAATGCCTGACCGACCGAAAATTTTCTTTTATTACTTGTTTTTCTGTTCGTCGGAAAGCTGAATTTCGATGAACTTCTCCATGAAATGCCCGTCAAGAGTAACCTCGGCTGTTTCGCCTGTTTCCATATTCTTGACCTTGGCTGTGTTCTGCTCGATTTCGTTGTCGACCCAAAACGATTGAATATCTTGCGTCAATTTTGTCGGCATACTTCATCTGAGCACGAAGTCCTCTGCCGATAACATCGGTTTCGGCAATCATTCCGCAGCTGCGAACCTGTTTGATAAGCTCAAAAGCCTTAACCTTTGCGGCATCGCCCATTGTTGCAATGTAGAGCATACACTCGTCATTGTCGGGAATCTCAATGCCCTGCTTATCCATTACCATGAGAAGTCTTTCCATACCCATTGCGAAACCGAGGGAGGGAAGGTGCTTACCGCCGAGCTCCTCGATAAGACCGTCATAACGACCGCCGCCGCAAACAGTACCCTGAGCACCGATACAATCGGTTACAAACTCAAATACTGTCTTTGTATAGTAATCAAGACCTCTTACAATTGTGGGATCAACCGTGTATTCAATGCCTGCGGCATCAAGATATTTCTGAACTGCGTCAAAGTGGTTTCTGCACTCGTCACAAAGATAGTCTGTAATCTTAGGTGCGTCCTTTGCAATCTCAGAACAGATAGGACTTTTGCAGTCGAGAATTCTCATCGGGTTTTTGTCAAGACGGGAAAGACAGGTGTCGCACAGCTTGTCCTTATAACCCTCAAAATATGATTTCAAAGCCTTGTGATATTCCGCACGGCAGGTCGGACAGCCGATAGAATTAATCTGAAGATGAACGCTGTCAAGCTGAAGTCTGTTGATTACGGAGCTTGCAATGCTGATAAGCTCTGCATCGGCAACAGGGTCCTGTGTGCCGTACTCCTCAATACCGAACTGGTGGAACTCACGAAGTCTGCCTGCCTGTGGCTTTTCATATCGGTAGCATGAAACAAAGTAGCTTGCCTTAATCGGAAGTCCTCGTTTTCAAGAGCGTGTTCAAGAACGGCTCTTGCCGCACCGGCTGTACCCTCGGGGCGAAGTGTTACGCTTTCACCGCCCTTTGTGTCGAATGTGTACATTTCTTTCTGAACAACATCGGTTGTCTGACCAACGCCACGGGCAAAAAGCTCTGTGTGTTCAAACACGGGAGTTCTGATTTCTCTGAAGCCGTAGGAGCGAGCCTCCTCACGCATAATCTTTTCAACAAACTGCCATTTGTAGCTTTCCTTCGGAAGAACATCTTCCGTACCCTTGATTTTCTTGGTTATAAGTGCCATTTTTCCCTCCGAAAATTACAATCTTTTATAGAAAAAGGAAACGAAAAAATTTCCCTAAAAAACACAACAATCGGGCAGTATTACACCACCCGATATAGTAAAGACGAAAATAATTAAATTATTTGAGAATATTTCTCCAGTCAAGGTCGCCTCTTTCAAGACCGTGGATAAGAACCTCGGCAGTTGCAATGTTTGTTGCAACCGGAATGTTGTGCATATCACAAAGACGGAGCATATTCATATCGTTAGGCTCGTTCGGCTTTGGATTAAGCGGATCTCTGAAAAAGAGAAGCATATCAATCTCATTGCACGCAATTCTTGCCGCAATCTGCTGACTTCCGCCCTGAGAGCCTGCAAGGAATTTCTGAATTGTAAGACCTGTTGCCTCTGACACCATTTTGCCTGTTGTGCCGGTGGCGCAAAGGTTGTTGCGGCTGAGAACACCGCAGTAAGCAATGCAGAACTGCACCATCAGTTCCTTTTTTTCATCATGAGCTATAAGGGCTATATTCATATATATTTCCTCCAGACATTTATTTCATATCAAATTAATTTCAAAACTTTAACTCAAAATACCCCGCACAAACTACCCTTTGAACGCAAGGGGAATATGTTTTCCCTCAAGCCTCTGTGCAAGACAGTCAAAAACGGACGCCGCCGCACTCCAGTTAAGTCCGGCAACACCTCGCTGAACAATCACCGAAATACGGATATCAAACGGCACAAGCGCAATAAGCTGTGTCTGTGTTGCGTCAATAACGCTGTCGAGGTCTTCATAAAAACCGAGCTGTGTAAAAAGCTTTCGGTCAAAGCGGTTGATAACAAGTCGGATATTTGTTTTTCCCATTGACTCAAGCTTTCTCCTCACCTTAACCGCACCACGCACACCCGTCGGCTCTGCATTGGTAACAATCAAGGCTCTGTCGGCAGGAGCCGCCGCAGTTTCAAAGCCCGAACCGATTCCGGCAGGGGAGTCGATAAGAACAAAATCAAAGCTGTCCTTTACTGAGTTGACAAGTTGAGTAAACACCGAGGGACTTAGTTCGTTTTCGGTGTCAAAGGGAGCCGCCATAAGGTAGAGGTTCTCATTGTTTTTGCTTTTGTAAACAGCCTCACCAAATGTACAGTTGCCGCATACGGCATCCGACGCATCAAAAATTATGTCCTGCTCCATATCGAGCATAATGTCAAGACCACGCATTCCGCAGTCACAATCAATAAGCAAGACTCTTTTGCCCTGCTTTACAAGAGCAACGGAAAGACAAATGCAGACGGTTGATTTACCCGTTCCGCCTTTTCCCGACGCTACAACTATAACATTATCCATAATAAATTCTACCTCTGCTATATTCTATCACAAAATCCGTTAAAGAGCAAGAAACGAACATTATTTTTATCAGCCAAAATTTTTGTTGATATTTTAGTGATAGTTAATAAAATTATTCTTCATTTTTAACGGTTTGCACAATAATTTCATTGATTTTTAATTGCTAAAAGACAAAAAATAAAGTTTTTATTTGTTTAGGTCACTCAGCCACATTATGCGGTACAAAAATTCTTGGTTTTGTTTTAACACAGTGTATTTACAACCGTAAATTCAATTTTTATTTAAAATATGCGTCAAGCAAATCCTTTGCAACCTGCATTGAATATCTGCCCTTTGCACCGTGTTCGATTACAACGGCAATTGCGACCTCGGGCTTTTCATACGGAGCATAGCAAATGAATGTTGTATGGTCTGAGCCCGAGTTTTCAGCCGTACCTGTTTTGGCGGCAACCTTAACTTTATAATCACCGAACATATAATTTGCCGTGCCGTTTTCGTCCTGAGTAACGCCGAGCATCGCCTTGCGAACAATATCAAGATTCTTCTTTGAAATTCCGCAATCACCGTAGCTTTCAACATCTGTCGATTTTACGGTTTTCGTCCGCTCATAATTTGTAACTTTATCAACAATGTGTGTTTTGAGCCTTTCGCCGTTGTTGGCGATTGTCGCAACATAGGTTGCAAGCTGAACGGGAGTAAATGCGTTGTCGGACTGACCGATTGCGGCTGAAACCGTGTTACCTGCCTGCCAGCTTGTGCTGTCTCTGCCTGCAAGCGTTCCATTTGACTCCTCAATTTCAACACCCGTGTATTCGCCGAGCCCGAACTTCTGCGCATACAGATACATCGGTTCAATTCCGAGCCTTCTGCCCGTGTCGGCAAAAAAGTAGTTGCACGATTGTTCAATTGCGCCAGTAACATCAAGACTGCCGTGATAGTGCATACACCTTACCACATTGGTGGGGTAAAAATCATAGTCCTGTTTGCAGTAGATTTTCGTTTTATCGGTTATAATTTTCTCCTCAAGAGCCGCACCCGCAACACACGGCTTGAACACCGAACCGCAGGCGAATGTTCCGACTGTTGCACGGTTGTACATCGGAGAATTTTTGTTTTCGGAAAGTTTGACATAGTACGAACCGTATTCGCTGTACCTGTTCAAATCATATGTAGGATAGCTTGCCACCGCAAGTACCGAAAAATCCTTGACCGACAGCATTACAACTGCACCTGTTTCACAGTCCTCACCGTTATTTTTCTGTCCCGATTCCTTGCCTGCCTGTTTTGCCGCTTTGACATTTTCTTCAAGCGACCTTGCGGCGGTTTTCTGCAATTTTGAATCAATTGTAAGGTAGACCGTGTTACCCGGTTTTGCACTCTCGGTTTCAATGCTTTCAACAAGAGTTCCGTCGGCATTTCGCTGAATAACCCTTGTTCCGCCCTTGCCTTTGAGGTCATCTTCACAGGCAAGTTCAATTCCGAATTTGCCTATCTTATCATCATAGGAATAGCTTTTGCCCTGTTTTTTCAGCTCATTGTATTCATCTCCCGACAACGAACCGAGTGCGCCGAGGATGTGCGGCGCAAGGTCGGGGTCCGAAGCACCTCGTGTGAGATAGGTCTGAATTTCAACACCGCTCACACCCTGAGTATTTTCGCTGACGGCATTCACGGCACTTCGGCTGATATTTTCGGCAAAAACATACGGATTTGAATTTGAATAATTTTCAAGTTCCATATTGTAATGAATTGAAACGAGCGTTGTTTTTTGACTTAGACTTAACCTGTCGGAAATTTTGTAGCGTTTTAAAAGTGTGTCAAAGCAATCATCGGCACTTGTGTTCCTGTCCATATCAAGAAAATCCGATGACAGAAGTTTTTCCGCATCTTCTTCACGGCTTGTTTTATAAACGCAACTGCCGTCCGAGCCGACCGAAATCGGCAATGAATCTGTTCTTGTATCTCCCGTTTTTGTGAGAATATCATCAAGCTCAAGTAAAATTCCGTCAAGCCTGTCCTCCTCAATATAAAGCTTGTTGAGGACTATTTTATACTTTGTGGTGTTTACAACAAGACCTACACCGTTGCGGTCAACGATTTCGCCCCTTGTTGCGTCGGTTTTTTCGGTATATCCCGTTGATTTTGCGGCAAGACTCTTATAGTTTTTTCCCTGTACAAGCTGCCAATCGACAAGCCTGATTGCAAAGCCTGCAAAAATTGCGGCTGTTATTATTATGCAGACTGTTGTTCTGCTCTTTTTACTTTTTTTGTCCGTTTTTCTTGCTTTTGTCCGAATCTCATACCGAACCTCCCTTTCACAAAGATTAAAGATTTTTGTTTAAAAATGCCGTGAGAAAATACAGCGGAATTGTCACGGCGAATGTGTAAAGTATTCTTGAAATGTAGTGCCGTACAAACAACACGCAACCGCTGTCAAGCCCTGCAATCAAGACGAACAGCAGATAATAAATCAACATTACTGTCATCACCGCCGCAAACGAAAACACGATAACGGTAACAAATGACGGTACAAAATATTTGCTGAATACAAAGTTTTCCGCATAGCAGACAATCGTAAGTGCAAAGGAAAAATAGCCGATACTGCCGTCAAATGAAATATCCGTCAGCACACCGCACAACGCACCGAAAATTACCGACGGCAAAGTGTTTTCAAAAGAAGCAATGCAGAGTGCAAGTGAAATCAACATAAGCGGTCTGCCACCGAAAATTTCGGGAATTATGAAACCCGAACCCTGAAAAACATATAGAATTATTAACAGCAGGGAATAGCCGAAAAATCGAAAAAAAGTTCTTGAAGCTCTCATCATTTTTTAACCTCGCCCTTGCCGTCAAAGTCGGTAATAATTGCGGCAGAGGTCACGGTGCGGATGTCCTCATACGGCTCAACAACAGCATAACGGGTTGTGTCATAGGAATTGAACTTCAGTTCTTTAACCTTGCCGATTATGAGATTTTTCGGATAAACTCCGCCTGTTCCCGAGGTTACAACAATGTCGCCTACTTTGATTTTGTTGTTCTCTGCAATCTTTGTCAGACAGGTAAGATTATCATCACAATATTCAGCGTTTCCGCTTATGATTCCGTTGTCGGAAGTCTTTTTGTCAATTGCAGACGCTTTGGTGTCGGGCGAAAGAATTGTTCTTACCCGACAGGTCGTTAGTTCAACATCACTCACCCAGCCGATAAGACCGTTTTCCGTGATTACGGGATCATTTTTTTCCACATTGTCTGTTGAACCCTTGTCAAGAGTGAACGAGTAGAAATCATCGTTCGCATCCCTTCTCAACACACCTGCCGGAAGAATGTCGTATGACGGATTTTCCTTTTTAAGCTCATAATATTTCCACAGCTTTGCATTTTCTTCCTTGGCGTCAAGGTAGTCAACAAGCTGTTCACGGAGTTCGGCATTTTCCTTTTTAAGCTGTTCGTTTTCTTTTTCAAGTTCTTCCTTTGACTTGTCGGAAGACGCCGCACCTGCGGTCAGCGTTGAAAGTCCTTTTGTAACCGTGTTTACCGCACCCGAAAAAATGTTACTGCCGTTATGAGAGAAAACACTCATCACAGTTAGTATGACGAGTGTAATTATCAAAAATTTTTGAGTTTTTATCATGTAAAAATTTTCTCATATCTCATATTTATATTACAAATACGGTCGGGCGGTGTTTTTTCAATCTGCCCGACCTTACTTTGTCGATCTTTATTATCTGTCGTGCTTGTACTGAACACCGAGCGGTTTGCCGAGTCTTTTTCCTGCACCGTCAACAACACAGTCAAGCGGTCTTTCGGCAATGTGAACAGGCATACCCGTCTGTTGCATAACAAGCATATCAAGTCCCTTGAGTAACGCACCGCCGCCCGTGAGCATAATACCGTGGTCGATTATGTCGGCAGAAAGCTCAGGCGGAGTTTTTTTCAAGAGTGGTTCTGATTGCCTCAACAATTGTTGCAAGCGGATCGGCAAGAGCCTCTCTGACCTCGGCTGAGGAAATTGTAATATCCTTTGGAAGTCCGTCAACAAGTATTTCTGCCCTTGACAACTAAGGTTTTTTTCTTCCTCACCCGGATATGCGGAGCCGATTTTCATTTTTGATGTCTTCGGCAGTTCTTTCACCGATGAGAAGATTATATTTTCTTTTGACATAGGTTGAAATCGCCTCGTCAAACTTATCTCCGGCAACTCTTACGGAACAGGCTGTAACAATGTCACCGAGAGAAATTACGGCAACCTCGCTTGTGCCTCCGCCGATGTCAACAACCATACTTCCGCACGGTTCGTCAACGGGCATACCTGCGCCGATTGCGGCAGCCATTGGTTCTTCGATAAGAACAACGGGAGGCTTTGCACCTGCCTGATATGCGGCATCCTCAACAGCCTTTCTCTCAACCTCGGTAACACCCGAAGGCATACAGATTATAACTCTCGGCTTGCTGAAAATTCCGGGTTTCACCGCCTTTTTGATAAAGTGCTGAAGCATTTTTGCGGTTATTTTAAAATCGGCAATAACACCGTCCTTGAGCGGACGAACCGCAACTATGGAACCGGGAGTTCTGCCAATCATTTCTTTTGCCTGTGAGCCGACTGCAAGAACCTCGTCGGTACGCATATCAACTGCGACAACGCTCGGTTCACGCAAAATTATTCCCTTTCCTTTAAGACAAACAAGAGTGTTTGCAGTTCCAAGGTCAATTCCTATATCCTTTGAAAACGAAAACATCCCACAGCCTCCTTTTACGCTGTAATACCCAAATGTATTTTACTCAGGCAGTATACTTTTATCATATATCTTTTCACAAATAAGGGCAATGATAAATTGTCGAAATTATTTTATTTTTTACCCGTTGAGCCAAAACCGCCCTCGCCACGCTCTGTGTTGCCAAGCTCCGTAACTTCTTCAACATCACACGGAACAACAGGAGCGATGACCATCTGACAGATTCTTTCAAACGGCTCAATCTCATAAGGCTTGTCCGAAACATTGCAAAGACCTGCGCAGATTTCTCCACGGTAGTCGCTGTCAACAACACCCACACCGTTTGAAAGGCAGATGCCGTGCTTGATTCCCAGACCGCTTCTTGCATAGAGAAATGCGGCAACGCTGTTGTCGGGAAGTTCAATTGCTATACCTGTCGGTAACAAGCACAAGCTGACCCGGATTGATTGTGATTTTTTCGTCAATGCAAGCATATAAATCCATACCGGCAGAACCGTTTGTGGCTCTTTTCGGGATTTTTGCATTGTCTTTTACCTTTTTTATTTTAACAGTCATAGTTTACCATCCTTCATTTCCTGCAAAAATTTGCAGGAATTATTCATTACTGTTTTTATTTTTCTCTAAAAAAATTATTTATTGCAAAAATGTAATTATAAATCTCTGTTAAACGGAAAAATCACTTTTTCCACAAAACAATAATGATTATTTTAACATTTTTCAACAATCTAATTAACACCTCGGCGGTACAGTCCATATGTTAATTTATCTTTCAACATCGGATAAAGGCTTGATTCGTTAAGACTTTCCACGGTTTCCACATAGTTTTCAACACTAAATCTTAAAATGTTGAAAGATGTTAAAAGTGTTAAATTTTGTTTATCAGGAACGAAAAGCAAGTCACAATTCAGAACCTCGGTACAGTTTCCGTCGCATTTCAGTAAAAATTGTTTACCGAGTCGGTCTTTCATTTTTGAATGATTTTTGCAAGTTTTGCAGTCTATACCTGCACCCTTGACAGGACAACTCCTGCAAAGCATAAGAGGAAGGTAGCCGTAGCTGATAATTCCCCTCGGAATGTTGCCTCCGAGTGAGTTAATTCGCTTAAAATTGAGTTCAAAACTGAGTTCTGTGTCCTTGATTCCGTATTCCTCCGCCCACAAAAGGTCGAGAGTATTTACAAAATTCATTCCGAAACCCGAATGAAGTGTGAAACCGAGATTTTTGGCAATGTATAATGCTCCGAGATTGTTGCACAACACATCAGATATGCCGATTTCTTTCATCTCGGAAAGCTTTTTTGCAATCGTATCTTCCCGTCCGAACATTCCTCTCGGAATTTCAATACCGATGCTAAAGCCCTCGTTTTTGAGCCTTACAAGCTCCCTTTTGTCGGCAAAAAGAGGAACAAAAACAAGCTCGCATTTTTTAAAAGCATTGGAAAGCTTTGTCTGAGTCACTCTTGCACGGGTGGATTTTTCCACAGGCGGTGTGAATTTAGGAAAAGTTATTTCGTAATCACGGTTGATTTTGTAGTTGTGAACAACACTTCTCGCCGTATCGAGTTCGTCAAGAACATCTCTGCGCAAGGAATTGATAATTGAAAGCGGAATAGAAATGTCATCATCAATATTTATGTTCACATTGGTGGGATTATATGCCGTTGAGCCTGTTTTTTCAAGCTGTTTTCTGCACTTTTCCGCATCAATCGGTCTGTTGATTGCTTTTTCGGTTACTGTATCTGCAATCTTTTTGACGGTGTGAACTCCGTCAGAGGCGACTAAAACGGGATTTTCGCCGAGTTTTGCCGTAAAATCAAAGGTTATTTCTACATTTCCGATTTCGTCCTTATAGGAAGAACGGATTGCCGAAAACAGCTTTTCATCGGCAGAAACAACATCTGATTTTGTTCTTGTGCCGAACATATGACTTCCCGTTTTACCGATGTAATAAGCGTCTGTAAAGCCTGCTCGTGAAAAAACCCCTCTAAGCATCTTCTGAGTTTTGTCGCTGATAAAGCCGAAATCACGCTGTTCAACACACGCTCTTACTGCGGCTGAAACATACTCGGGGCGTTTCATTCTGCCCTCAATTTTAGCCGAGGCAACCCCCATATTTTGAAGTTCATCAAGGTAATTTACAATACTGTTGTCTTTAAGACTTAAAGCATGACCGCCTTTTTGATTGTTTACGGAAAACGGCAGTCGGCACGGCTGGGCACAGGAACCACGGTTTCCGCTCCTTGCACCAATCATTGCGCTGAGGTAGCATTGTCCCGAAACGCACATACACAATGCACCGTGAACAAAAACTTCGAGTTCAACCGGAATTTCACAGCATTTTTCAATCTCTTTTTTGCTCATTTCACGGGCAAGAACAACACGCTTGAAACCCATTTCATAAAGTGCCTTTACACCGGATGCGGTGTGAATGCTCATCTGAGTTGACGCATGAAGTGCAAGGTCAGGAACAAGCCTGTGTGCAAGCCTTGCTACACCCATATTCTGAACAATGAGTGCGTCAACATCAGCCTCTGCGGCTGAAATTATGGCTTTTTTCAGCTTTTCAAGCTCGTCATCAAACACAATCGTATTGATTGTGACATACACCTTTACACCGTGAATGTGACAGTATGCCGTTGCTTTCTTTAGTTCTTCATCATCAAAATTTTTGGCAGATGAACGGGCGGAAAATGCCTTTTCGCCAAGATACACTGCGTCTGCTCCGCTCCTTACGGCGGCAATTACACTGTCAAAGCTTCCCGCCGGAGCAAGTATTTCTATCTTTTTCATTTCTTATCTTCATCAAACAGAGAGAACTGCGTCATTGGAACATAACCGAGAAGTTTTTCATTACGCAATTCCTGTTCTGTTTTTTTAGCCTCGTTTGACAGAACATTCACGGGTATATCATCTGACTGCTCTGTCATATTATTTTTTGCATCTGAAGTCTTTTTTTCCTTTGGAACTGAATTTTTTTCATGCTCTGATTTTTCCGATTCGGTTTTTTCTTTGCCTTTCTCAACACTTTTGAGCTTTTCTTTAAGCTGTGAAACCTCGTGTCCGAGAACAGCGAGTCTTTTTTCAAGCTCTTTATTATTATTTATAAGTCGAGTGTTATCGTTCATGGCCTCCGTAAGCTTTTCTCTGTATTCCTTGCAAAGCCTGTTAAGATCATTTGTCTGCTGAATAATTTTGTCGGCTTTTTCAACATAATCTTTGTTCTTTTTAAGAGCCTTGTTGCGGTCATCGCAGAAGTTAAGTGCCGCAAGAACCGCACAATCACGGGTATCAAGCTGCTTTGTGCTTTGGGCGGCTTTTCTTATGTGAGAAAGCACCTCGTTTGCTACCTTTTGAACATACTTTTCATCATCTGTTGTGATAAGTGAATAACTTCTTCCCTCAATCTGAACGCTTACTCTCTTTTTCTCCATAGGAAATGCATCTCCCTTTTATAGCTTTTTCGTCCTCATTTGACTTCTTTGCATACATAATCATTTTACATTATAATATAAAATCGGAAATAATAAAAGAGCAAAGAGAATATTGTTTAAATATTTTTTCATTCGTAGGCAAATTTGGCAATTTTATGCTGTTTACAACTTATATCGGTTGAAATATTTATTCTCTTATGATAAAATAATCTTTGCGTCATTTTGGCGGATTTGTCTTAATTTCCGATTAACAGGGCATAACCGCCAAAACAAAATTGACATTTCGGAATATATTATTATGGGAAGTGATTATATGCCCGTACCGTTTGATTCACGAAAAATTTACTATCGTTCACCGTTTGGTGCGGTTGAAGAGGGTACCGAAATTCATTTCAGAATTCTTTTGCCTAAGGCGGAGCATACACAAAAAGCACACTTGTGTGTAAAGTACGATTATGACTGCAATTGGGAATTTACCGAGCTTATCTGGTGCGGTAAATTTGACGAGGATACCGAAATTTGGGAGTGCGATTTTACCCCGAAAAAAATCGGACTTTATTGGTATAACTTTAAACTTACTACCATTGATAAAACAAGATATGTTATTCCGTCCGATCCGTATAAGGTCAGCACCATTGAAGACTATATGGGCAGAAGCTGGCAAATTACCTGCTACAAAAAAGGCTTTAAAACTCCCGGCTGGCTTGTCGGCGGAATTATGTATCAGATTTTTTCCCGACCGTTTTTATTTCAGCGGTGAAGAAAAAAATATAACGCGTACCAACTTCAAACGCAACAAGGATTGGTATGCTCTCCCCGAATGGAAACCCGATGAAAACGGAATGATTAAGAACAATGATTTCTTTATGGGCGACCTCAAGGGAATTACGATGAAGCTTGATTACCTTGAAAGCCTTGGTGTAAGCTGTATTTACCTTAATCCTATCAGCGAGGCATACTCAAACCACCGCTATGATACGGGCGACTACTCAAAGGTTGATCCGATTCTCGGAACGGAGGAAGATTTTAAGCACCTTTGCGCAGAGGCTAAAAAGAGGGGAATACACATCATCAATGACGGAGTGTTCTCTCATACGGGAAGTGACAGCGTTTACTTCAACCGTTACGGCAAATACGGCAAGGGCGGTGCGTATAATGACAAAAACTCACCGTATTTCAGTTGGTACAAATTCAACGAATGGCCGAACAATTACCAAAGCTGGTGGGGCTTTGATACTCTGCCCGAGGTTATTGAGGAAACTCCGTCATTCAACGAATATATCAACGGCAAAGACGGCATTGTCAGAAAAATGGATGAAATGCGGCAACTCGGGTTGGCGGCTTGATGTTGCAGATGAACTTCCCGATGTGTTCATTGAAAATCTACGCAAAGCAGTTAAGGACGAAAATCCAAACGCCTTTCTTGTAGGTGAAGTGTGGGAGGACGCAAGCAACAAGGAAAGCTACGGTGCAAGAAGAAAGTTCTTGCTCGGCGAACAGTTTGACTCCGTTATGAACTATGTGTTCAGGGATGCAATTCTCAATTTCTGCAAAGGTCAGCACGGCAAATACACAATGGATCTGATTATGAGCGTAATCGAAAATTATCCCCGTCCTGTTCTCAGAGTGCTGATGAATTCACTTTCGACTCACGATACCGAAAGAGCAATCACAGTTATGGCAGGCGAACCGCTTGACGGCAAGGACAGAGAATGGCAAGCTGACACTAAGCTTGATGAAGAGCATAAAAAACTCGGTGTAAAGCTGCTCAAGGTTGCAAGCGCAATGCAGTTTACTCTCCCTGGATTTCCGTGTATTTATTACGGTGACGAGGCAGGAATGGAGGGATATCGTGATCCGTTCAACCGTTGCTGTTATCCGTGGGGCAAAGAAAATAAGGAACTCATTGAATGGCACAAAAAGCTTGCCGATGTTAGAAAAAGCTGTTCGGCATTGTGGGACGGCGATTTTATAAATGTTCTTTCGGAGGAAAGAAGAATTTCATACATCCGCCACGACAAAGATTCCGCTATTTTCTGCACATTCAATCTCTATGATTATGAAGTCGAGGCAAAAATGCCGCCCGGATATGCAGACGGCAAACCTGTTTTCGGTTCAAAACTTGAGAACGGTATACTCACAATTCCGCCCATGTCCGCAGAATTTGTAGTTCTTGAACTCGGTATATGATATATGTAATGTAAAACAGAATAAAGTATAATTACAAGCGACAGAAATTATGCTGTCGCTTGTTTTGTTGTAGAATTAATATGTTTATGAACATACGCCTGACTATAAATCTTAAAATATCACCGCGGGCATGGTGCCAAACTTTTTAATCTATCTTTTATTACATTGACATTTTCAACCATACATTAGACAATAATACATATATATGTTATGATAATCATATAACTAATTTTAAATGAGGAATACATAATGGTAAAACGTTCATATTATTCAAATGACATTCAAAGTTTCCTAAATCAAGATAATTACAGTATATTTGGCGAAATAACAACGAATGACCAGTTTTCTGCTGAGGACTTACAAAAGAATACTTGGAATAGGGAAATTGAAATTTTGAAGCGAGAGTTATCTCAGTTTTTAGATGGATATATTATATTTGAATATACCATTCCACGAATAGGTAATCGAATTGATAATATTGTTATTTATAAGGA
>ENA-OQIS01000153-OQIS01000153.1-human-gut-metagenome-genome-assembly--contig:-NODE-153-length-14529-cov-5.484099_pt1 | contig 14529 bp, 10 predicted proteins | sample MGYA00242589_ERZ504754 | MGnify/ENA primary metagenome ERZ504754 (study PRJEB26092, sample SAMD00036351) | human gut metagenome | host: Homo sapiens | study: EMG produced TPA metagenomics assembly of...
AAGCCTCAGCGTAGCCCGCTACGCCTGCGTTTTTATACCAGCACACTCGAATCCGCATCCTACGCGATTGGTATAGTTATTTACGAAACGATGTACTAGTGGACTGCTATAGATTCATAATAATCAATATCTTCCAGTTCCCTGCCTGCTTCTATCTCATAAATCTGTGTATCATCCAGATGTTTCATGATCACTTTTTTACCGCCTTTATCTCCTTCCAGAGAAAGCAGCTCATTGTAATATTTCCTGTCAAAAATACATGGATTTCCCATTTTCCCCTGACAGGAAACACAGGCGATTCCTTTGGAAGTGTTTAAAAACACATGGATCAGTTCACAGATTGTCTCACTGGTAAGCCAGGGCTGATCAGACACAGTAAAAAGCACTGCATCTGCATCCAGGCTGGCATTCAGACCGATTTTTACAGAGGAAGAAATTCCATCTTCCGGATGGGGATTATACAAAACCTGTATTTCCTTTGTTTTCACTGCTTCTGCAATGGCATCATATTGAGTAATAACAATAATATTACAGATTATTTTTGCTGTGATATTATTTCTGTACAGGTTATTTAACTGAACAATATCTGAATTATTATCATTATTATTATCCTCAGTAATATCTGAATATTCCGAATAGATATTTTCTATTTTCTTCTTTGTATCATCCAGTTGTTCCAGCACATGTCGATACATAGGTATTCCGTCTATTTCATATAACAGTTTATTTGCCCCAAAACGGCGGCTGTTTCCAGCCGCCAGCATGATCATTGCAATTTTCAAAATAATTTATTCCTCCAAAAGGCTTCCGTAAGCCGCTACTGTATTCTTCCTTTCCAGTTCCTCAACAATGTGCTCTGCAGGTTCTTTCTCTTTGAGTATATCTGACTTGTTCAGATACACTCTGTATACTCTTTCTTCCACATCCTTAAAAAGTCCGCAGATAGAAGTCGCAATCTTTACAATATCTTCTTCAGTGATCGGAGCTTCTAGACTTTTCCTGAGAAATTCCGAGGTACGTTCCATACGGTAAGCACTCTGACTGATTGGCTGCCCCAGACAGTCCAGCCCGATCACACTGATCACAATGTCCGCACATCTGGGGATTACAGGCTCCCATTTCTCCGGGACTTTTACCGGATGATGCTTTGCTCCGTCCGCTTCCACAAGCATTACATCGCATAATTCTCTCAGTTCTTCCAGTTTTTCATCTGTCAGAGACGCATATTTACCTGTGTCCTCCTCATATTCCGCAGCAATCACATATCTTTCTTTGTCCAGAAGTTCTTTTACCCTGACTGCATCTCCGCCCCTGGCAAACGGAAGTTCAGATTCTCCTGCCATATGGGTGGTCGTGGTAATGATCACTCTCTTTCCCTTATCGATCAGTTCATCTGTAAGGCGGTAGATCAGGCTGGTTTTGCCGCCGCCGCCAACTACAGCGATCACAGGGTATTTTTCATAATCAATCTGCAGCAGTTCCAGAAAATCGACCTGGTGCTTCATATGGCATCACTCCTTCTGAAAGCAGGATTTCCAATACACTGCCGGCAATACAGCGGGCTTTGTCGGAAATCGTGAAACAGTTTTTCTTTTGTTCTTTGCGCGGATCAATATCTGCAATTTTCATCCCCTTCGGCACTGTAAATCCATCTCTGATCATGCCACGCAAAACTCCTGTAAGAGAAGCCCTGACAGGTGTATCTCCGATCCAGGCAAGGACCTGATCCTTCTCCACGATATCTGCAATCTTTGAGATACAATGGATTTCCCCTGCCGCAGGAGCATGGAGCACGCGCTCTTTTCCAAATCCTCCAATGATACCCGGAACTCCTGTGTTTGGCATAGCAGCGCCTTTTGTGATGATTCTGGCAAGATTGTGGCCTCTCATAGTCTCCACTACATAATCCACATCCTCACCTGCCACAAATCCCGGTCCAAGACCAACGGTTAGATCTGCCATCTCTCTGGTGGTTCCAAGATTCTTTTTTGCAAGAATTGCATCTATCAGTGCTGCAGGTCTGTATTTCTTAAGGACAGTTCCTTCTGTGTCTGCCATAAGAGGAATCTCCCCGGCTTTCCAGACTGCCTCGCATTCCTCTACACTGTCAACTTTTCTGCAGAGAACTCCTTCCACAGAAGACTGCCCGTCGTAAACAGCCTCGCAAAAAGAACCATTCGCCTGATCGCAGTGGGTTTCTCACATTCCAGTACCAGAAGACGGTAGCCGCATCGGTATAATCTGTGGATCGTACCGCTGGCCAGATCACCGCCACCTCTTATTATTACAACATTTTCCGGTTTATTGTCAGATTTTGGGACATTTGTGTATCTGTTTGTCATCTTACTGTCTTTCCTCTTCTTGTCTCATTTTCATCCATTACTTTTTCCACCGCATTTACAATGTTCTCATAACCTGTGCAGCGGCAGAGATTTCCTGCCATATGTTTCCGAATCGCATCTCTTGATAATTTCTCTCCATGTTCCAGTAAAACAGTGGCAGACATGATAAATCCGGGAGTGCAGAAACCGCACTGTATGGCACCTTCTTCGATAAATGCCTCCTGAATCCTGGTAAGTTCTCCGTTTTTCTCCAGACCTTCCAGTGTACGGATATTTTTACCCTCCGCCCAGACTGCCAGATAAATACAGGAGTCAATAGTCTCTCCGTCTATGATTACTGTACAGGCACCACATTCTCCTACTTCACAGCCCTTTTTTACAGAAGTCAGTCCAAGGCGGTTGCGAAGCATATCAAGCAGTGACTCCCTTACATCTACATATTCTTCAACTTCTCTTCCGTTTACTGTACATCGTACAAGCTGCATCTGCTTTTTCATATGCGGTCACCTCCTGCAAGTTCTACGGTACGTCTCAATGCCCGTGCCGCAATTTCTCCGCCAATCTGGAGACGAAATGCCCTGGATGCTCTCCAGGAATCTCTCGGATTGATTTCCTCCCGGATCAGTTGTGCTGTCTTTTCATACAGGCTTTCTTCTATCTTCATGCCCTTCAAAGCCTCTTCTGCCTTTGTGCAGCGGTACGGAACCGGAGCTGCAACTCCAAAGGTAATGCGCACATTTTCTATCACTCCTGCCTGTTGATCTACCTTGCTCACCACACTACAGCTGATCGTTGCGATATCCATGGCATTTCGCATGGAATACTTAATATAATGACCATGATACCCTTCATATTCTTTTGCAGGAACGATCACATAGGTCAGAATCTCTCCCTGCCGCAGATCCACCCTGCCGGGTCCAAGATAGAAATCTTTTACAGGTACAAGACGGCCTTCCTTTCCATCTTCCAGCCTCAGCAGTGCGTTCAGGGAAAATACGGTCGGCGCACTGTCCGCACTGACTGCTCCGTTGCAGATGTTTCCACCGATAGTACCAATATTTCGTACCTGTGGTCCTCCTACCTGATCTACAGCCTCGCCAAGAACCGGAATATATTTCCTGATAATTGCATCATTTGTTATATGTGAGAAGACAGTTCCGGCACCAATATAAATATCTCCGTTATCCGCCATTTTTACACCCTGGATTTCTTTGATCCCATGGATACTCACCAGAGAAGTTCCGGCAAATTTTCCCTCCCGGATTTTGATCAGCACATCACTTCCTCCGGAAATGATCCTGGCATCCGGATGTTCATTCAGTAATCTCACAGCATCTTTTACACTTTCAGCCTGATAATAGTTCTCAATATCGTACATAAAATCCCCTCCCCTCTAAATAAGTCCGGCCTTTATAAAGCCATAGATCAGTCTCTGTGGTGTCAGAGGATTTTCATTAAAGGCTACACCTGTTGCATGAAGTACTGCATTACGGATTGCCGGTGCACCCGGAATTGCCGGCGGTTCACCCAGTGCTTTGTTTCCGAAAGGTCCAATCGGATCATCAAGTTCCACAAAATCCGCCTTGATATCAGGAGTATCCATCATTGTCATCAGTTTATAGTCCAGCAGGGTTCCGTTCAGTGGTCTTCCTGTTTTCTCATCCAGAATGAGCTGCTCCGACAGACCGTATCCAATTCCCATAGACATACCGCCCTGTACCTGCATTTCAGCCAGTTTCGGATTAATAAGCTTCCCGCTGTCATGCACATTAATGATATGAAGGATTTTGATCTTGCCAAGCTTTATATCGACTTCCACTTCAGCAAAGCAGCATCCTGTGGCAATCGTATTTTTCTTTACCTGCTCGGAAACCTCTGCTGTAATAACAGAAGAATTGCCAAGACTGTAATAACTTTCCAATGCAAGATTTCCAAGAGATATTGCAGGATCTTTTCCTGCCATGATCCACCCATGATCAAGCCTCAGTTTCCTTGTCTCTTCAGGCAACAGCTCTTTTGCATAATCCAGAATCTTTTTCTTCAGAAGATTTGCGCAGTCTTTAACAACTGTTCCTGTTACAAACGACTGTCTGGATGCATAGGCACCGGTATCAAATGGCGTTACATCAGTATCCTGGACTGTCTGGATATGAATATCACTGATATCCATATTTAAAACCTCAGCCGCCATCTGGGAAAATACCGTATCAGCACCCTGACCGATTTCAGTAGCTCCCAGCATCAGGCCAACACTTCCATCCTGATTCAGAGTCATTCTTGCACCTGCAATTTCCAGTGAAATCGGCCATACACCTGTCTTATAGGAGAAAAGTGACATTCCGACGCCTCTGCGGATATTACCTGTCTGGTTTGTATATTCTTTTCGTTTTTCTTCCCAGTGGATATAATCTGCACCTTTTTCCAGACATTCAAAAATCCCGTTGGTGTTTGCTGCGATCGGCTTCAGGTAAGCATCCTCATAATATCCTTTGATAAGATTTTTCTTTCTGAACTCCAGAGGATCCATCCCGATCTCTTTTGCAATATCATCCATAAAGCACTCAATTGCAAAACATACCTGCGGGATCCCGTATCCACGCATCGCTCCGCCTACCGGTGTATTCGTATAGACAGTATATGCCTCTCCTTTGATATTCGGACATGCGTACTGCAGCCTCCAGGCAGTCAGACCATTGGCTGCTATGGCGTGTCCATGGGAGGCATATGCTCCCTGATTGGAAATAGCCAGCATATCCTTTGCCAGAAGATGCCCCTCACTGTCAACACCTGCCGTCAGATCATACTCAATAGAATGGCGGGTTCTGGTGTTGCAGAAAGTTTCCTCTCTGGTTATATCGAGTTTGACCGGTCTGCCGCCAACCTGCGTGGTAAGAAACGCATTTAACGGTTCATACAGCACATCCTGCTTATTTCCGAATCCTCCACCTATGTATGGCTTAATGACTCTGATCTTTCCCCATGGGATTCCAAGAGCCTGCCCGATCACACGCCGGACAATATGCGGAATCTGAGTGGAAGTCACAACTATGATCCTGCCATTTTCCATGTATGCACAGGAAATAGGATTCTCAATGTGGCAGTGCTGCACGATCGGGGTTTTATAACTGCGTTTTATAACTGTTTCGGATTCCTTCAGCCCTTCTTCCACATTTCCGATAAAGTAATTGGAACGGACAAGTACATTGTCCTTTTTATCGAGATGGATTGGCGGTTTGCTTCCATACATGGATTTACGCGGATGGATTTCTACCGGATATTCTTCATATTCAACTTCGATCAGGCGCAATGCCCTCTGGGCTGTGATTTCATCTTCTGCCACTACAGCAGCAATATCATCTCCGTAATAACGGACTCTTCCGGTAAGGATATTGCGGTCTGCAACATCCTGATGTGCCAGCTCCACAGACCAGGGATGTCCCGGCGTAGGATAACAATGATTCGGTACGTCTTTAAAAGTAACCACTTTTACTACGCCGTCCAGAGCCTCTGCTTTACTGGTATCGATTGATTTTACGATACCGTTTCCGATCTTTGCGTGATAGATTTTTGCCACCAGACAGTTGGCAGGAACCAGGTCATCAGTAAATTTTGCACGTCCTGTAACTTTGTCATAGGCATCTACTCTTGGAACACTCTTTCCAATCATGTTTTCACCTTCTCTGTATTTATTTTTGGTTATTATATAGAAGGAGCCGGACACACCCCAAGGTATCTGTCTGTTCCCCTCAGGACTTATGTCCGGCTCCGAACCATGCTACTTTCCTTCACCTTTTTTCTGACATCAGGCGAATTTACTTTTTATTTGCATAATTGTTATCTGTTTTCTGATTTAAGTATAGCATATTTGGATATGAAATTGCAATCTTTTATTCAATTTTTACGTATTATTTTCCTATTAACGAAGTTGTTTGATTGGGTTACTGTTCACTGAGAATATCCTTTGTAATGTATTACTAAGAACAAAGTGAACAGTAACCTGATTTACTTAACGTATTTCTGTCAATATTCCATGCAGGTCATGGATAACGTGTCTTGGGCATTTCACTGCGCACATACCACAGCTCAGACATATGGATTCCTCGATCACTGCACAGTTGTCTTTTACTTTTATCGCACCGGCTGTGCAGGTCTTCTCGCAGATTCCACAGCCGATACAGCTGACGTTACATTGCTTCTTTGCTTCTGCACCTTTTTTCTTATTGGAACATTTTACCACAATGTAGTTTGCACACTCATGGACATGGATCACTTTCTGTGGGCAGACTTTCGCACAGGCGCCACAGCCAATGCATTTCTCCTCATCCACTTCCGCCACACCATACTCATTGATGGAAATGGCTCCGAATTTACATTTATCTATACAGGCTTTACATCCGATACATCCATCTGCACAGCCGGCCTCACCTTCGGCTGATCTGCATCCCCCATTACATGCAACTACAGCCGCGCGATATGGAAATTTCTTCTTTACTGCCATATTCAGCACTTCCTTTCATATGGTGTTCCGGTCAGAGGAAGACTATATTGTCTTTCACCATTCCATCTGAAATATGCATCTGCAATTGCAGGTGCAGTTGGGATAGAGGTGATCTCACCGATTCCAATGGCACCACAGGCTACATTCAGTCCCGGTTTGTCAACAACGATGGCATCGATTTTCGGAATCTCATGAGAGCGGAACAGACCAAGAGATCCATACTTGTCAATTGGTTTACAGTTCTCATCGATCGGATAATGCTCTCTCAGTGCAAATCCTATGGACATCACTACGCCGCCCTCAATCTGACCTTCACAAGACAGTGGATTGACTGCCTTGCCCACATCATGTGCAGCAACCATTTCCTCAATCTTACCTGTTTTCTTATCCAGGATACACATCTGCGTCGCATAGCCGTAGGCTACATGGGAAACAGGATTCGGCACATTTGCGCCAAGAGGATCTGTCTTTGCAAGATATTCCCCATAATAAATTTTACCGATCACATCATCAATGGTCTTACCTGCATTGCGGTCCTCCATAACCTTATCGCAGGCTCTGCGGCAGGCTTCCCCTGTTACCAGAGTCTGTCTGGAACCGGAAGTTGTACCTGAATCCGGTGCGAACCAGGTATTACTTCTCTCATATACAATATCTTCATGCTTCAGATCTGTATTGGTGACTACCATCTGTGTCAGGACTGTACCAAGTCCCTGGCCGATACAGGAAGCACCGGAATAGATGTGCAGCTTTTTATCTTTCTCAAATACGAGTTTCACGCGGCCTGTATCCGGGATACCGACACCGACACCGGCATTCTTCATGGCGCAGCCGATTCCCACCGGTTTTCCTTCTTCCAGAGCAGCATCATACTTCTTCTTTACAGCTTCCAGTGTCTCCACAAGACCTGTGGAATTATCTACGATCTGACCATTCGGAAGCGTCTCACCGGGACGGATCGCATTGCGGTAACGGATTTCCCATGGAGTGATACCTACTTTGTCTGCCATCATATTCAGTAGGGTTTCTGTTGCAAAACAGGTCTGGGTTACACCAAAACCGCGAAACGCTCCGGCAGGCGGATTGTTGGTATAATAAGCAGTTCCTTCAATCTCGAAATTCTCATAATGATAGGGACCTGCCGCATGAGTACATGCACGTTCCAGCACAGGACCGCCAAGTGAGGCAAATGCACCTGTATCTGATGCTACTTTCGCTTTTACCCCCATGATATTGCCGTTCTCATCGCAGCCCATGGTCATATCCATATAAAACGGATGACGCTTCGGATGAACCAGCAGGGATTCTGCTCTGGTCAGTTTCATCTTCACCGGTTTCTTAGTAGCATAAGTGAGCAGCGCAGCCAGATGCTGTACTGTCATATCTTCCTTTCCGCCGAATCCGCCGCCTACAAGTGCATTCTGTACCTTTACTCTGTCCGTTCCAAGTAACAGGGAACACTCATGTAATGTCTGGTGTGCAGACTGATCTGTGGAATATACGAAAATATCTCCGTCCTCATCATACAAAGCCACTGCGCACTCAGGCTCAAGAAATGCATGTTCTGTCCATGGGGTTTCAAAATGATGACTGATCACATATTTGGAATTACGGATTGCTTCATCTGCATTTCCTCTGCTGATATGTTTATGTGCACAGATATTATTTTCTTCTTCATCAAATACCTTCGGTGCATCCTCTGCCGCTGCTTCCTCAATTGTACGAATATGAGGCAGCACTTCATATTTTACTTTGATCAGTTTCTTAGCTTTCTCAGCTGTTTCTCTGTCTTTTGCAGCAATAACGGCAATGGCATCTCCAAGATAATGTGTCAGACCCCCTACAGGTATCAGTGAATACTGATCATGTTTCAGATGTCCGATCTTATTCTCTCCCGGAATGTCCTCTGCTGTTAATACCGCTTCTACCCCGGAAAGTGCCTTTGCTGCTGCTGTATCGATCTCAAGTACACGTGCACGTGGATATTTACTTCTGAGTGCCACCCCATACAGCATTCCGTCAAAGTAAAAATCATCCGGATATTTGCCGGTTCCCAGTACTTTCTCCTCCACATCCACTCTGGATACTCTATGTCCTATATTCCAGTCCGGATCCAGATCATCCGGAATCACACCCGTCTTTAAAACTTTCGCAGCCAGCCTTACTGCATCCATAATTTTTACATAGCCCGTGCAGCGGCAATAGTTATTGCGCAGTGCATATTTAATCTCATCATCTGTGGGCTCTTTGTTCACGTCCAGAAGAGCCTTTGTACACATTACCATACCCGGAATACAGAATCCACACTGAACAGCACCTGCTTTTCCATAAGCGTAGGTATAGACTTCCCTCTCCCATTCAGTCAGTCCTTCTACTGTGATCACTGTCCTGCCATCCAGTAAATCTGTGTCCGGCACACATGCCTTGCATGTTTTTCCGTCAATTATAACTGTACAGGCTCCGCAGGCTCCTTCACTGCAGCCGTCCTTCACTGAAGTCAGATGAAGTTCATCCCTCAAAAAGCGCAGTAGTTTCTGATTTCCGGTCGGTTCGACCTTTTGTCCATTGACTGTAAATACTGCCATATCGGACTCTCCTTTCTTTTTCGCACGTCTGCCAATTAGGGCAGTCAGCCAGAGTTTACCTCTTTCTGTTTTTTATCTGCCTGTGATACCGCATGAATTTATTACAAAAGTAACATGCGGCCGCGATTCAGCCTGATATGCAACGCTGTCCACAGCCTTTTTCTGCTGTGGACAGAGTTAAATATTTCTTTATAAGTTATCTGATATTACAAATTTAAAATTATTTTACAGCTCTTTATTCCTGTTTTCAGACACGCTCTAGTACAGTGTTTCGTAAATAACTATATCAATCGCGTAGGATGCGGATTCGAGTGTGCTGGTATAAAAACGCAGGCGTAGCGGGCTACGCTGAGGCTTTTATACCTATGCAATCGGATTCGCAGACAAGTGAGTGGTATAGTTATTTCGAAAACGATGTACTAGGATCATCATTTCATGATCAGATAGCTGTAATCATCGATTACTGCACAGATCAGTCTGCGAAGACCTTCGTACAACTTATCATTTGCATCATCTGCCTTGCAGTCGGAAATCTGACCAAGGAGACGAACCTTGCACTCTTTTGTCTCCGGATTGATCACTGCAAATCCATCATTTGTGCTGTCTGCCATATCTGCCTCAGAAGCAAATAATGTAAATTTATCCTTGTACGGTGCACTTGCATATGGACAGAAGCTCTTGCAGTTGCCGCATTCGTTACACATATAATCTACATGGATCACCTGATTCATTGCCATTCCCGGAACTTTGATGGAGATGTTTGCTCTGTTTGGACATACATCTACACAATTCTCACAGACTTTATTACAGGTCAGACAGCGCTCACTTTCGCTCGCAGCGTCCTTGCTTTCTTTGAGTATTGCTTTTTTGGAGTAACAGTCTTTTTCTGTTCCCGGTACAGGCTGTCCTTTTACAATATCATGTCCAAGGATTGCTTTTGCAGCAACCTGTGCGTCGCGGATCGCTTCTACGATCGTAGCAGCTCCCCTTGCACCGTCACCGACAACGTAAACGCCTTCTGCACTTGTCTCCATTGTCTTATCATTGATGCGGGCTTTTCCGCGCTCATTGACCGCAATACCATTTGCTTCATAGAACTCAGTCGGAACTTTCTCGCCAACTGCAACGATCACTGTATCAGCCAAAACTTCTTCTGTTTCGCCCGTTTCTGTTACACCTGCACGTCCGGAAGCATCCATGCTGCCAAGTTCCATCTTCTTACAGAGCAGTTTGCCGTTTTCCAGAGATACAGGAGAAAGAAGTTCTTTGAACTCTACGCCCTCTTCCAGTACTTCCAGTAACTCATCTTCTGCTGCTGGCATATAGCGTTTGGTTCTTCTGTATACCAAGTAAACATGTTCTACACCTTCTGTACGTTTCGCAGCTCTTGCAGTATCCATGGCAGTGTTACCGCCACCGATCACAACTACGTTTTTACCCAGCGCAACCTTACCGCCAGTTGCTTTGAAATCTCTTAAGAATTTCAGAGCATTGATGGTTTCACCCTTTTCAAGCTTCAGAGTACCCGGTTTATTTGCACCTGTTGCAACGATCACTGCGTCATAACCCTGTGCTTTTAATTCCTGTACGGATTTCACTTCTGTACCTGTTTTGATCTCCACACCCATCTTCTGGATGAAGGAAACATCTTTATCGATTGCATCATCAGAGATACGGAATCCCGGGATCACATAACGGATCACGCCGCCGGCTTTCTCTTCTTTCTCAAATACTGTTACAGAAGCACCTGCTCTTGCAAGGAAGTATGCAGAAGCAATACCTGCAGGACCTGCACCTACAACAGCTACTTTCTTACCGTCTGCTGTGCCTGCTTTGATCTCACCGATCACTGTATCATATCCGTTTTGTGCTGCGATGAGCTTAGTGTTGCGGATATTTACAGGTTCTTCATAGAAGTTACGTGTACATTTGTACATACAGTTGTGCGCACAGAGAGTACCTGTGATAAATGGAAGTGCATTTTTCTCAAGGATAACTCTTAATGCCTGTGCATAATCGCCTTCTCCTGCCAGCTTCACATAGGTTGTGATATCCTGGTGGATCGGACATCCTTCTTCGCATGGAGCAAAGAAACAGTCAAGGAGCGGAACCTCTGAATCAGTTTTTCTCTTAGGAAGCGGTTTGATGCTCTTTACATGGTGAGCATCTTTTTTCGCATCCTCGGCCAGCTGCTCAAGTGCAGCTACATCAATGCCTTTCCATTCTTTCACACCGTCAGCCATTACTTTCTCTGCCATCTGGGTAAATCTCTGATATCCGCCCGGCTTCAGAAGTGTAGTTGCCACTGTTACAGGCCATACACCACATCCGACGATACGGTCGATATTATAGTAATCAGCACCGCCTGAATAAGCGATACGGAGTTTTCCGTCAAATTCCCGGGAAAGTCTGGCTGCAAGAGAAATGGATAACGGGAAAAGAGATTTTCCGGACATATACATTTCTTCGCTTGGAAGTTCATTTCTTGTAACATCTACAGGGAATGTATTGGTGATCTTCACACCAAACGCAAGGTTCAATTCATCTGCAAGTGCCTGCAGTCTCTTAAACATCGGAATCGCATCTTCGTACTGTAAGTCATCTTTGAAATGGAAATCACCGAATACCATATAATCATATCCCATGTCATCCATGGTCTTTCTGGCAAATTCATATCCCAGGAGAGTCGGGTTACATTTGATAAATGTGTTCAAATGTTTCTCTTTAAACAGATGATTTGCAATGCTCTCAATCTCGTTTGGAGGACATCCATGGAGAGTAGAGATTGTTGCGGAATTACAGATATCAGACGGAATCGCCTCAATATCCTCTTTTGTAACTTTTTCAAATTTATCTACATTGTCCAATAACCACTGTTTACATTCTTTAAAGATTTCAGTATCTTTTGCTTCCATCATACTGTCAATGAAAGTATTAACCTTTGGCTCTTTGATCCCTGCAAGATCATATCCAACGGAAATATTGAACTGGAATCCGTCCTGTGCACCCAGATCAAATTCTTTGGCGATCACATGTAGGATAAACCATGCTTTAATATATTCTCCCATTGCCTGAGGAACATAAAGCTCTGTAGACCATTCACAGTTATATCCTTCATCATCTGCAAGGATACATGGTCTGTTGATACAGGCTGCAAGCTCTGCACCGTCCATCTTCTGAACTGTTTTCAGCTCAAAGAAACGTGCGCCTGCATAGTAAGAAGCAACAATGTTCTGTGTTAACTGTGTATGCGGTCCTGCAGCAGGTCCGATCGGTGTTTCCAGATTTCTCTCAAATATATTCAGCTTCCTGTCAGTTTCCGCTGCATAAGCTCTGTGCTGTCCGAAAACTGTTCCTTTTGTTTTCTTTTCTTCTAATACCCAGTTCATTAACTGTTCAAAGGGCATACAGGTCATGACTTCACTCATAATCCGATCCTCCATTATTTCATACGGTATGGCTTCTCTCCATCCGTTCTATATTTTATTTACATTTATTTTTGCCAGGCAGAAAACTTATCTTCTTTACAATTCTTTACAGATTAACCATTAATATCATCTGCAAGTTCTTTTGCAGCCTGACGGCAGTCTGCCATAACTTTTGCCTCGTCGCATACAAGGACTTCGCGGTCTTTCATCAGGACTTTACCGTTACATACAGTAGTCTGGACCATGCTTCCGTTTACACCGAACATCAGATGTCCGTTAATGTTGCTTTCATTCATTGGTGTCAGCGGATCATAATCGATCACGATCACGTCTGCTGCCGCACCCTCTTTCAGGACACCGAGCTGTTTCTTAAAGTATCTGTTTGCAATCTTTGCATTTCCTTCAAAAAGCATCTGTGGAACTTCTCCCCAGGCTGCGTTCGGGTCGCAGAGGCTGTGTTTGTGTAAAACATTTGCAACCTTCCAGGATTCCATCATATCATGAGTATATCCGTCTGTACCAAGACCTGTGAGGATTCCCTTCTGTACCATTCTCATGGTTGGAGGACATCCGCATGCATTACCCATGTTAGATTCCGGGTTATGTACAACCATGGTATCTGTATCTTTGATCAGATCCATCTCATGTTCATTCACATAGATACAGTGACCGAGCAAAGTCTTCGGTCCAAGGATGTTCCAGTCATGAAGACGGTCAACAATACGTTTGCCATGCTCTTTCAGACACTGATGGAGATCGTAAATGCCTTCTGCTACATGGATGTGATATCCAACACCTTCCGGTTTCAGTTCATTGCAGAGAGCCATTGTCTCATCAGAGATTGTAAAGGATGCATGCATACCCATCATTCCGGCGATCATATCACTGTCGTCTGCAAGTGCATGCTTGATAAAATTCACGTTCTCCATTACAGATTCTCTGGATTTCTCCATTCCGTCACGGTCAGAAATCTCATAGCAGAGGCAGGTACGCACACCTAAATCCTTCGCAGCTTCCTCGATTGCATTGAGGGAACCTGTAATATGGCCAAAGCTTGCATGGTGGTCAAACACTGTGGTTACACCATTCTTGATAGAATCAATGTATGTAGCATATGCAGAAAGCTTTGTCTGCTCCAGTGTCAGATGACGGTCAACTGTCCACCATAAGCCATCCAGAATATCCAGAAATCCCTGAGGATTATATCCGTTAATGCTTAAGCCTCTTGCGAAGGAGCTGTAGATATGCTCATGGGCATTAATAAATGCCGGCATGATAACCCCACCCTTCGCATCAACAAATTCAGCATCCGGATAAACTTTCTTTACCTCTTCAGTTACCCCCACCATTACTATGGTGTTACCATCCATTGCTACAGCACCATTCTCCAGGAATGGGTTGGATGCGTCCTGTGTGATCATTCTTCCATTACCAATTACTAGCATATAGTTCCTCCTTTCACTTGTCAAAAACTACCAATTCGATACTGCTTTTTACCTTTTGTTTAGGAATTATGTACTAATACTGTAACATACTTCTCCGAATAATGCAAGTAGAATTTACTAAAAACTTTTTGGCTTTTCAAATTTTTTTTAGGTTTTATACTATCTCCGGTGAACAGATAAAAAAGAACGGGGCAGTCATTGATGACAATGAACAACCTCGTTCTTTTTTTG
>ENA-OQIS01000156-OQIS01000156.1-human-gut-metagenome-genome-assembly--contig:-NODE-156-length-14275-cov-3.588917_pt1 | contig 14275 bp, 23 predicted proteins | sample MGYA00242589_ERZ504754 | MGnify/ENA primary metagenome ERZ504754 (study PRJEB26092, sample SAMD00036351) | human gut metagenome | host: Homo sapiens | study: EMG produced TPA metagenomics assembly of...
GAGAGAATGAGGTGATTTTTGTGAGCAACTACTTGGTATCGGCAAACGACCTGACCACCATTTCCCTTGGAGAACAGGATACCGTGACCAGCGTTCTACAGAACATCGCCGTCATCCTGTCCACACCGAAAGGCACGGTGCCTTGCTATCGGGAATTTGGCATTGATATTGCGAACATTCTCGACCGGCCGGAAAACGTGGCGCAGCCTATGCTCTGCGCTGCTATCAAAGAAGCCATCGAACGGTTTGAACCGAGAGCCACTTATATGGGGACTACGTTCAAATCCTCCAAGGACAACCCCGGAACGATGCTTCCCGTTGTGGAGGTGAGCATCAATGCGTAGTACCGCAGACCACCAGTTCATCAGCACCGATGTTGACGAACTGGATGCGCTGCTCTGTGCGGGGTATGAGCAGTTTTTTGGCACATCCGTGCGCCCCGGCAGCCCGGAACGGCTGTTTATCTCGTGGATTGAGGACGCGATAATCTACGAGCGTGCCCTCAACAACCACGCTGACAACCAGAATCTGCCCAGCCGGGCAGAGGGCGAGAATCTGGATGCGCTGGCGGAGCTGTTCTACTTGCAGCAGCGCCCGCAGCCTACCGCAGCAACCTGCACCATGCGTTTCAACATCAGCGAGGCGCGGCAGAGTGCAATCCTCATCCCGTCCGGCACTCGCGTCACGGACGCAAACGCCTCGCTGTATTGGGCAACCACGGCAGATGAATATGTGCCTATCGGTTCGACCTATACGGACGTTACGGTGGTATGCCAGACCTCCGGCACTGTCGGAAACGACTTTGCGGTCGGCGACATTAACACCATTGTTGATGTGTACGACTATTATTCTGGCTGCTCCAACGTCACGGCCAGCGCCAACGGCAGCGATGCCCCGGACGATGACGAGTTCTACCAACTGCTGCTTGATAGTCAGGCGGCGTGGTCCAGCGCAGGGCCTGTTGGCAGCTACAAGTATTTCGCCAAGAGCGTGTCCACTAAAATCGCCGATGTGGTGGCGAACAACCCAAGCCCCGGCACTGTCTGCCTGTACGCCGTCATGGATGATGGCAGCATTGCCCCGGACGAAACCAAGAAAGCGATGGTGGAGATTTGCTCTGCCGATGAGGTACGGCCTCTGACCGACCGTGTCATATTTGGTGACCCCGATGTTGTGACCTACAACATCGACCTGACCTACTATCTGACCCGCGATGGCGACATTTCCGCTACTGACGCACAGACACGAGTAGACGAGGCCGTGCAGCAGTACATCAAATGGCAGTCCGGCAAGATGGGCCGGGACATCAACCCCGACAAGCTGCGGTATCTGCTGCTGGAAGTCGGCATCAAACGTGTTGACCTTAAACAGCCGGCATTCACTCCACTGGAAGACGGAAAACCGTCCGTTGACCTCACCTCGGACAAGGTGCCGCAGGTAGCCAAGGTGGGTACAGTCACCGTGCAGAGCGGAGGGTACGAGGATGAATAACGGCCTGACCGCCGAGCGGATGATGGATTCCTTCCCGCTTGCGCTCCAGAAAGATCCGAAAATGGTCGCTCTGGCTCATTCCATCGCCAACGTGCTGGAAATGAGGCTTGATGAAATCACCCTCGGCCAAATCTATACACGCATCGATGAACTACCGGAAGACCTGCTGGATATTTTGGCAAAAGACTTTGCTGTAGATTGGTATGACAAGTCTTATACCCTTGAAGAAAAGCGCAAAACAATCAAGGGCAGTTGGTATGTGCATAGGCATCGTGGAACAAAAGCGGCAGTGGAAGCCGCAATAGCGGCACTTTATCCGAATCCGGTCATCGAGGAATGGTTTGATTACGACGGTTCACCTTACCATTTCCGGCTCAGAATACCGGTGGATTATATCGATACTGCCAAACACGAACAGATTTGCAGAAAAATCATCTGCTACAAGAATTTGCGGTCACATCTGGACAGGATTATTTATGAAATATCGTCAAGAAATTTGACTTCTGCTTATATTGCCGGTGCTCCGTGCGGGATGTACTGCACTATGGGCGCCCGCGTGCGGGGCAAGATACCGCCGCAGAGCGGCAGGGCCACGGCCTTTGCCGGGGCGGCAGCAGCAGGCGTATACACGCAGACAGAAGCAACACTGAGATTGGAGGGGGGCTGAAAAAAATGAGTTGGAACACATCCGCGTACACGGAGCTTGGCACGGCCATGCTGACCGAAGCCATGTCCGGCAAGCGTATGACCTTTACCCGGGCGGTGGGCGGTGCTGGCACCGTGGCCGCCGACGACTTGCCCAAGGCCACGGCAGTGACCGACCAGCGCCAGACGCTTATCCTTGCAGACAGCGCAGTGGACAAAGAGGGAGACGAAACGGTCTATCGGCTCAAAGTCCAGATCAGCAACAAGAGGCTGGTGCAGGGCTACACTCTGCACCAGATCGGCATCTACGCCAAGCTTGATGACAGTAGCAGCGATGCTCTGGTCTGCATCTTTCAGGACGACCACGGCTTCGAGGTTCAGCCTGAGGCCGCGATGAGCAATCTGCTGCTCGAATTTTACGGCATGGTCGTTATCTCCGGCACGGCGCAGGTCACCGTGACGGCAGACCCGGCGGCCATTGCTACGGAGGCATGGGCCAGGAAGCTGCTTGCCGAGCACGACAAAAACCCGGAGGCACACAAGGAGCTTTTCGCCTCCATCACCGCCGCGAATATCTCTTTTGACGGCCCTGCCGCCGGTCTTGAAGCTGACAGCGTGCAGGCCGCCATCAAAGAGATGGTAGGCAAGATGGACAACCTCAAAGACGGCCTGACGGCGAAAAATATCACCTTTGAGGATACAGCAGGCACTGGCGCGACAAACCTTCAGGACGCGCTGGACGCTGTGCTGGGGAACACGCTGCCCAAGCTGACTGTCACCACCACGGCTGGCAGCGCCCTGACCCTGACCGACGGCAAGAGCACCATCACCGGCACGGCAGACAGCGGCGGCAGCTACACCGTGGCTCTGCCCCGCATGGGCCTTTGGACGGTCACGGCCAAGCTGGCCGGTCTGACCACGGATGACACCATCGACGTGGAGACCGTGGGCGGCAAGTACACGCTGACCCTGCCGTACTTTGCGGCAACTCTGACCGTCACGGCCGCACCCGGGGCGACCGTCACAGCCGCCCTGCCCACCGGCAAGGCATACACCGCCACGGCAGACGACACCGGTACAGTACAGGTCAAGCTCAAGCGCTCCGGCGCCTACACCGTGAGCGCCAGCAAGGGCGACGCCAAGAGCGACACTGCCACCGTTGACGTTACGGAGAGCGGCAGCACCTACACAGCCACCGTGCATTTTTGCCGGTTGGTGTTGACTGCACCTGTTGGCAGCGCAATCACTGCCGCCTGTGGTGATGTTACCCTGACGGCATCCATTACCGGCTCCGATGAGACCGGCTCCGTCACCCTCTACCCGCCCACGCTTGGAAGCTGGACGATCACCGCCACCAAGGGTGATGACAGCACCTCGGAGGTAATCAACGCTACGGAGTATAAGGACTATACTCTGACGCTGGACTATGTGAAGCCGGTGCTCGACAAGAACGACTGGAAGACCATCAAGAAGGTGGCGGATGCCGATAAGGGCGCCAACTACTGGGCCGTAGGCGACACCAAGAGAATCACTCTTAATGGCAAGGTCGGAGCCTATACGTTCTCCAACTTCAATGTCGATGTTTTCGTCCTGGGCTTCAACCATAACAGCACCAAAGAGGGAGCTCACCGCATCCACTTCCAGATTGGCAAAGTCGGCGGGAAGGCCGTTGCTCTTTGCGACAGCCAGTACAATAGCGCCGGCAGCTCGGCAATGTTCCACATGAATTCCAGTAGCTCCAACAGTGGCGGTTGGAATGGATCCTACATGAGGAAAACCCTTTTGGGCAACAGCAATACCCCGGCCAGCGCGTTGGAGAACAGTCTGATGGCAGCGTTGCCGTCCGATTTGCTTGCCGTGATGCAGACTGTGACTAAGTACACTGATAATACTGGCGACGGCAGTAACAGTTCCGGTAACGTAACCAGCACGACGGACTATCTTTTCCTGCTGGCCGAGTTTGAGGTGTTCGGAACCCGGCACTATGCAAACCAGTATGAGCAGAACAGTCAGAAGCAGTATGAGTATTACAAGGCTGGTAACAGTAGAGTAGCCTATAATCATTCCGCCGTGTCCACGGCGGTGTGGTGGTGGCTGCGGTCTGCTTATTGCGACTACAGCAGCAGGTTCTGCGACGTCACTGCTGGCGGTAGTTACTACAATTACGGCGCTTACTACTCGGCTGGTTTGCGCCCCGGCTTTGCCGTCTAATCCTCCGCAGAGCATCTGGCCTCATCACGCCCACGGAAGTGGGCGAAAGGCGCGAACTTTTCCTCAAAAAATCCAAAGGGCGCGTCAGCGCCCCGCGCGTTTTTTGAAAATGGCCCCAAAATGCTATCACTTAACTGTTTTTTGAACGCATACAAAGTCTCGGAAAAGCTATACAATACTGTCAAAACCTGTTCAACAGGAGGTATTGTATGGCAACTAACAAGCGTGTTTTCACCCTGAGATTGTCCGATGAAGTTTTTTGACAAAATCGGTGTCCTTGCTACGCAAGAACACCGATCCATCACAAACTACATAGAGTATGTGTTGTTGAAGCATCTGGAAGAAGTGGAGCGAGAGCAGGGAAAAATTGATCTTGACAAAGGAGAATAACTCATGTCGGTTTTGAAGTCCAAGCGCACGGAAAGCAAGGCGGAGTTCGTCAATACGGCCAACCAGATTTATGTTGAGGCCCTGAACTTTCTGACCCGCCTTTCGGCCCGGTACTCTCGGCTGGTAGCGGAACCGGTTGCCAAGCTGGCCGGTGAGATTGTCGATTATGCGGAAAAAGCTAACAGCATTTATCCGTCTGATCCGCAACGTGTCGAGCTGCGCAAGGCCCATCTGATTGAGGCTCGTGCGTCGCTCATGGCTTTAGATGTTCGACTCGACTCCCATGTGTACCTTGTGCTGAATCAAAACCCCGCAGGTGCCTTTACCAACTCAAAAGGCGAATCCGTTGGCTCGAAATACGCAACGGAAAAGCTGGATAAGATGGCTCAGCACCTCGGAGAACTGATTGACAAGGAAAATGACCTTTTGAAAGGGTCGATAAAAAATATCGGCATAAAGCAAAGGCTTTGATGCCGACTGGGTGTGCGGCTGTTAATCTGCCTACTGGCGGTGTGGTGGTGGCTGCGGTCTGCTAATTACAACAACAGCAACAATTTCTGCGACGTCAATACTGACGGAAGTTACAACAATAACAACGCTAACTACTCGGCTGGTTTGCGCCCCGGATTTTACAGATACACGGTCACATGGAGTAGCCAAGTGCGAAAGACGACCGATGTAAAAGGAGCTGCACTTCCCTGGGTGAGAATCCCTAAAACTGCTCTCCGATGTCCTTACACGGACGCTGCTTGCATGGTGAGGAATGTGCCTAACCTCATTTCATGTGTAAGGACAACGCACTTTAGACGGCACCCAACAAGACATTTGTACGGAGGGCGAATATTTTGACAAGTCAGGAACGTCATGAAGCACGATACCAGCGCCGCCGGGCAGCACGCCAAGCCCGGAGACAAGCCCGGTGTGACAGCCTTGGTCCTTTGAATGAAGTCTTTTCTTATCGGAAGATGTTCTTCTACGGGAAAAAGTGCTGCAATGGGGTTCGTTGGAAGCAGTCCATCCAGAATTATGAACGGCATCTGTTTTCAGGAACAGCCCAGCGGCGGCTGGAAGTCATGCAAAAGAGTTGGAAACCGAAACCGTCTGTTCATTTCACCCTTTGCGAACGCGGCAAGGTTCGGCCCATCGACGCTCCTTATATCACGGATAGACAAATCCATAAAGTCCTCAGCAAGGAGGTCTTGGTCCCCTTGTATGAGCCAAGCATGATTTGTGATAATGGTGCAAGCCGCACCGGGAAAGGTCTGCATTGGCAGTACAAGCGCATCAAGCAGCAGCTGGCACGGCATTACCGCAAGTATGGCCGTGAGGGCGGCGTTTTGCTGCTCGATCTGAAGAAGTTCTTCCCTTATGCACCGCGAAATCTTATCTTTCAGCGGCACCGGCAGCTTATCTTGAACGATGACCTCCGGTGGCTGGCCGATGCTGTTATCCAGAGTGCGCCAGAAACCATTCCGGGACGAGGGATGCCCCTTGGGGTAGAGCCGAGTCAGCAGGAGATGGTGGCGTTGCCGAGCGCAGTTGACAACTGGATTAAATGCCAGTTGGGCATTAAAGCCGCTGGGCACTACATGGATGACTACTACATCATTCTGCCGGATCTGGATGAGCTAGAAAAAGCTGGGGCATGAAATTGTGCATCGTTTTGAAGCGCTGGGTATTCCGGTAAACCGCAAGAAGTGTAAGGTTATCCCTCTGACAAAACCCTTTAGGTGGTGTAAAGCTCGATTCACGCTGACGGAGACCGGGAGAATCAGGGCCAATGGAAGTCGTGATGGTGTGAAACGCGCCCGGCGAAAGCTCAAGCTGTTTCATAGGGAATGGCTGGAGGGCAAACGCACGCTACAAGAGGTCGCACAGTACATGGAATGCCAGACGGCTTATTATCGCAACTACAATGACCACGGGCGGCTGCTGCGCCTGCGGCGGCTTTGCTATGCAATTTTTGGAGGTAAAGTACCGTGTACAAAATCGTCAAAGCCAGTGATGGCGCCGTCCTTGCCTTGACCGAGGACGTGACCTACATCAAAAAAGCCGACAACGGCTGTTATATCCTCTGCCCGGAGCCTGATGCTTCGGGCATTTCTTATGCCGGCACTCCGTACCACCTGTTTGGTCGGAAGCCTCTGGATGATGCAGAGAGCGTCATTCTGGAGCCGACCGACATTGGTGGCTGGATTATGGAGGCGAAAGCTGCCATCGAGGATGCCGACGAGATGAACGTGGATCAGGCTTATCGCCTGACCCTTCTGAAGTTGAATGTCTCCGATATGGATGACACTGAGAACACCTGATAGGAGGAAAAGGCAATGAGCAAAGCAACGGAAATGGTTCTGTATCGCACCTGCAAGCGCATGATCGAGCGCGGCAGTACCGATGGTCTGGCGGAGAAGATCGATATTTTCTCCGTCGCCGGCAAACTGACCGATGAGCACTACGCCGAGCTGACCGGTATGCTCGCCGAGAAGAAAGAGCAGGTCTAACCCATGGTGGAGCATGAACGCTTTATCGCCCGCCGCCGGGCGCGCTTCGACGGCATAGATGGAAAAGTGAATATTCCTTATGGAACCGCCCTGACCTGTCAGGACGGTTTTCTTACGCACGAAAACCAGCGTGTGTGTGCTGTTGGGAGCCAGAACGGCATGGACTACTTTGTGCAGGATGATGACGGTAACGGCACCCTGCGCGGGGAGCTGGTAGGACACATTCAGCGGAGCCTTGAGCGTCGGGATGCGGACTATCAGACCCGCTGGAACCGGGTTTGGGCATCGGCGCTCTGTCAGAAGTACCGCCGCCCGGAATCGGACGACTACTGGCTGTGGGCGAGGGCGTTCTTTGATGCGCCGATACTGGACTTGCAGGCTATCGCCACGCTGGTACGGTGAGAAAGGGGGACGTGATCGATGGCGATTGAAGCTTATTCGTTGGCGAGGGATGGAGAAAAACAGCTCTCCGCCAATTTCAAGGTGAGGGAGTTTTACTGCCGGGATGGCAGTGACCCCATCTTCGTGGATTCAGAACTGGTGCAGTGCTTGCAGAAAATCCGAAATCACTTCGGAAAGCCGGTACATATCACCAGCGGCTACCGCACCGCCGCCTACAACGCCCGCAAGGATGTTGGCGGGGCAAAGTTCAGTCAGCATCAATACGGAAAGGCGGCTGACATCTGGATCGATGGCGTGAGCGTTGATACGCTGGCGAACTACATCGACCAGTCCGTCTTGCTGAACACCGGCGGCATCGGGCGGTATTACAAAGATGCGGCCCATCCGAATCGCAAACAGCCGTTTGTCCATATCGATGTCCGCAAAGCGCGGAGTCGGTGGCTGGGCTGACCTAAAACAGGAGGAAGATATTATGGCTGAGATTCTGAAAGGTTTTTTGTATGATTTTCCCTGAGTGGCTGGCGGCTATCTTTATGATTGCCGGTCTGTGCGTTGCCATGCTGGCGGCAGTGCGGCTGGGCTATGGTCTGGCCGTGGCGAAGACGGCCTACAAATGGATCGTCAATGCAGAGGAGAAGTTCGGGGCCGGCGCGGGAGCGGAAAAGAAAGCTCACGTTATTGCTGTTTTGCGCGGGTACACCCCGGACTGGCTGGACTGGATTATCAACGAGAAGACGCTGGACTGGATCGTGCAGATCGTCTTCAATCTGACCAAGAAGCGGCTTGAAGCGTACATGACAAAAAAATCCGTAGAAACCACCACTGTGGCCCGTTTCGGTAAGGCGGGGGAGGGACAAGCGCAATGACTGACGAGGAACTGGAGCATCGCCTGACTGCGGTTGAAAACCGTGCGCAGAGCAACACACATCGGTTGGATGAGCTGGGAAAGCTGACCGATGCAGTGAACGGTATGAACACCAATATCAAGCTGACAATCCAGCAGCTCGAGACCACCAACCGAAGCCTTGAAATCGTGACGGCGCAGAACAAAAAGCAGGACGACCGACTGACTGCCTTAGAAAAAGCCCCCGGGGCTTTCGGCAATAAGCTCTGGTGGGCAGTAATTGCGGCGTTTATTTCTTTCCTTGTGGCCTATGAGCTGACCGCGCTTCTACATTAAATAAAATCCCCCGTTGGCAATCCGAGAGGAAAGCTGACGGGGGATTTTTTGTTTGTTAGAACTTCATCTGTGCAGCGTCTTCAACACTCACGTCGTCGAAACACCGGGTCAGTTCATCAAGGACTTTGCGCTGCGTCTTTTCGCTCAAACCGGCGTTGCGCATTGCCATGGCACAGTAGCCGATGCAGGCTGCGTTTGACCACGGCCCATTCAGTGATAGAAGCAATTCTTCCATATCGATTACCTCCGAAGATCTCCATTGTATACGCGAACCAGCACCCAGTCGGACAGCGGTTTGACGGTCCCGGCCCAGTGCTCCGTGGGTCAGTTTGTCCGGCATCCTCTCGCCGCAGCGGGGGCACAGCGGCCAGCCCTGCTGCTGGTCATAGAGCATCTTTTCGATAGCTTTTTCGTCCGTCATTGTACTTCCTCCTCAAACGTCTCGGCTAACCGAGTGATATGCAAACCAGTGACCGCGCCGCCGGAACAGATAGAACCAATTCGTGAACTCCTGACCTGTACAGTCATAAGGGCTGTTGTAACTCTTCAAATAACGATGGTTAAGAAACCAGTTGGTAGCGTCCATCTCGTGTGCCTCGTCCAGCTTATCAGGCAGCTGAACAAGCTCCAGACGGCCGTCATAGTCGGCACTGATAATGCGCACATCCTGAGCAGGGCGGTTGTTGTAATCCCGAATCTCCCTCTTAATGGTTGCAGCCAAGTTTTTCACGGCGGCTTTCTTTTCGGCAGAGGCTGAAATATCGCCCTGCATGAACATCAGGAGTGCATACGCATCCCGCAATCTCTCATTATCGGTAATACTGAACATGGTCACAACCTCCTTACTTCATGTTCTGGCGTTCCCACATCAACCAGCGGTTCACTTCCTCGCCGGGCATGGACTTCGGCTTGCTGGTTTCGATGTACTCCCGCTCTCCGAAAATCTCCAGCTGGTTGATATCGTCGGGCGACTGGGTGATAATCTTTGCAGGCCAATCGCACCCGCCGGGGATCTCGATGCGCCACAGGTACAGGTTGTCATCAAAGTAGAAATCGTTCGGGATGTACCGCTCTTCTGCATCGGTGCCCTCGATATCCCAGATGTATTTTCCGAGGGCGCCGAAAACCTCCAGCCGGGTGGGAGCCTTGTCGCGGTCATTCATATCGTACAGCCTGATATCACATACGGTGCCGTTGCGGAAGGAGACCTCGGAAATGGTGCCAGTGTATTTGTAGAGTTTCATGTCATATCCTCCAGATGCCCGTATAGCCAGATAGCGCAGCTTTTAACCTAAAACTTATACGCAATATCCGCTGGTTGATTCAATTACGTATCCTTCTGGCCCGAATTCTTCATTCCCGTATTCTTTGGCTTCTTCATAAGTCGGGAAATCCTGCGGCAAATAGTCGTTGTCATTAGGAAAAACGGTGTAAATCATATAAACCTCCATAAGCCCGTATAGCCCGGTAGCACAGCTGTATCATGTTAGGCGGCGGTCGCGGCGAGGGCTGTCTCAAAAGCAGCTGTGAGGTGGAAGCGGGCGGTCTTGAATTCCGGGCCTCTCATGCACTTCCATACGCGGCCTTTGCTGTCCTTGGCCTCGTAGGTCTGGTAGGTGCCACCTGCAAAGTGGATACCGCCGACACCGAAGTAGTTGGCGATGACTGAGGCGGCTGCTCCGCGGGAAACGCCCGTCATTTCAATCTCAACGCCGAAGTTCTGGCTCTGAATCGTGACCATCTTTGCGCCCTCCCCTTAGTGCAGCTGTGCAGCGTGCTTGTGGTAGGTGACGGTGTAGCAGCCACTATGCTTGACGACCTTGATGTCGTCTATCTTCACGCGCCGGACACCGAACTTCTCGTGGATGTACTTTTTGACCATCGGAGCTGCCTTTTTGGTCACATCCACCGCGCTGTCATTGCTGCGGCGGCTCTTGTAGCGGTCAAACCGCTTCTCCTCGGCGGCGTTTGCTTCTTCCTCTGTGCCGTAGAATCCGTCTTGTGCACGGTTGTTCAGGCGGTAAAACTTCTTGCTGCTGATGACCTCCAGACGCTCATTCCAGACGGTGCTCCAGCGGTCTTCCTGATTGGGCTTGATGTCGTCCTTGACCCGGCCGACAATCAGTTCCACGCCCTCAGTGCCGAGGTAATTGTTGAACGTGGTGAGCAGCACCCGGATGATCTCGGTGCCGTTTGTGAGGTCGATGTGAGCGACCTCGCCCTGACTTCCGCCCATCGTTCCGGCGTTGATGTAGTAGCCCTGCGCCATGTAGCTGTTGGCTGCTGCGGTGAACTCTCGGTTGATGTCAATGAACTTCATGCTGAAAACCTCCGATTTACTCTTGACAAATCTTCAATAAAAAATAAAATGGAGGTGCAAGGGGCTTGTGGATAACGGGCTTTTAGCGGTTAGCGGTTCAGGGTGCGATCCTGAGCCGCTTTTTTGTATGCTTCAAAGCGGGCTACCTGCTCGGCTCTGGTGAGCTTTACAAATTCCTTGCTTGTCATGGAGCATCACCCCCCTTTGGGTTGCTCCCTTGCACCTCTTAACCTCCTCTCTATGTCTATATTATACTACGAATCTCGTTGTATGTCAATAACAAAACAACGCTTTTCGTAAATTATTTTACGAAAGGCGTTGCAAAATACAGCCAAGTGTGATATAGTGAAGAAAAGGGAGGTGCCTACATGATTCGCATTAAGTTGAAAGCCGTCCTTGCTGAAAAGGGTATCAAGCAGAAAGATTTGGTTGAAATGACTGGGATTCGTCAGCCCACATTGTCGGGAATGAACAACAACTCCGTCAAGCATATCCCGCTGGACGTACTGGACAAGCTCTGCACGGTTTTGGACTGCCAGCCCGCAGATCTTCTGGAATTCGTGCCGGATGAGAACGAAAAAAGCCCGGACACTTGACGCATCCGGGCAGGAGAGGTTACTTCTTGCGAGACTTGTTCACGGTCTGAGGGATGCGCCGCACCTCTTTGACCCTACGCTCCAGGTTGGGTTCTCTCACGATGAGATCATCCAGTTCGCAGTCAAGGGCCTCACAGATGAGGTCGAGATCATCCAGGCTGACGCGCTCTGCAAAATCGTGGTACAGCTCATTGATGGTCTGGGAGCGAATCCCTGTTGCACGTGCAAGTTCGCTCTGTGTCATCCGCCTTTCGCCGAGGCGGGTAGACAGCAAAATTCTAATCATAGCCTTTTGTCTCCTTTTACCGAAATTTTAGCCGATATGTACCCGGCTTGTCTGCATTTTGGCAGAAAACTTCATATTTCGGGAGTTTTTTTCGATTTTCGGTAAATTAAGACAGAAAAGCGCCCACGCTACCGATGATGGTAACGTGGGCGCTTTTTTCATGTCAGGGTGACATTTGGAATCTCGCAAAACAAAACGAATACATTACCGACCATTTGAATGGTGGTTCTGTGTTCGTTTTGCTCTTGATTGGTGGAGAATAGCGGGATCGAACCGCTGACCTCTTGCATGCCATGCAAGCGCTCTCCCAGCTGAGCTAATCCCCCATGGCTGGTGTTCCGTCCCTGACGACGTGTGTTATTATACCAGCCAAATGGAGAGTTGTCAATAACTTTTTTATTTTTTGTGAGCGACGCTGCGGCTGGTGCTGCGTTTGTAGTAGAACAAGTACTGCTGTACGATGCCAGCCTGCTGATCATAGGAAGGAAAAGGGTCGCGGCCGCCGAATTCCTCATCAATGAGTCGCTGTATCCAGACATCAATGGGAGCCATCGCGGTACGGCCATAGCCAAAGAGGCAGACGCAGTTTGCTACCTTTTTGCCGACGCCGTCCAGCTCGAGGAGGCGGGAAAAGAGCGCGTCGTCGGGCAGCGCCGCCAGAGCACCGAGGTCGAGTGTGCCGCTGGAAGCCTGAGCGGCAGCGTTCTGGATGTAACGGGTGCGGTAGCCTAGACCACAGCCCATCAGCTGCGCCTCAGAGAGGCCACAGAGCTGCTGCGGGGTAGGGAAGAGGAAAACTTCATCGCCTTCGGCACTGAGCGGTTCGCCGCAGCACCGGGCAAGGTGTTCCACGGCGGTGCGGATGGCCGGAATGCTCTTGCGCTGGGAGATGAGAAAGGTGATGAGCATTTCCCATGGGTCCTGATGCAGGATTCGGATGCCCTGCCCGAAATCGAGCGATTTGTCCAGATAGCTGCTCTGTCCCGCCAAGCTGCACCGCAGCGCGGCATAGTTCCGGCCCAAATCAAAGTAGTCGGCCCAGTACTCCCGATCTGAGCCATACCATGCGGCGTCGTATTGACCATCGCCCAGCGGAGTCAGATAAAGAAGTGCGCTGCCGGAAAGAAAGCGGTATCGCCCGTCGGACAGCTTCTGTGGCCGGAAGCACTGGCCGCTTTCGATGATCTTGTCGAGGTCAAAGTCGTCCTGGATGGCGACGAGCTGATGGGTGAGGGGAACTGTATGCATGGAAAACTCCTTTTTGGAAAAATTGTGGCGATGCCCGATTCGCGGTGGAAACTGATTTCTATCTGTACCCTCTGCAAGGAGGGTGACTCGGGGTGGAGACCTCGACCGCCTTGGCGTTGTAATTTCTATCCACGCCCTCCGCGAGGAGGGCGACGTGATAGTCCGTCAGCACATCTGTGATGTCAACATTTCTATCCACGCCCTCCGCGAGGAGGGCGACTCCGCTGGAACCTGCCGTGCTGCAATTGCCGCTGATTTCTATCCACGCCCTCCGCGAGGAGGGCGACAGCAAAAACAGAGACAAAATCTCTATTTTCTTATAAATTATACAACATTCTGCACGAATTTAGAAGAGCTTTGATTTACAACGAGTCAAAGAACTATCCAAATCATGTAAAATGACACAAAAATCCGGTGCGAAGGTGCCGGAAAAATGCTGAGAACTCGCCCTTCGCACCGGGGCGCAAAACTCAGAACAACAGCAGGCCGTCCTGCTCGAAGGGCGGATGAACGCCGATATGCTCCACCTTGCTCTTATAGTTGTTGCCCAGCTGGTAGAAGCGCAGGCTGTCCAGCGCGGGGTCGATGAGGGCCGTCAGCTCCGCCTTGAGAACGGCATACTGCGCGGCATCCAGCAGACACTCGAACACGGAGTTCTGCACCCGCTGGCCGTGGTCCACACAGCGCTTGGCGACTTTGCGCAGACGTTTGCGCCCGGCAGGAGTTTCGGTGTTGACGTCGTAGGTGATAAGGACCAGCATACACATCCCTCACTTCCAGAAAAATGGCGGGTAAAGCTCCATATCGCCCCGCAGGGTGCGGGCCAGAAGCAGAGCCTGCACATAAGGCACGAGGCCCCACGGAAGCTTTTCGTTCAGGAACGGGTGGGTGATGGTCTCCTGCTTGCGGGTCTGCCACCCGCCCAGAAAGGCGCGGCGGCCCTCATCGGTGAGAAGGACAGCTCCGTTCTCCTGCTTCTGGAAATGCTTCGGCGTCATGATTTTC
>ENA-OQIS01000158-OQIS01000158.1-human-gut-metagenome-genome-assembly--contig:-NODE-158-length-13830-cov-2.606437_pt1 | contig 13830 bp, 9 predicted proteins | sample MGYA00242589_ERZ504754 | MGnify/ENA primary metagenome ERZ504754 (study PRJEB26092, sample SAMD00036351) | human gut metagenome | host: Homo sapiens | study: EMG produced TPA metagenomics assembly of...
AAAATTTTCAAAATTGCAATCTTTTTCAAAAAGCTTAAAACAAAAAAATACACAAAATTGCAATCGCAATTTTGTGTATTTAGCTTGTATTATAAAAAATTTCCTATAAAAGATATTTATCTGTTTTATTTATCCGCATCTGCGTCATCCGACATTGCATTATTGTCCGCCGCTTTGTTCTTTTTTTCGTCCTTTTTCTTTACGAAAATAATTGCACCTGCGGCAATCAAAACAACAACAATTGCAATTATAATAATTAATGTCGTATTTGAACCCGAACCGTTTGCAGAGCTCTCAACAACCTTTGTAACATCTACAACCTGACTATTCTGCTGAGTTGAAATGTACTTTTTCTCAACAACTACCGACTTATGGTCGTCTTTGTTAGGTGAGTTTTCCTCGCCCATTCCGTCAATGTAGTTTACAAAATCGCCCTGAATTTTTTCGGAATTTGCCGTATCATTATTTACTATCGGAACGGCACTATCCTCTACCTCTTTACCGTTCACCCAAAGCTTGCAGGTGATTTTATACGATTTGAGATATGTCATATCATCGCCGTACATATCCGAGATGAAATATGAAAGATCGGTTTTGCCTCCCTTTAGTACCTTGAATTCAGCAGAAACAAGAGCCTTGTCACCGTTAAGCTTTACGGGATTCTGAACATCTGTCCATGTAAAGGTGTAATAATTTTTTCAGTTTAGGGTTGCCAATCGCAGTTTTAAAGCTTTCACAGTTTATTGAATCGGCATTCAACTTCAAATATTCATCGTTGTAAAAGAAACTCATTGCGGCTCCGATTACTTCTTCTTTTGTATCGGTCATATAAATAGCATACTTTACCGTATCGCCGGCTTTAGCTGTTACGGAATCCTTTTCATCTGTTGAAATGCTGATTGTAAGGTCATCCTCGGCAGCACTTGCAGGAATACAGAATGCTGACACGGTAAGTACAGCCACGAAGAGAATTGAAAGCATTATTTTTGATTTTTTTAGACATTTTTTTCATTCCTTTAGTTTGATATCCCTATTATATATCATTAAGACTAAAATTTCAATCAATATTTTAACAATTCTCGGTGAAATTTATGTGAAAAAAATTAATTGCAGACTTACCTTTAAAGAAATGATATTTTTGAAATTATAATTCAAACTGATTTTCACAACATTACGATATAAAAAAACGCCCCTCGGAAAACCGAGAGGCGAAAAATTATTTTTTTAATTCTGTCAACGCCGTTAACAGTCTTACAATAGGAAATTCAATTACTTATTGAATCTCTTTCTTGTGAAGTAAACAACACCTGTTGCAGAAACAAGAGCTAAGAGGATAACTACTGCCATAGAAGCATTACCTGTCTGTACTGCGTTGCTGCTTGTGCCGTTAGCCGGTGTGTCAGAAGTAGCTGTGTCAGCTGTTGACTGACCCTTGTTGCAGCCTGTGTAGCAGATGTAGCATCAGGTGTAGTAGGAGCTACTGTAGTAGGCTCTGTTGCAGCAGGCTCTGTTGTAGTAGGCTCTGTTGTAGTAGGCTCTGTTGTAGCAGGCTCTGTTGTAGCAGGCTCTGTTGTAGCAGGCTCTGTTGTAGCAGGCTCTGTTGTAGCAGGCTCTGTTGTAGCAGGCTCTGTTGTAGCAGGCTCTGTTGTAGCAGGCTCTACTGTTGTAGGCTCTGTTGTTGTAGGCTCAACATATGCCTCAACCTTAGCGTCTGAGTTAATGTGATCAAAGAGATCATTAGCCATGTCGCCGTTAACTACTGCTTCATATTCTGAATCAGCATCAACTGTGCCTGTTGCAGGATTGAGCTTACCAAGTGTAAGATCAACTACATTGAGGTCAACATTTGTTGTACCTGTACCATTAACTGTGAACACAGCCTCAACAAGCTTCTTGCCGCCTGCAAAATCATAAAGTGCAAGGTTTGAAGCATTGCCTGAAACATCATTCATATTTACCATGCCGTCAGCGATTTCAGGCATTGTAAGTGAATCAAGTGTAAGGAGGTTCTTATCATATGTAAGAGCCCACTGTACTTCTTCAAGCTGTGCGTCCTTAGTGTCAAGGAGATAGTAAACTGATACCTTGTCGCCTACATTAAATGTGCCTGAACCGTTAGCCTGGCAAATATTAGATGTAGCGTTGATTGTTAAATTATCAACTGCAGGAGTTGAAGGCTCAACCTTAACAGTAGCCTTAGCGCCTGTACGTGTTGAATAATCAAAGTTTGTAATGTCGAGTGTGATTGTTACATCAACGAGTGAATCTTCTTCAAAACCTGCAGAAACTGTGTTAAGAAGCATATTCTCACCATTGAATGTAAGGTCAAATTCTTCGCCTATAGGAGCTGCGCTCTGCTCGGGAAGACCCCAGTTAGCTGCCCAAGTATCGTTTACAGCAAACTTGAACTGATAAGCATCGTCTGCAGATTCAATGTTTTCATACTTAATCTGATATACCTTGTCAGCAACAGGAGTCATGTGGTTAGCTTCAGCGTCAACACCCCATGCTACACCGTTGAGCCAGTTGTTTTCACCGTTACCAACAACTGTAATGCTGTTAACTTCAAGGTCTGTTACCATTTTAACGCCGTCACCTGTTACAGTAATCTTGTTTGTAGCAGGATCGAATGTTACAGTAACATCACAAGCTGTTTCTACATCGAAAGTTACATTGTTATCTGTACCGTCAAGACCGATCCACTTCTGCTCGTCGCCTGTGTTTGCAACAACCTTGAGCTGATAGCTTTTGCCCACCGGAACAGCTGTAAATGTCTTTGTATAAACATCGCCGCTCTTTGTCATTACATTTTCGGGAGCGAGTGCAGGAGAACCTTGCCATTCATAACCTGTGAGTGACTCAACACCTGCTACAACATACTGTGTTGCGTCAGCAGGCTCTGTTGCAGGTTCTGTAGTGGGTTCTGTTGTGGGTTCAACAGTTGTAGGCTCAACAGTTGTTGGCTCAACAGTTGTTGGCTCAACAGTTGTAGGTTCTTCTGTTGCAGGAGCTGTTGTACCTGAAGGATCAACACCGAGAAGTGTAGCTACTGTTGTAAGCGGAGCACAGTCGGGATAAGCTGCAGGATCAGCAAGCTCTGTTGCATACATTTCAGCATAAGCGTTGTAAACATCCATTGGCTCAGCCTCAACCTGTGCACAAATGTCAGCTACAGTTTCGGGAGTGTAGTTTTTAGGATTCTTAACAGCCCAGTTGAAAATAGCCTGTGCAACCATTTCTGCTCTTGAAAAGTAAACCGGGAATCTGCCCTCAGTTACATGACCGAGTGATGTGATTGCAGCCTTCGGACCGTAGTTATCGCTGTTATTCTTCCATGTTGCAGCAAAGTCACGCTTTGATGAATCTTCGGTATTCTCAACTGTACCGCCTGTGAGGTAAATTGTGTCGCCGAGACAAGGCTTGCCGAGTGTTACATTACAGGTCTGGTGACTCTGTGATTTAGTATCAATTGTTGAGAAAATTACAGCATAGTCAGCGTTGTCTTTAAGACCGCCGTGATTTGTGCCGTCAGCTGACTTCAATTTTGCAGTATCGAAGTAGTAAAGACCTGTAGCAGTATCCTTCTTACATTTCTCTGCCTTACCCTGCCAAGATGTTTCAGGTAAATCATCGCCTGCTACAGCGTAAAGGTGACAGTATACTGTCTTTGTTGTTCCCCACTCTGCAGGGAGATTAGATGCGTCAAAATAGATTTTTGTGTCGGTTTCTTCAGCTGATGCAGAGAATATGGTCAAGCCTGAAAAACAGGATACAGCCATAAGAACTGCAAGCACCAAACTGAGAACCTTGGATGATTTTTTCATCGCTAATTCCTCCTTTTTTGTTACTCAAATTTCGAGTAATTACATTATATATCAAAATGCTCACATTTACAAGTGGTTTTTGGCAAGTTTGTAAATTTTTTCTAATTCTTGTTTTAAACCTATTGTTATGCGCTAACATTTGGTGTTTTTACTTGACAACAGTTGCAAATAATTGTATTATTTTAATGGTTATTTTTATCTATCTATCTGTTAAGAGAGGTTAAGTTATGGAAAACAGCAAAAAAACCATGGATAAAATCGTTGCCCTGTGTAAAAACAGAGGCTTTGTTTACCCAGGCTCCGAAATTTACGGCGGTCTTGCAAACACATGGGATTACGGTCCGCTCGGTGTTGCACTTAAAAACAATATCAAAAACGCATGGCTCAAAAAGTTTGTTCAGCAGAACAAATATAATGTAGGTCTTGACTCTGCAATTCTTATGAACCCGCAGACATGGGTTGCATCGGGTCATCTCGGCGGTTTCTCTGATCCGCTTATGGATTGTAAGGAATGTAAAACCCGTCACCGTGCCGACAACCTTATTGAAGATTTTGACGGCACAAATGTTGCAGGCTGGACAAATGAAGAAATGATGAATTACATCAAGGAAAAAGAGATTCCGTGTCCTAACTGCGGCAAGCACAACTTTACCGATATTCGTCAGTTCAACCTTATGTTCAAAACATTCCAGGGCGTTACAGAGGACAGCAAGAATGAAATTTATCTTCGTCCCGAAACTGCTCAGGGCATTTTCGTGAACTTCTCTAACATTCAGAGAACAAGCCGTAAGAAAGTTCCTTTCGGTGTTGCACAAATCGGTAAATCTTTCAGAAACGAAATCACACCCGGTAACTTTATTTTCCGTGTTCGTGAGTTTGAGCAGATGGAGCTTGAATTCTTCTGCAAGCCGGGCACTGACCTTGAATGGTTTGAATACTGGAGAGGTTTCTGCCGTGACTGGCTCTATTCTCTCAATATTAAGGAAGAAAATCTCCGTCTTCGTGACCATGCAAAAGAGGAGCTTTGTTTCTATTCAAAAGCCACAACAGACTTTGAATATCTCTTCCCGTTCGGTTGGGGCGAGCTTTGGGGCGTTGCCGACAGAACAGACTATGACCTTACACAGCACAGCAAAACAAGTGGTAAGACACTTGAGTATTTTGATCCGACAACAAACGAGAAGTACATTCCGTATGTTATTGAGCCATCACTCGGTGTTGAGCGTCTTTTCCTTGCTCTTGTTGTTGAGGCTTATGATGAAGAAGTTATTGACGAAAAGGATACACGAGTTGTGTTAAGACTTCATCCGACGCTTGCTCCGTACAAAGCTTGCGTTCTTCCGCTTTCAAAGAAGCTCAACGAGCAGGCCGGCAAGGTTTATGAACAGCTTTCAGCCGACTTTATGACTGATTATGACGATGCCGGTTCAATCGGCAAGCGTTACAGAAGACAGGACGAAATCGGTACTCCGTTCTGTATCACATATGACTTTGAGTCTGTTGACGACGGTTGTGTGACGGTTCGTGACCGTGACACAATGCAGCAGGAAAGAGTTGCGATTGACAAGCTCAACGATTATATCGCTGAAAAGATTAAGTTCTGATTTTAATATGATATCAAAAGGACATTCCAAATGGAATGTCCCTTTTTTATTGCGTATTGCATTCATCGGATGCCGAAAAATTTTCTATCAAGATTGAATTTATAAATGGCACAAATTAGTAGCGGCGAACCTTGTTCGCCGCTACTGTATGACAATTATTTTGTGGCATTTATATAATCTGTCTTATCACAAATATTGTGCCGTTACTTAGCGGGCGCCCAATGAGTGCCCCTACTGATAATAACCGATAACAAAAACAGCGGATAACCTTAAAATTCGGGTTATCCGCTGTGTGTTTTATTCAATATAATAATCTGAATTCAATCAAATTACTTTGAGAGGTTTGTGAGAACCTTTTTGATTCTCTCAACAGCCTCAATCGTGTTTTCTCTGTCACCGAATGATGTAAGACGGAAGTAGCCGGCACCGTTTTCGCCAAAGCCCTCACCCGGAGTACCTACAACATTTGCCTCATTGAGGAGGAGGTCAAAGAATTCCCAACTGCCCATATTGTTCGGACACTTGAGCCAGATGTAAGGTGAGTTCTTACCGCCTGTGTAGTAGATGCCGAGTTCATCAAGAGCAGATGCGATAATTCTTGCATTTTCCTGATAGTAAGAAATGTTCTCCTTGATCTGCTTCTGACCTTCTTCGCTGAATACAGCGGCAGCAGCACACTGAACAGGCCATGAAACACCGTTGAACTTTGTTGCCTGACGGCGGTACCATGTTGCATAGATATTGTGACCGTCACGCTCAAGCTCCTTAGGAATTACTGTGTAACCGCATCTTGTACCTGTGAAGCCTGCTGTCTTTGAAAGTGAGCACATTTCAATTGCACACTTTCTTGCACCTTCGATTGCAAAAATTGAACGAGGAAGATCCTCTGTGATGAATGCCTCATAAGCTGAATCGTAGAGGATTATTGCATCGTTTTTGAGAGCATAGTCAACCCAAGTCTTGAGCTGTTCGGCATTGTATGCAGAACCTGTCGGGTTGTTAGGTGAGCAAAGGTAGATGATGTCTGCCTTTACATTTTCATCAGGGAGAGCGGCAAAGCCGTTTGCCTCATTTGATGTGGCATAAACGATTTCTCTGCCTGCCATAATGTTTGAGTCAACATATACGGGGTAAACAGGATCGGTTACGAGAACAATATTATCCTTTGAGAAGATGTCGCCTATGTTACCGCAGTCCGACTTTGCACCGTCTGATACAAAGATTTCGTCAGCGCCTACTGCAACACCAAAGCTCTTGTAATAATCTGAAATAGCCTGTCTGAGGAACTCGTAGCCCTCATAATCGGGATAGCCCTTGAAGGTTTCCTTGTGAGCAAGATCCTCTGCACCCTTTTTTCATTGCCTCAACAACAACAGGAGCAAGCGGAAGGGTTACATCACCGATACCAAGCTTGATAACCTTTTTATCGGGATGAGCCGCAATATATGCATTTGTCTTTTTTGCAACATCTGCAAAAAGATAGTTAGGAACGAGATTGTCAAAATTTCTGTTAATCTTCATTAAAATCAGTCCTTTAAATCTGAAAGTTAAGTGGAAAAATCAATTACTTTTCAAGTGATGCCTTAATAAATTCTCTGAAAAGCGGATGAGCACGGTTCGGGCGCGACTTGAATTCGGGATGATACTGAACAGCAACGAAGAAACGGTTGTCGGGAACTTCAACAGCCTCAACAAGAAGTCCGTTAGGTGAAGTACCTGTAATCTTCATGCCTGCATTTTCAATTTCCTCTCTGAAATCGTTATTGAACTCATAACGATGACGGTGACGCTCTGAAATTTCATGCTGACCGTAAGCCTTAGCCATAAGCGAATCGGGCTTGATAACACACGGATATGCACCAAGACGCATTGTGCCGCCCATATCCTCAATGCCTTCCTGTTCAGGCATAAGGTCAATAACATTATGCTTGCCCTCGGGTGTAAACTCACCGCTGTTGGCGTCAGCATAGCCGAGAACATCTCTTGCGTATTCGATTACTGCAGTCTGCATACCGAGGCAGATTCCGAGATACGGAATATCATGCTCACGGGCATATTTTGCAGCCATAATCTTACCTTCGATACCTCTGTTACCGAAGCCACCCGGAACGAGGATACCGTCAACATCACCGAGAAGCTCGTCAACCTTGTACTTTGTGAGAAGTTCGCAGTCGACCCACTTGATTTCAACATCGGCGGAATTTTCATAGCCACCGTGACGAAGTGCCTCTGCAACAGAAAGATATGCGTCATGGAGAGCAACATACTTACCGCAAAGAGCAATCGTGCATTTCTTTGTACGGTTGTTGATACGGCTAAGCATTTCTTCCCACTCGGAAAGGTCAGGCTTTTTGTCTGTTACAATATTGAGCTCACGACATACAACATTTGAGAAATTGCTCTTTTCAAGCATAAGAGGTGCCTGATAAAGCGTTGGGAGAGTAATATTTTCGATTACACAATCCGGCTTTACATTGCAGAAAAGTGCAATCTTGTTGAAAATGCTCTCCTCAAGAGGTTCGTCACAACGAAGAACGATGATATCGGGATTGATACCGAGTGAACGAAGCTCTTTTACAGAATGCTGTGTCGGCTTCGATTTGTGTTCCTCACTGCCCTTGATATAGGGAACGAGAGTTACATGAATAAAGATGCTGTTCTCTCTGCCGACTTCAAGAGATACCTGACGGATAGCCTCAAGGAACGGCTGGCTTTCGATATCGCCCACCGTACCGCCGATTTCCGTAATTACAACATCGGCATTGGTCTTTTCACCTACATTGTAGATAAAAGACTTGATTTCATTTGTGATGTGAGGAATTACCTGAACTGTCTTACCGAGATAGTCGCCGTGACGCTCCTTTTCAAGAACATTTGAGTAAACCTTACCTGTTGTGAGGTTTGAATACTTGTTAAGGTCCTCATCAATAAAACGCTCATAATGGCCGAGGTCGAGGTCGGTTTCTGCACCGTCCTCCGTTACATATACCTCGCCGTGCTGATACGGGCTCATTGTACCCGGATCGACATTGATATACGGGTCAAGCTTTTGAGCAACAATCTTGAGCCCTCTTGCCTTTAAAAAGTCTGCCGAGAGATGCGGCTGTGATACCCTTGCCAAGACCGGATACGACACCGCCTGTTACAAATATATATTTTTTATTCTTCTTATGTTCGGTTATCTCCACGATTACACCTCAACTTCGCCTTCAAATACTTTTTCCGCATTACCTGTCATATATACCGTTTCATCAGTATAGTTGATAATAAGATCGCCGCCCTTGAGCTTAATCTTGATGTCTTCGCCCTTTTTGCAGAAACCGTTTTCACAAGCGGCAACCGCAACGGCACAAGCGCCTGTACCGCAAGCCCATGTTTCGCCTGAGCCACGCTCCCACACTCTCATCTTGATTGTATGGTCATCGAGAACTGTTACAAATTCTGTATTCACTCTTTCAGGGAAGAGCTTATCGTTTTCAAACTCCGGTCCTACGGTTTCAATGTCAAGATTATCAATATCGTCCATGAACACCACGCAGTGTGGGTTGCCCATTGATACGCAGGTGATGTTATAGTTCTTGCCTGCAATTTCAACAGTTCTGTCAACAACCTTGTCACCGTCAAGAACAACAGGAATTTCCTTCGGTTCAAGAATAGCCTTGCCCATATCAACTCTGAGGCGGTTAACCTTTCCGCCTGAAGTATAAGCCTTGAGTTTCTTGATACCGCTGAGTGTTTCAATTGTAATTTCGTCTTTTTCGTTGATATCAACCATACCGTGGTCATAGAGGAACTTACCTACGCAACGGATACCGTTACCGCACATCTTACCCTCTGAACCGTCAAGGTTGTACATTTTCATCTTTGCGTCTGCAACCTTTGAAGGGCAAACAAGAATAATACCGTCGCCGCCGATACCGAAATGTCTGTCGGAAAGTCTTACAGCAAGCGCCTCGGGGTTGCTGATTTCCTGATCAAAAGTGCTGCAATAGATATAGTCATTGCCTATACCCTGCATCTTAGTGAATTTTAACATAAGCTTTTCCTCTCTCATGTGGTTAATGTCGATAAGCTCCGTGCTGTGCTGTGAATAGTGGCTCTTAAGGCAATCTGCAAGTGCATTTGCCGTATCAAGAGATGTAAGACACGGAATATTTCTTTCAACAGTCTTACGACGGATTTTAACAGAATCTCTTGAAGGAATTCTGCCCTTTGCAGATGTTGAAATAACATACTGAATCTTACCCGATTCAATGAGTGTAAGAGTATTGTTTGTCTTGGACTCGTGAATTTTCTTTACGCTTACGGCGTCAATACCGTACTTCTTGAGTACATCCGCTGTACCCTCTGTTGCGTAGATTCTGAATCCGAGGTCGTAGTATTTCTTTGCGATTTCACCGATTTCAGCCTTATCAGAATTACGGACTGTGATGAACACACCGCCATTTTTCTTCATCTTGTAGCCTGCACCGATGAGACCCTTATAGAGAGCCTCCTCAAGTGTGCCTGCAACACCGAGAACTTCACCTGTTGACTTCATCTCGGGACCGAGGTGGTTGTCAACATTGATAAGCTTTTCAAAGCTGAATACAGGAACCTTAACCGCAATGTAAGGACTCTTTCTGTAAAGACCTGTGCCGTAGCCCATATCTTTGAGCTTTTCACCGAGCATTGCTCTTGTTGCAAGGTCAACCATAGGAACGCCTGTTACCTTACTGATGTAAGGGATTGTTCTTGAAGAACGGGGATTTACCTCGATAACATAGAGTTCGTCTTTATAGATAAGGTACTGAATGTTTACAAGTCCCTTTGTACGGAGTTCGATTGCAAGGTTCTTTGAGCTTTCAATAATAATCTGAGTCATTCTGTCTGAGAGATTCCATGCCGGATAAACCGCAATTGAGTCGCCCGAGTGAACACCGGCACGCTCGATATGCTCCATAATACCCGGAATAAGAATATCTTCACCGTCACAAATGGCGTCAACTTCAAGCTCTGTACCCTGAAGGTACTTATCAATAAGAATCGGATTTTCAATATTCTGTGCAAGAATGATTGCCATATACTCTTTGACATCATCTTCGTTGAATGCAATAATCATATTCTGACCGCCGAGAACATATGACGGACGGAGAAGAACAGGATAACCGATTTTGTCTGCAACATCGAGAGCCTCGTCTGTTGTCATAACCGTTACGCCACGGGGACGCTTGATATGATACTTTTCAAGAAGCTCGTCAAAACGCTCTCTGTCCTCTGCCATATCAATGGCATCGTATGATGTGCCGAGAATATTTACACCGTTGTCGCTGAGGAACTTTGTAAGCTTAATGGCTGTCTGTCCGCCGAATGCAACAACTACACCGAACGGATTCTCTGTCTTTATTATGCCCATAACATCTTCGGTTGTGAGCGGTTCAAAATAAAGTCTGTCGGCTGTATCAAAGTCTGTTGATACTGTTTCAGGGTTGTTGTTTACGATAACAACATCGTAGCCTGCTTTTTTTGAGCGCCCATACGCAGTGAACAGACGCATAGTCAAATTCGATACCCTGACCGATTCTGATAGGACCCGAACCGAATACGATAACTGTTTTCTATCGCTCTTCTGCTCCCTGATGAATTCCTCAGCTTCATTTTCCTTATCAAATGTTGAATAGAAGTAAGGAGTTTCAGCCTCAAATTCTGCGGCGCAGGTATCAACCATTTTATAAACAGGAACAAGCGGATTTTCAACCTTCCTGCCTGTGATTTTTTCAATTGTTCTGTCAAGGAATCCCTTGTTCTTGGCACGAACATAGAGATCCTCCGTAAGCTCGCCGTTCTTGAGTTCGTTTTCAACGGCAATAAGATTTTTGAGCTTTTCAAGGAACCACTCGTCAATGAGAGTGATGTTGTGAATCTGTTCTACTGTAATGCCTCTCTTGAGAGCCTCATATACGCAGAAGATTCTTCTGTCATCGCAAACGCTGAGTCTGTCATAAACCGATGCGTTTGAAAGCTCTGCAAATTCCTTGTCGTTGAGAGTATCGTGAGAAATCTCGGCACCTCTTACGGCTTTCATAATAGCCTGCTCAAATGTCGGAGCAATAGCCATAACCTCGCCTGTTGCCTTCATCTGAGTACCGAGTGTTCTCTTTGCATATACAAATTTATCGAAAGGCCATTTTGGGAATTTTACAACAACATAGTCAAGCGCCGGCTCAAAGCAAGCGTATGTTGTACCTGTAACGGCATTCTTGATTTCATTAAGTGTGTAACCGATAGCAATTTTAGCGGCAACCTTTGCAATAGGATAACCTGTTGCCTTTGACGCAAGTGCCGATGAACGGGATACACGGGGATTAACCTCGATAACCGCATATTCAAATGTTTCGGGGTTGAGTGCGAACTGGCAGTTACAACCGCCCTCTACTTTAAGCGCAGAGATAATGTTGAGAGCCGCACTTCTGAGCATCTGATATTCCTTGTCGGCAAGTGTTACCGTAGGAGCGATAACGATTGAGTCGCCTGTGTGAACGCCTACAGGATCGAAGTTTTCCATTGAGCAGACAGTAATAACATTTCCGTCGCTGTCACGCATAACCTCAAACTCGATTTCCTTCCAACCTGAGATACATTTTTCAACAAGCACCTGTGTGATAGGAGAAAGTTCAAGACCGTTTGATGTGATTTCACGAAGTTCTTCCTCGTTATCGACAATACCGCCGCCTGTACCGCCGAGTGTGAATGCAGGACGGATAATTACAGGATAACCGATTTCATCGGCAAACTTAACAGCTGATTCAACATCTGTAACAACAAGTGACGGAATAACAGGCTGACCTATTTCAATCATTGTGTCCTTAAAAAGCTGTCTGTCCTCTGCCTTGTCGATTGTTTCGGGGTTTGCACCGAGAAGCTGAACATTGTATTTATCAAGGAAGCCCTCCTTTGCAAGCTGCATTGAAAGGGTAAGACCCGTCTGACCGCCGAGGGTTGAAAGAAGGCTGTCAGGGCGTTCCTTTTTGATGATTCTCTTAACTGTTTCAAGCGTCAACGGCTCAATGTAGTATTTTATCAGCCATTGCGTTATCAGTCATAATTGTAGCAGGGTTTGAGTTTACGAGAATAACCTCAAGTCCTTCTTCTTTAAGCGCACGGCAAGCCTGTGTGCCTGCATAGTCAAATTCGGCAGCCTGACCGATTACGATAGGGCCCGAACCGATTACCATAACTCGTTTGATATTCTTTTTGAGTGGCATATAATCATTCCTCGTTCAAGTAATTATTGTATCTGTTCTTATGCTGAATAGTAATCCGAATTTCGGACTCTTATTTTCTGTTGTTCTTCATCAATTCAATAAAGCGGTCAAACAAAAATGCTGTATCGTGAGGACCGCCGCAAGCTTCCGGATGGAACTGAACCGAGAAAGCAGGCATATTTGTGTAGTTTACGCCCTCGCAGGTGTTATCATTGCCGTTTACAAAGCTTACTTTGCCGTTTTCGGGCATACTGTCGCTTACAACAGCGTAGCCGTGGTTCTGTGATGTAATGTAAACTCTGCCTGTTTCAACCTCTTTTGCAGGCTGGTTTGCACCTCTGTGACCGTACTTGAGCTTTTCTGTTTTTGCACCCTGTGAAAGTGCAAGGAGCTGATGACCGAGACAGATACCGAAGGTCGGAATCCCGAAGTCACAAAGCTTTTTGAGCTCTGCAATAATCTCTGTGTTGTCCGAAGGATCTCCCGGTCCGTTTGAAAGCATTACGCCGTCGGGATTCATAGCCTTAATTTCATCCGCTGTTGTGTGGGCGGGAACGACTGTAAGGTTACAACCTCTCTTAACAAGCTCTCTGCCGATGTTATGCTTTGCGCCAAAATCCATAAGCACAACATTGAGGTCGCCGTTTTCAGCGTCAAAATGCTCTTTTTCTTTTATAGTAGTGCTTTCAACAGCCTCTGTAATAACATAGTTCTTAATCTCGTCAAGTTCTTCCTTTGTTACATCGGGAGAATAGGAGATTTTGCAGTTCAGAACACCGTATTCACGCACAATTCTTGTGAGCGCACGGGTGTCAATTCCGTAAATGCCGGGAATTCCCGACTCTTTTAAAAAGGTGTCAAGATCACCCTCACAACGGAAGTTTGAAGGAACTTGGCACCATTCTCGTACAATATAACCTTTCAGCGACGGAGAGTCACTCTCAAAATCGGCAGGGATAACACCATAGTTGCCGATTAAAGGGAATGTCTGAATAACCACCTGACCATAATAGCTGGGGTCGGTGAGTGTTTCAAGATAACCTGTCATTGCTGTAGTAAAAACAAGTTCTCCCGTAGTTTCTTTTTCGGCACCAAACGCCTTGCCCTCAAAAACTGTTCCGTTTTCAAGGATTAAGTATGCCGCACGGCTCATAAAAA
>ENA-OQIS01000159-OQIS01000159.1-human-gut-metagenome-genome-assembly--contig:-NODE-159-length-13756-cov-2.596595_pt1 | contig 13756 bp, 11 predicted proteins | sample MGYA00242589_ERZ504754 | MGnify/ENA primary metagenome ERZ504754 (study PRJEB26092, sample SAMD00036351) | human gut metagenome | host: Homo sapiens | study: EMG produced TPA metagenomics assembly of...
TGTTACAAAGTAATTGCAATTCTGTATCTCATTTATACAGTTTATTTTTATCATAAATTTTTCTGTCATTACTTGGCGGGCGTCCAATGAACGCCCCTACGGGATTGTGCGAAAAATTGCAATGCTACGCTCGGGCATGATATGTTTTTTATATTACAAACTATCTACACGAACAGGGAACGGCGGCTCGCCGTGCGGGAGAATACGGTTCTTCCCTACAAAATCATACACAACTTCCATAACATCACATAATCATGTTTAAACATAAAATTCAATCAAGGTGGGAGTCCGATGAACGCCCCTGCTGATTAAACAAAAACAGTCGGGAAGACAATGCTTTGCATTTCGCAAATTGTCTTCCCGACTTTAATTTTACATTTTTAGTTATAGAGTTCTGCTCGGGTATTTTATTTTCGCCCTTATAAATACTATCTGCACGAACTGGGAACGGCGGCTCGCCGTTAGTGTCTGTATTCGTTTAAGATATCGTCAATTTCGCTTTCGTTCGGATCTTGCTTTCTGTCAATACCGGAAAGGTACTTGTCATAATCAAAATCATCGTCATCTGCTGTTTCGGTTTTCTGCGGTGCAGGCGACGGTCTGCGTGCAGGCTTGCGTTCCTGTCTGTAAGGTGCTTTTCTTTCGGACTTTTTGCTTGATGAAGTCATGTTCTCAAGCTCTTCCTTTTCACGGCGCTTTGCCTCAAGAAGCATTTCCTCTGCTTCTTCCTGTTCTGCCTTTTCTTTCTGACGGCGCTTGTCACCGAAAGCAAGGTCGCCGAGGAAAAGTCCGAAAATTCCGGCAACAAGATAAACTACGAGGAGAATAAGGTTTGTTGAAAGTGTGCCAGAAGAAAATCCGCCGTTGTAGATGAGCATGCTCGGAAGATAAATAATCGGCGCAATGAGAGCAAAGAGAAAGTCAAGTCCGTGTTTTGAGCAGTAGTGTGCCGAACAGCTGATTGCTGTAATCGGGAACACAAAGTCATATGCAACGGGTGAAAACTTCTGCATTGCGCCCGGAATAAACACAAGCGGCAACAGCATATAAACAAGCAAAATTATTACCGCATAGGGAACATATTTTTTAACCATATCTGTCATAACGGTTAATCTCCAATCTTTGAAATTTTATTTTAAATCATGCATATTTATTATACATTGATACACTTAAAAAAGCAAGAAATATTATACCGAGTTACCAAGCTGTTACAGAGGATAATGTAAAATGTTTGCAAAGTGGATTTTTAGCGGATAAATCCGTTGACATCGGACATAAAAAAGAATAAAATAAATATGTACGGGCTTTTGCCCGAACTTTAAATGCGAATGAGGTGAAAACTTAATGGACGCAGACGGTAATAAAGGCGCTGTACCCGGGCGAAGTTGCAACAGAATGTGCGCTTGTGCGTTCATTTTGTTTTATTGATTTTGCTTTGTATTTTTATTTTAATTTGAATTGATTTAATTTAATACTCAGGGTGACACCGTCTTTACTTCCAATTGAATTAAAAAGGAGGAAAAGATGATGGAACAGGTTAACGTAACCCTTACCGAAACTATCAAATTGTTGCTTGATGACAAAAAGTTCAGCACTTTGCGTGACATTTTGATTACGATGAAACCGTTTGACATTGCGGCGGTTTTTGAAAATCTACAGGATGAAAAAATGCCGATTCTGTTTCGTATTCTGCCAAAGGAGCTTGCGGCGGAAACCTTTGTCGAAATGGATGACGAAACTCAGGAATTCCTTATCCACGGCTTCAGCGACAGCGAACTGAAAGAGGTTGTCGATGAGTTATTTGTCGATGACGCCGTTGACCTTATTGAGGAAATGCCTGCCAATGTTGTAAAGCGTATTTTTAAGACAGGCCGACAAGGATATGAGAAAGCAGATTAACGAGCTTTTGAAATATCCCGAGGACAGCGCAGGCTCGATTATGACAACCGAGTTTATTCTGCTTCGTCCCGATATGACGGCTGAAATGGCTATTAAAAGAATCAGAAGAACAGGTGTTGACAAGGAAACAATCTACACCTGCTATGTAACCGATGCCAACAACAAGCTTATCGGTATTACCACCGTAAAAGACCTTTTGCTTGCCGAAGATGACGAGCTTGTAAAGTCGATTATGGAGGAAAATGTTATCTCGGTAACTACTCTTGCCGATCAGGAGCAGGTTGCCCAGATGTTCTCAAACTATAACTTCCTTGCTCTGCCTGTTGTTGATAACGAAAACCGACTTGTCGGTATCGTAACAATTGACGACGCTATTGATGTTATTCAGGAAGAGGCTACCGAGGATATCGAAAAGATGGCAGCCGTATTGCCGTCTGACAAACCGTATATGAAAACAAGCGTTTTTGGTCTGTACAAAAAGAGAGCGCCGTGGCTGCTTATACTCATGCTTTCGGCAACCTTTACAAGTGCGATTATCTCATCATTTGAGGCTGTGCTTGCCAATGTTTTGATTCTCTCATCGTTTATCCCGATGATTACGGGTTCGGGCGGTAACGCAGGTTCTCAGGCGTCGGTTTCCGTAATCCGTGCGTTGTCGCTCGGTGAAATTCATTTCAGGAGCATTTTCCTTGTGCTGTGGAAAGAATTCAGGGTGTCAATTCTTTGCGGTATTACCCTTGCGGCGGCAAACTTTGTAAAACTGCTTTTGTTTGATCTCAACGGTCAGGAAAACGCATTTATGATTGCCCTTGTAATTTCGCTTACGCTTGTCGGCACAATTATTATGGCAAAGCTTGTCGGCAGCAGTCTGCCTCTTTTGGCAAGCAAGGTCGGCTTTGACCCTGCCGTTATGGCGAATCCGCTCATTTCAACAGTCTGCGACTCGCTTTCATTGCTTATCTATTTCGGCGTTGCAAAGCTGATTTTGCATCTGTGATTTTTTAAAATTGAAAGTTGAAAATTGAAAATTGAGGTCGGCGGTGTGCCACCGCAATCTATTCGAGAAGATACTCGGATAAAGGAATTGCATCAGATGCCCGAATACGGCATTGATGCAATTTTTGCTTTATTGTGAAAGTAAATTTATACTCTGTAGTGGAGAACGCGGTTCGCCACTACAGAATATAATGGTGAATTTGGTTTGTTAACAAAATTATAATTATTATAAAACTCTTTTATATAATTTTTGCTTATACCCAAACCTCCGAAAAAATGATAGTCTTAAACGACAAAACCCACCAAAACAGTATTGTATGCAAAAATTATTTATGCTATAATTAATCAAGTTTAACAAAACCATTACCGAGGTGTTTATATATGAAAATAAGCAATTTATTTAACAGCGGAAAAACAGTTTTTTCTTTTGAAGTATTTCCGCCTAAAAAGACCTCTCCGATTGAATCGGTTTACGGCAAGCTTGAAGAAATTTCGGCTTTAAAGCCTGACTTCATCAGCGTAACATACAGCGCAGGCGGCAGCGGTTCAAAGAGCCGTACCTGCGAAATCGCAACAAAAATCAAGAGAGATTTCGGAGTTGAATCCGTGGCACACCTCACCTGCATTAACAGCACAAAGGCCGATATTGACCGCAACCTTGCGCTTTTTAAAGAGAACGGCATTGAGAATATTCTTGCACTCCGTGGTGACAGGGTTGAAGGTGTTGAACCGCAGAAGGATTTCATTTATGCAAGCGATTTGTGCAGATACATTGCGTCACAGGGCGATTTTGACATTGCCGGCGCTTGTTATCCCGAGGTTCACAGCGAGGCAACCGATGAGGTTGAGGACATTCACAACCTTCGCAAAAAGGTTGAGTCGGGTGCAAGCCACCTTATTTCACAGCTTTTCTTTGACAACTCCGTTTACTATCGCTTTCTTGAAAGAGCGAAGATTGCAGGCGTGAATGTTCCGATTGAGGCAGGTATTATGCCTGTAACAAGCAAAAGTCAGATTGAAAGAATGGTTTCAATGTGCGGTGCAAGCCTTCCTGCAAAATTTGCAAAGATTATGCAGAAGTATGATACAAGGCCCGAGGCTTTGCGTGACGCAGGCATTGCATATGCGGTTGACCAGATTGTTGAACTTATCGCACACGGTGTTGACGGCATCCACCTCTACACAATGAACAACCCGTATGTTGCAAGAAAAATTACGGAGGCGGTGTCAAGTCTTTTATGATAACGCTTGACAGATTAAACCGCAAAGAGGCTATACGCTACCTCGGCGGTGCAGGAATCAGCCTTAATTACCGCATGGATGTGCTGATGGATGAATGACGAAAAAGAAATATTAGAAAACAGCAGAGCCGAGATTTCTCTATGTTGAACGACAAAGCTCCGTTTGACGATTATTTTACTCGGCAATGATAATAAAAAAGCACCGTTGGGGGCTGCCACACAGCCGTTATGATGTGTGCGACAATCGGTTCGGAAATTGACAAGCTTATCCGTATAAGTCAGATTTCCGATATGGCAAGGGCGGTTGTGCTTGACAGCTTTGCAAGCGTTGCCGTTGAACAGGTGTGTACAAAAGGTTGACGAAATCCTTGACCGAAAAATACAGCGGAAAGTATATGACCTTCCGTTTCAGCCCCGGCTATGGGGACTATCCTATTGAGATGCAGAAGGAGTATCTGAGAATACTTGACGCTCCGAGAAAAATAGGTCTTACAACAGGCGACAGCTGTCTGCTTGTGCCGTCAAAGTCGGTTACGGCGGTTCTCGGAATTTCAGACAATCCGATTGAACGAAGAAAACGAGGGTGTGCAATTTGCAGTATGAAAGGCAAATGTCGCTTCAGAAGAAATGGGGAACATTGTGGTGTTTAAGAAATTTTCAAACTTTAGTGAATATCTCAACCAAAAGAATTTTATTCTGCTTGACGGTGCAACAGGAACTCTTATTCAGAAAAGCGGTGTAAAGTACGACCATGTGCCTGAGGTGCTGAACATTACTCACCCCGAGCTTATCGAGAGCTTTCACAGGAGGTATATTGATGCCGGCTCTGACATTGTGTACGCAAACACATTCGGTGCAAATGCCTACAAGCTTCAGGACAGCGGTTACAGTGTTGAAGAAATCATCGGCGCCGGTGTTAAGATTGCAAGAAAAGCCGTTGAGGGTACAGACGCCCTTGTTGCCCTTGATATCGGCCCGATAGGTCAGTTGCTTGAACCTGCCGGTTCAATGAAATTTGATGAGGCTTATGAGTATTACAAACAGCAGATTCTTGCCGGTAAAGATGCCGATGTCATAGTTTTTGAAACAATGACCGACCTTTATGAACTTAAAGCCGCAGTCCTTGCCGCAAAAAGAAAACTGCGATAAGCCTATCCTCACAACAATGACCTTTGAGAGAAACGGACGAACATTTACAGGTGTATCCCCTGCCTGTGCGGCTGTCACTCTTACGGGACTCGGTGTTGACGCTCTCGGTGTCAACTGTTCACTCGGTCCGGATGAGCTTGAACCCGTTGTTTCCGAGATGTCGAAATACACAAATCTTCCCCTTGTAATCAAGGCTAACGCAGGTTTGCCCGATCCTAACAGCAACGAGTACAACATTATGCCCGATAAATTTGCCGAGTGCGTTTGTTCACTCCTCAAATACGGTGTTAAGGTTATCGGCGGATGCTGCGGAACGAATCCCGATTATATTGCAAAAATTAAGTCAGATGTTGCCGACAGAGAATATCAGCCTCAGACAAAGAGCGTTGACACAACCGTTTGCAGTTCAACGACGGTTGTTGAAATCAACGGTCCGAGAATTATCGGAGAAAGAATTAACCCTACAGGCAAAAAGCTGTTCAAGCAGGCGCTTGTTGAAAATAATATTGACTATATCCTCACTCAGGCTCTCAGTCAGGTTCAGGGCGGTGCGGAAATTCTTGATGTCAATGTAGGTCATCCCGAAATTGACGAAAAAAAGATGATGGTGCGTGTCCTCAAGGCTATTCAGAGTGTGTGTGATGTTCCGCTCCAGATTGACTCCACAAAGCCCGAGGTTATTGAGGCAGGACTCCGCTACTACAACGGCAAACCGATTCTGAACTCCGTAAACGGTGAGGAACAGAGCCTTGCAACGGTTCTTCCTCTTGTCAAAAAGTACGGTGCGTCTGTTGTCGGACTTGCACTTGACGAAAACGGTATCCCGAAAACCGCCGATGGCAGATTTGAGATTGCAAAACGAATTGTTGAAAGAGCCGAGGCTGTCGGCATTGACAGAAAAGATGTATATATCGACTGTCTTACTCTTACGGTTTCCGCAGAACAGGCGGCTTGCCGTCAGACTCTTGAGGCTTTGCACAGAGTAAAAACGGAACTTGGCTGTAAAACCTGTCTTGGTGTATCAAATATTTCGTTCGGACTTCCGAACCGTGAGCTTGTCAACAGAACTTTCCTTACAATGGCTATGGAACAGGGACTTGATTTGCCGATTATCAACCCAAATGTTGAGTCGATGACAGGCGCTGTAAGAGCATTCCGTGTGCTTAACGGCATTGACAAGAACTCGCTTGAATTTATCAACGCATATAACGATGCTGTTCCTGCCGCTCCCGTTAAAAAGGCAGACAGCAATGTTGATATTTTTGCGGCTGTTTATAACGGACTTAAAAACGAAGGTGCAGCCGCAACCGCAAAGCTTCTTGAAACAACCGATGCAATGCAGGTTGTAAACGAAATGCTTATCCCTGCACTTGACAGGGTGGGTGAAGATTTTGAAAAGAATAAAAATCTTCCTTCCACAGCTTATCCAAAGCGCAAACACAGCTCAGGAGTGCTTTGATGTAATTAAAAAGCACCTTACAAAGACAAGCGGAACTCCCGTAAGCAAGGGTAAAATTATTGTGGCAACCGTAAAGGGCGACATTCACGATATCGGCAAGAACATTGTAAAGGTTCTTCTTGATAACTACGGCTACACAGTTGTTGACCTCGGTCGAGATGTTGATCCTCAGCTTATTGTTGATACTGCCGTTGAACAGAATATTACAATGATAGGACTTTCGGCTCTTATGACAACAACCCTCAAGAGTATGGAAGACACAATAAGGCTTGTAAGAGAATGCAAGAAACTTCAGAATCCCGACGGCTCAAGCAAATGCACAATATTTGTCGGCGGTGCGGTTCTTACAAAGGACTACGCTATGAAAATCGGCGCTGACTACTACTGCCGTGACGCAAAAGAAAGCGTTGACACGGCAAAGCTCGTTCTCGGCTGATTTAGTGACATATATCGTCAAATGTTTATTGAATGTATGCCCTGCCTGTGATAAAATGGTGGAAGGATGATTTTTGTAATTACCGCTTTTTGCGGAAAGGATGAACTTTATGCGAGGATTATTTAACAGATTCGCCAATTTTATGCAGGGCAGATACGGCACGGATAAGCTCAACAATGCACTCTGGGTGCTGTTGCTCATACTGTGGTTCGTGAATATTTTTGTGTGGAACCGTGTTGCAAGATACATCATTGACGGAATAATGCTCTTGATTATCGTGCTGATCTGTTTTCGTATGTTCTCACGCAACATTGTTGCAAGAAGTGCCGAAAACAGAAAATTTCTTCCGATTTACAATGCGGTAACAGGTTGGTTCAAACTGACCTTCAAGAAAATTCGTGACCGCAAGGACTACCGTTATATCAAGTGTCCCGTGTGCAAGGCGCAGCTTCGTGTTCGCAACAAAAAAGGCAATCATACTGTTCGCTGTCCGAAATGCGGAAGTGAATTTAACAAAAAAATAATGACCGCAGAATCTGCGGTTGCAACGGAATGATTTTGTGATAAAACTAAATAAAAACAGAGATTTGACCACAGGCAGTATAACAGGCGGCCTGTGGTCTTTTGCAGTACCGCTTATGCTCGGCAATGTGTTTCAGCAGTTTTACAACCTTGCCGATACATGGATAGTCGGAAAATATGTGGGCGACAATGCCCTTGCGGCAGTCGGCTCGTCATATGATAGATTTTTTGTGTACGGATTTAAGCGAAGCGATAAAGCATTTATAAATTGAAAATTACGGCGAGCCGCCGTTCCCAATTCGTGCAGACAGTTTGTAATGTACAAAAAACATATTATGCCCGAGCGTAGTATTGCAACCGTTTGTACAAATAACCAAAACCTTTGTTATTGATTTTTAAAAAATCAACAACAAGGTATCTTGACAGGAACAAGTAAATATAAAAAACTTTTTTGTAAAAAACGAAACAAAAATATGTATCCTGCTTTGAATTTCTTGTGTAAAACACTTTACAAATCGGTGTTTAAGTGATAAAATTTAAGATGATACAAAGTATCCGTACCGCTTGTTGATTTACGGTGCGTAATTAACGGGTATCGAAAATTTATGCGGCATCATTTCCTTTGCCGCTTTGATTAAAAAAGGAGGACGATTCCATTGGCAAGAAAAATGAAAACTATGGATGGTAACAGCGCAGTAGCTCATGTTTCTTATGCGTTTACCGATGTTGCGGCTATCTATCCTATCACACCTTCTTCCGTAATGGCTGACCTTACCGACAAGTTCTCGGCACAGGGTGCCAAGAACCTTTTCGGCAGACAGGTTCAGGTAACGGAAATGCAGTCGGAGGGCGGCGCATCAGGTGCTGTTCACGGCTCACTCGCAGCAGGTGCTTTGACCACAACTTACACAGCATCACAGGGCCTGCTCCTTATGATTCCGAATATGTACAAGATGGCAGGCGAGCTCCTTCCGGGCGTTATTCATGTATCAGCCCGTGCGCTCACAAGCCACGCACTTTCTATTTTTGGTGACCACTCAGATATCTACGCTTGCCGTCAGACAGGTTATGCTATGCTTTGTTCAAACAATCCTCAGGAATGTATGGATCTTGCCGCTGTTGCTCACCTTGCAGCTATTGAAGGCAGAGTTCCTTTCCTTCATTTCTTTGACGGTTTCAGAACTTCTCACGAAATTCAGAAGATTGAGGAGTGGGATTACGCAGACCTCGCCGATATGCTTAACTGGGATGCAGTGGAGGCTTTCCGTCGTCGTGCTCTTAACCCTGAGCATCCTGTAACAAGAGGTACTGCTCAGAACGACGATATCTTCTTCCAGGCAAGAGAAGCTTGTAACAAGTATTATGACGCAGTTCCCGAAGTTGTTGTTAAGTACATGGACAAGGTTAATGCTAAAATCGGCACTGACTACAAGCCGTTCAACTACTACGGTGCAGAGGATGCAGAGCATGTTATCGTTGCTATGGGTTCTGTTTGTGACTGTACGGAAGAAGTTGTCGATTACCTCAATGCCGCAGGCGAAAAGGTCGGTCTTCTTAAAGTTCACCTTTACAGACCTTTCGTTGCCGACTATATGCTCAGAGAGCTTCCTAAGACTGTTAAGACAATCTCTGTTCTTGACAGAACAAAGGAACCCGGTTCAATCGGCGAACCTCTTTATCTTGATGTTCTTGCCGCTATCAACGGTTCGGACTTTGCAGGTGTAAAGGTTTACACAGGCAGATACGGTCTTGGCTCAAAGGATACAACACCAGGCGACATCATCGCTGTTTACAGAAACGCTGAAAGCGAAACACCTAAGAGAAGATTTACAATCGGCATTGTTGATGATGTTACAAACCTCTCACTTCCGATTGTTGAAAATCCCGATACAACTCCGAAGGGTACACACAGCTGTAAGTTCTGGGGTCTTGGTGCTGACGGTACTGTCGGTGCTAACAAGAACTCAATCAAGATTATCGGCGATAACACCGATATGTACGCTCAGGGCTACTTTGCATATGACTCAAAGAAGTCGGGCGGTCTTACAGTTTCTCACCTTCGTTTCGGTAAAACTCCTATTAAGTCAACATACTACATTTCAAAGGCAGACTTTGTTGCCTGTCACAATCCGTCTTATGTTGACAAGTACGATATTGTTGATGACCTTAAAGAAGGCGGTTCATTCCTTCTTAACTGCCCATGGGATACAGAAGAGCTTTCCGAGCGTCTCCCGGGTAAGATGAAGAAGATTCTCGCTGAAAGACACATCAACTTCTACACAATTGACGGTATCAAGATTGGTAAGGAAATCGGTCTTGGCGGTCGTATCAACACAGTTCTTCAGTCAGCATTCTTCAAGATTGCAGATATCATTCCTGCCGACAAGGCTAAGGAGCTTATGAAGGCTGCCGCTAAGAAGTCATACATGAAGAAAGGTCAAGCTATCGTAGATATGAACTACGCCGCTATTGACCGTGGTATGGAAGACCTCAAAAAGGTTGAAATTCCTGCTGATTGGGCTAACGCTGTTGATAATTCAGTTGCTGACCAGGCAGAGGGTAACGGTGCTCTCGTTGAGTATGTAAACGAAATCCTCAAGCCTGTAAATGCATATAAGGGTAACAAGCTCCCTGTTTCAACATTTATGGATCATGTTGACGGTACTGCTCCTAACGGTTCTGCCGCTTATGAAAAGAGAGGTATCGCAGTTGATGTTCCCGAATGGAATCCTGAAAACTGTATTCAGTGTAACAGATGTGCAATCGTATGTCCTCACGCTGTAATCCGTCCTGTTGCCATGACAGCCGATGAGCTTGCAAAAGCTCCCGAAGATACAAAGAGCCTCCCGATGATGGGACTTAAGGACCTCAACTTTGTAATGACAGTTTCAACACTCGACTGTACGGGTTGCGGCGCTTGTGCTCAGGTTTGTCCGGGTAAGAAGGGCGCTAAGGCTCTCACAATGCAGTCAATCGACTCACAGCGTCCTAAGCAGGCAGTATTTGACTACGCTCTCACACTTGAAGATAAGCCTGAAGTTCACGAGAAGTTCAAGTTCACTACAGTTAAGGGCAGTCAGTTTAAACAGCCGTTGCTTGAATTCTCAGGCGCTTGCGCAGGTTGCGGTGAAACACCGTATGCAAAGCTTGTTACACAGCTTTTCGGTGACAGAATGTTTATCGCTAACGCAACAGGCTGTTCATCAATTTGGGGTGCATCTGCTCCTGCAACACCTTATACAAAGAATAAGAAGGGTTACGGTCCTGCTTGGCAGAACTCACTCTTTGAAGATAACGCAGAGTTCGGTCTTGGTATGGCTCTCGGTCAGAAGGCTATCCGCAACAGACTTATCGAGTATGTTGAGGGTATTCAGAAGGATACAGACAGCGCTGACCTTAAGACAGCTTGCCAGAACTATCTCGACACAGTAACAGATTCAACTTCAAGCCGTCCTGCAACAGACGCTCTTATCGCTGAACTCGAAAAGAACACAGAGGATGCAAAGGTTGGCGAACTTGTTAAGAAAACACTCGTTGACAAGGACGAACTCGCTAAGAAGTCAATGTGGATCTTCGGCGGTGACGGTTGGGCTTACGATATCGGTTTCGGCGGTCTTGACCATGTAATCGCATCAGGCGAAAATGTTAATATCCTCGTATTCGATACCGAGGTTTATTCTAACACAGGCGGTCAGGCTTCAAAGGCTACTCCTGTAGGTTCGGTTGCACAGTTTGCCGCCGCAGGTAAGGCTGTTAAGAAGAAAGACCTTGCCGCTATTGCAATGAGCTACGGCTATGTTTATGTTGCACAGTGCGCTATGGGTGCTGACAACAATCAGGTTCTCAAGGCTATGGTTGAGGCTGAAAGCTACAACGGTCCGTCACTCGTAATCTGCTACGCTCCGTGTATCAACCACGGTATCAAGGGTGGCATGGGCATTGCTCAGCTTGAGGAGAAAAAGGCTGTTGAGGCAGGTTACTGGAACATCTTCCGTTACGATCCTCGTCTTGCAGACGAAGGAAAGAATCCGTTCATGCTTGACGGTAAAGCTCCTTCTGCATCATATCGTGACTTCATCATGGGCGAAGTTCGCTATAACTCACTCACTCGTTCATTCCCCGAAAGAGCAGAAAAACTCTTTGAAAAGGCTGAAAAGGTTGCTGCTGATAAGTATGCTCACCTTGAAAAGCTTGCAAGCCTTCCCGATGCCGAATAATTTTTGGCTAAAGCTTGTACAAAGTGAATATGTGAATAAATAAAAAATTCTCCCGAATATGGCATTTGCCGTGTTCGGGAGATTCTTTTTAAAATTGAAAGTTGAAAATGGAAAATTGAAAATTATGGTCAGCGGTGTGTCACCGCAGCCTTTCGGGAAGACAGTCTTGTTAATGAGAGAGTGAATATGCCCGAGTGTAGGTATGCAATGTTTGTACAAATCTGTATGAGCGAACACGGTTCGCTCATACATTATTACAGTTGCTTTGCAGCATGTATAAAATTTGTATTAATATATAGTCTGTACCGTTGCTTACGGGCGAATGATATCCGCCCCAACAGATAAACAACAACTTTCATATCGCCATAGAACTCGGTCAAGGCGTTATAGCCATAGCCTACCTTATTGGCGTTCATTATATTGGCAACGATAACAGAGCCTTCCACGCCGGCGTTTGCGGCGATCTGGCGAACCGGCTCTTCCAGAGACTTCAGCACGATAGCGGCGCCTGTCTTCTCATCGCCCTGAGACTCCTCGACCAGCTTCTCGACTGCGGGAATGGCGTTCAGCAGAGCAGTTCCGCCGCCGGCTACGATGCCCTCTTCCACAGCGGCCTTAGTAGCGGCCAGAGCGTCTTCAATTCTCAGCTTCTTTTCCTTCATTTCCACTTCAGTAGCGGCGCCGACCTTGATGACGGCTACGCCGCCGGCCAGCTTAGCCAGTCTTTCCTGAAGCTTCTCACGGTCAAAATCAGAGGTGGTGTTCTCAATCTGAGAACGGATTTGTCCAACTCTGCCCTTAATCGCGTCGCTGTCTCCGTCACCGCCGACAATAATGGTGTTCTCCTTGTCGACCTTAACCTGACGGGCGTGGCCCAGCTGAGCCATAGTGGCTTCCTTCAGCTCCAGGCCGACCTCTTCAGAGATTACCTGGCCGCCGGTGAGAATAGCAATATCCTGGAGCATTTCCTTTCTTCTGTCGCCGAAGCCAGGAGCCTTGACGGCTACTACCGTGAAGGTGCCGCGGAGCTTATTGACGATCAGGGTAGACAAAGCCTCGCCCTCTACGTCCTCGGCAACAATCAGAAGCTTCTTGCCGGACTGCACAATCTGCTCCAGCAAGGGCAGGATTTCCTGAATATTGGAAATCTTTTTATCCGTGATCAAAATGTAGGCGTCATCCAAAACAGCCTCCATCTTGTCGGTATCGGTGCACATATAGGGAGTGATGTAGCCGCGGTCGAACATCATGCCTTCCACGACCTCGGAATAGGTTTCGGCGGTCTTAGACTCTTCCACGGTGATCACGCCGTCAGAGCCGACCTTTTCCATCGCCTCGGCAATCAGATTGCCGATGAACTCGTTGCCGGCGGACACGGAGGCAACTCTGGCGATATCATGAGTGCCGTCAACCTTCTTGGAATTCTTGCCGATCGCCTCTACAGCGGTATCGACAGCCTTCTGGATGCCATTTTTCAAAACCATCGGATTCGCTCCGGCGGTTACGTTCTTCATGCCTTCCCGGATCAGGGCCTGGGCAAGCAAAGTAGCGGTAGTGGTACCGTCGCCGGCCACGTCGTTGGTCTTGGTAGCGACCTCCTTGACCAGCTGAGCGCCCATGTTCTCAAAAGCGTCATCCAGTTCAATTTCCTTGGCGATGGTTACGCCGTCGTTGGTGATAAGGGGAGCGCCGAACTTTTTGTCCAGCACCACGTTTCTTCCCTTGGGTCCTAAGGTAATCTTCACGGTATCAGCCAACTGGTTGATGCCGTTTAAAAGAGCTTTTTCTTGCATCCTCGCCATAAGCTAATTTGTTTTGCCATAATCAATCAACCTCC
>ENA-OQIS01000161-OQIS01000161.1-human-gut-metagenome-genome-assembly--contig:-NODE-161-length-13282-cov-5.630635_pt1 | contig 13282 bp, 18 predicted proteins | sample MGYA00242589_ERZ504754 | MGnify/ENA primary metagenome ERZ504754 (study PRJEB26092, sample SAMD00036351) | human gut metagenome | host: Homo sapiens | study: EMG produced TPA metagenomics assembly of...
ATACGATCAATCTCTCACTACAGGCAGCCAATACTGTGACTGCTTTATAGTGATGCTTTCATAATTGTTGAAAACATTTGTTGTCAAGGTTCAGTTTTTGGCTACGAGTTTTATTTTCGTAGCAAGGAGCAGAAGGCTTATGGGAATCTCGGGCCACTGTGACCCGAAGTTCTGTTGCCTTTCATAAGCCTTTTCATTTTTGAGGCAAAAACGGTACGCCTTACAAAAATTTTTTCAAATATTTTTCTAAGTTCTTCAGCCCCCGCTCAATCGCCACACGCACCACCTTTTCATCCACTCCCTCAGCCCGGGCAATATCCTTTTTTGTCATTCCAAGAATGAAATGAGCATAAATCCGTTTTGCCTGTTTATCCGGCAGACTGGAAATAGCTGCGTGAAGTTCCTGCATGGAAATCTTGCGTTCATACAGTTCATGGGGAGAAAGAGAAACAAATACCGCTTCATGCTCCAGCCCATCATCCCGGTCAAGGGAATAGTAGGCTTTATGGCGGTAGGTACGCAGGCGGTAAGCCGCCTCTTTCCGGTCAAATTCCTTGAACATTTCAGCAACTTCCTCTGATACTTCCATAAAACAATCTGATGTATAGAATGGGTAATAGTCCCGCAAATTGATAATAGCCATATAGACCTCCGTTTCGGTTGTTGGTTGACAAGTGACCGAAACGAAATCGGCGGGGAACGGCACCGGGGCTGGACTTCGGGCCAGTATGACCCGAAGCTGCCCCATAAAAACAGAAAAACGCCCGGACGGCATGAAGCCATACGGACGCATGAAATAGGACTATCGTTTACATGATAATATTTTTCATATAAGTAATCAGAATACCCCGGAGGAGGGGCAAGGCTTTTTTTAACTGATGTAACTCATGGGTATTGTGAATCACTAACGCAGACATGACGGCATCCTCCTACGCCACCATGTTTGTGTTAGAATATTATTTGCACGAAAAATGGCGGCTTTGAAACCGCCATCAAGTTTTTTATGTGAATAAGCAATGTAATACACCTACTTTATAAGCGGTTTTTTTTAACCACCAAAGCAGGCTCATCAGTTTTTTATCCTTTTTGCTTAGGAAAGCACACTACAATTTCAAAAACATTATTATTTAGAGAAGCACTGATAGAACCGCCCATTTTTACTGTTAAATTCTTTGCTATTGTGAGACCCAAACCGGTTGTTTTGCGGGAACGGGATAAATCTGTTGTATAAAAACGATTAAATATTTTGTCTATATCAGATTCATTTATGCTGTCTGTAAAATTCTGAAAAGAAAAATGGTAGTTTTCATTATCATCATAAGATGAAAAATGATAATCACTTTTCCCATGTGACAAGGCATTAGAAATGATATTTTCAAAAATTCTGGTTACTGCTTTTTCATCTCCATAAAATGGAAAAGAAATCTCTGCAATACTTAATGCTGGAATTATTTTGCGTTCCTCAAAAGATTTAAAAAAGGAAACTGCAACAGAGCGTAAAACAGCATTTAAATCAAATGTAGTATAAGAAAATTCCATTTCATCAGCTTCTATTCGTGCAAATTCAAACAACTGATTTAGTAACTGATTTAAAACATTCAATCTTTCATTTATAACAGCTACTGCATCTAAATCTTCCTCGGACAACTCCGGCGATTGTAGAAGCATTTGGGTATATCCTTGAATAGCAGTCACAGGTGTTCTAAGATCATGAGCTAAATTTGTAATTGTTTCTTTGATTGCCTCATCCTTTTTTTGTAATGAATATACTTGTTTGTGGTAAACTCGAAGCAATTCATTTAAAGCATTTACAAGATCGGTTATATCGGAAGAAGGAAAATCTAATGTCAATTCCGCATGGGTAAATGAATGTAAAAGTGTTTGCAATTTCTGGCTTAACCGGGTTACCTCCCTACGATGAAGCAAGTAAAATGATAAAACAATAATAAGAGATAGTGTCACAATGATAGCATATATTTGAAGTACCACACTCATAACATTATCCCTCCCTGCATTATGTAATATCTCTTTTCTTGAAAATTGTTCCTATAACTCCGCCAAATATAATCATATAGGCGAAGAAAATGATAATTGCGGTTGGAAGCCATTGAACTGCCATATCTATCCTTGTTTTATTGATATTACTAATTGCCCAAAAAATTGTGATGTTATATCCTAAGCCCAAAATACTTTCCAATCCATGAAGAACCAGATAACCAAAAAATATAAGCAAAGCATTAACTGCCATGCTAACTGAACTGTTTCTTATGAGAAAAACAAGTGAAATTGCGAGCGTTGATACAGCCATATGATATAATGCCTCACAGAATATGTAGGACACTATATTGCGAATGTTTGTAAAAGTAAGACCGCTTATTCCAAAAAAAATTTTATTACATAACAAACCAATTAAAAAGGCAGACACCAAAAAAAAGAATGATACAATCCAGCCAATTACCAATTTTGATAAGAAGTAACTCCATCGTGACAGACCTTTTTCTATATAATGTTTTACAGTCCCTTGAACGAAAATCATTTGAGAAATAGTAGCTGCAAAAAATAATCAAAGGGAATACAACCGGGTAATAATTAAAAAAAGAATCCCAGTAATTTGCAGAAACTTCTGTACCTACCAAATATTCCCTCATGCCAATCGTTGCTTTTTGTGCATAAGCACATAAGAATATCCATCCTGTCATCATAAGAAAACATACTTTCAAGACTTTTCCATGTATTGCTTTATAAAAATCAGCTCTAATTAAATTAAGCATTGACTATGCCTCCTCTCATTTTTTCATTAAAGTAATCTTCCAGTGACTCCTTTGTTACAGTACATTCATCAACAGAAATTCCATGATTAACCAGTAAGGAGTTTACAATTCCGGGATTGTCTACATATTCAAAAATCCGAATATTATTATCGGAAAGAATTTCGTAGTTTTTAGTATGGAGATTTTTCTCTATTAAAATAGCGGCCTGTGCAGTATCTGATGCCTTAATTTTTAAACAACATTGACATTTTTTCATTTAATTCTTTTGCAGTGATTTCTTCAATCAGCTTGCCATTTTTAATAATGCCGTATTTCGTTGTAATTTTTGACAATTCCCCCAAGATATGACTGGAAATCATAATGGTAATATGTTCTTCCCTATTTAGTTTTAATAAGAAATTCCTCATATCTTGTATTCCAGTCGGATCTAAGCCATTGATAGGTTCATCAAGAATCAGAAAATCAGGATTTCCCAACAAGGCAATGCCAATGGCTAAACGCTGTTTCATACCTAATGAAAATTTTTTGACAATTTTATTTTCATATTGTGACAGACCCACCTGCTTTAAAATTTGCTGTACAGATTCTTTGCTTGACAGTCCATATGCTTTTCTAAATACTTCCAAATTTTGTTTTGCGGTTAATTCTGCATAAAGTGCCGGAGATTCAATTACACAACCAATACGATAACGCTCGGTCTGGGGAACAAAATTTCCAAATAGTTCAATAGAGCCTTCTGATGGTTCAACCAAACCTGCAATCATTTTCATTAAAGTAGACTTACCAGCACCATTTTCTCCAATCAAGCCATATATTTCGCCTTTTTTAATAGAAATGGATACTTTATCAACAGCATAATAATTTGTGTATTTTTTAGATACTGTGTTCGTTCTTAATATATATTCCATGATATATCCCTCCTTGTGGTTTTAGTGTAAGGGATAAGTTTAAGTAAATTATTTTCTAAATCTAAGGATTTCATAAAGATTATATGTCCATCTTAAACCCAATTCCCCAAACCGTTTTAATATATGATTTACTATTATCTATTGCAGCAATTTTTTTGCGTAAGTTGCTGATATGAACATTGATAGCATTTTCAGTTCCCTCTAAAGTTTCATTCCATAATTGCTCATAAATCATATCTTTCGTAAATACTTGTTGCGGATGTTCCATAAGCATTTTCAATATAGCAAACTCATTTTTTGTAAGGGGCAATTTTTGATTTTTTAGAGTGGCCTCCATTCCTATTGTATCTAAATTTAAATCGCCACAACATAACAAGGAATTTGATGTATATTGATTTTCATAAATCCGTCGCAAAATCGTTTCAATCCTTGCAAGTAGTTCTTCTATATCGAAGGGTTTCGTTACATAATCATCAGCACCGTTTTTCAATAAGAAAATTTTACTTTTAGAATCTTCTTTTGCAGATAGACCGATTACAGGTACATTTTTTGTTTTCTTTATTTCTGCTAAAACTTGTTCGCCAGAAAGACCGGGAAGCATTAAATCCAAAATAATCAGATTAACTTTTTGCTTTTCAAGAAAAAGAAGGGCTTCTGTTCCTGAATAAGCAGAATATGTTATATAACCATTTTTCCGAAGATATTTAACAAGCATATCATTGATAGCCATATCGTCATCAACTATTAGAATTGTGTAATTCATATAAAATACCTCTCTTTAACATTGATCAATTTGCAGAATATAATTTTATGGCATATTCGTATCAACTTTATCACAATCGTTTGCTATATTCAATCATGTGGCTATCTGACAGCGAAATAAAATACTACTTAACATCAAATTTCATTACATTCTCATAATTCAACCCGAAATGTACAATGATATAGGGTGATATGAGAATGAACCAAGATGAAATCAGGTTTGACTTTCATGGGCTCGGGCTGGCAATCAAACAAGCTAGAGAAGAAAGAGGCTGGACACAGGCCTATGTGGCGGAGCTGGTCGGCAAGACAGACCGCACGATTATGAATATTGAAAATAAGGGACAACATCCCAGCTTCAATTTATTTTTCAAACTCGTTACCATGTTCGATATTTCCGTAGACCAGTTTTTCTACCGGGAAGAACAGCGGGACGAGCACAGTTGCAGAAAGCACATTGATGTACTTCTCAACTCCATGAATGAAAAGGAGCTAGTTGTCATGGAGGCCACAGCCGAAGGGCTCAAGAAAGCCAGAGAAACGGAGGTTCAGAAATAAGAGCCTCTGTTTTTTTGTGCTATTTTGGGGGTATCGCTAAATGGCAAGCAATGCCTCTGTGGCCACAAGTGGCACAAAGGCGGCTTGTTGGGGCTCGCCCCAAACCCGTATCTTCGGGCCAACATGGCCCGAAGTGTCAGCGTCGCTTTGCTCCTTATTTTCATAACCTTAACGCTCCTTTTCCTGCTTTCTTCCCGGCTCGGTGTAGCCCATCAGAGTGTCAATGTTCGCCTTGATCGTGACGATCTTCTGCATATCCCGTCGTGCCTTCTGGTATTCTCCATAGAGCTGTTTTTTCTTTGCTGTGAGCTTGCGGCCTTCCTCCTTCAGCACATCCATTTTAGGGAGCTTCGCCCCGCCCAGCAGAGAGCGCATTTCCGCTTGTGCAGCCCGGTACAGTTCAAGGTCGGCCTCATGCTCCGCAAGGAATTTCCGGCTGTACTTCGTCGCCTTATACTGCTCAAAGACTGGGCGGGTTTTGGCATACTGAACCGTTGCGGCCTTTAGCCCGGCATTGGTTTTCATGGCCTGTTCCGTCTGCTTGACCTGTTCGGAAATAACATGGAAACGGTCTGCCGCCTCGGTGGCTTTCTTCGCCAACTGCTCATAATCGGTCAGGTTATTGTCCTGTATATAGGCAAGAGCGGCGGCCATCTGCTTAATGTTAAATACCTTCGCCCAGCGTTCATATCCCGGCCCCTTACCGGCAGCCAGCTTTGCTTGAATATCCACCGCCAGACTGATTTTCCGCTCCGAGCGCCCGGGGCGTTTTTCTTTGCCCTCAATGGCGGACAGAACATCTTGCAAGTCGTAGCCGTCCCCCAGCGTGGAGGCACGCAGACGGGTGAAGCGTTCCTGTCCCTGCCCGGTCAGCCGGAAGCTGATACCGCCGCCTCGAACCGTCTTGACCTCATACCCGGCCCGCTTCATCAAATTGAGAAATTCGTCCAGATCAGCGGGGCGTTCCGCCAGCGCAGTATCAATAGCAAGGCGCAGTCGGTCCTGATAGGAAAGCGGCCCTTTCCGGTCTTTCTGCCACTCCCCATAGTTCCGATACTTGCTCTTGCTCCGGGGCTTCGGGTTCTCCACGATGGACAGCCCGTTTTCAAGGCACAGCCTGTCAGAGAGCCGCCGAAGGGCGAAGCTGGAGCCCCAAAAATTTCGGAATTTCCGGGTGCAGTCAAGGGTGGTGGAGTTGTAATAAATGTGACAATGGATGTGCTGCTTATCGGTGTGCGTGGTAACGATAAAAGCGTGCCGCCCCTTTGTCCAGCGCATAGCCAGCTCATAGCCGATACGGTTCGCCTCCTTCGGGGTGATCTCGCCCGGATAGAAGGATTGTCGTATCTGATAGCACAGCACATTATTTTCTTTCTTCTGTTCCCGGCCCGTCATAGCGGCATAGCTGGCCTTTGCCAAAAGGAACTCGTCCGCCACGGTGGCCGGATCACATTCATAAGCGGAGATATACTTTCCGCTTTCTGTTTTCTCCGGGTCCTTGCCATAGTCCAGACAATCCCGGATAGCCTCAGCAATCGTTTCGCCTTCGCCCGCATGGCGCTGTAACAAAGTTGTGGTAGCCAAAAATCATTCCTCCTTTCCATGAGAAAGGGGCGGCCCATTCAGACCGCCCCGACTTCGGGCCAGTATGGCCCGAGGCTGCTTAACTTGCCAGAAACCGGTACAGAGCGGATTTGCCTCCGTCCAGCGCCCAAAGAAGGGAGCCCGCCGCCGCTTGCAGTCCATACGGCGAAAGAAGGAAGGCAAGAAACAGAAATACAATCCCGCCTATGGGCGTCGGCGTGAAAAAAAAGAGCGACACCCAGCACCGCCAGGATCACAGAGGCAATCGTCAGCAGGACGGCACAAATCTCAAACAGAAACACCAGCAGAGCCGCCAGAAGGGACAGCGCCAAAGCAAAGGGAGCAACCAATATTTTCAGCAGTATCTTCATCTTCAAAACCTCCTTTATCTATCCTTTCTACCTCTATTTTATCATTAGGTAATTGCGAAACTCAAAATTGAAATATAAGAGCAGTTATCCACAATAAATGGAGATGATAAATGCAGAAAAATTAAATGACGAGATATTTTAGGCACACTTAAATAAGCCATAGGCTTTATTAAATTGGTAAGTCCTATGCTATGAGAGGCTTTAAGCTACGAATGTATTCATGATGGTTGATTTTGTCTGCAAGAACAACAGTAATGAGTTGTGTGATACCGGCAAGAATCAGATCTGCATGCAGAGTCTTTTCATTTTGAGTCCGGCGCCCTGCAAGACACAGATTATCCTTGATGTGATTGATCTCTCTTTCCACTACAGTCCTGATTTTATAGGTATCATCCCATTCTTCGGTTCCACGGATTGTCCCGGGATAAGTACGAAGGTTCTTTTCAGGATATATGTATACCATGCGACCGCATTTGGAAGAAGTACACGGGTTTTCACAAAAACATTGGCGATGTGCTTTTCGAGTCGTCTTGTCATAGACCCATTTCATTTTTGGACAGACAAACTTGAACGTTGGTATACCGCTTCGTAAGTTTGATTTACTGCCCTCGGGTTTCATAGGCAGAGAAGGGTCGTGAGGGCAACAGGGAACCCCATTTTCATTAATGGAATAATCCTTATTTTCAAGACCCGATCTTGCATTCAGAGGGATATAAGCTTTCGAGAAATGTTTATCGTCACCGAAGGTGTCACCGATAAGGAGGCTCTTATAAAGCTCAACGGTATCAAAAGCTGCATCTGCGAGGAAGGTTTTCGGATTAATTAGCGGATGTTTGGAAAAGAAGTCTTTCAGTGTTGGAATCAAAAGCTTTGAATCATGAACACATTTATCTTCGTCAGGGGAATCGGATTTCTTTTCGACAACGATATCCGGATGAGACAGCATAAATTCTTTGTTATAAAAAGAGATATGTCGGATAATGCCCAGCCCGTTGGTGACAATGCCAAATTTGAAGACATAGCAAAAATGCCCATTGATATATAGCTGTTTGATCTCAGGATTAGCAGAGGCATGGGAAGGCATGGAGCCATAGGCAGCCTTGTAGGGATCATAAGATTTATCAAAGCCATGAGCTTTCGCATGCGCCTTAAGCTGCTTGATGATCCTGTTCGCATACTTCGGATTATTTTCGGTAACAAATGCTTCAATACCGGAAGAATCAAAGATGGTCATATCTGCTTTCGCAGAGTCAATTGCCTGGCAGATAGGTTCGGTAACATCAACAAGCTTATCGAATACGAACTGTAAGTCATCTAAAAAGTCCTGTTTGAAACGAGTGATTTTGGAAGCGTCAGGGACTTTGGTAAAGCCGCAGAACTCACGAAGCGGTTTTGAATAAGCGAGAAAAGTCAAGAGAAGCTGATCTGTAGGGATAGAGAAAATACGTTGTATAATCAAAGCCCACAGGAAAGCTTGCAAAGGGTATTTACGGGTTCTGCCCGTCGATGCATAGAAATGATTTCTGAAAGAAATCGGAATAAACTCATCAATATCGATATGGGTTTCCAATAGAGAAAGAAACGCAGGTTTGTCATGTTCAAATTTTTCTTGGCAATCTGTAAAAATATCTTTCAAAGAAAGCTGTTTATATGGTATCATAAGTATCAGAATAACTCCTTTCTTGGATAGTGGATTTTAGTTTTTAGCAACTCTATTATACCATATCCGGTGAGGAGTTATTTGTTTATAGGTAACAAAAAATGCCGTATTTATGCGGCTTGTAGCGTTTCGCAAACGCCTATCTATTTTATCATGCCTGCCCGGGGACATAAATGTTGCGAAAGATTAGTAAATCCTGTCCCAAACCTTCGGGTCATACTGGCCCGAAGTGGTAAAAAAAGAGCAGGGCGGCAAGCCCCGCAACGGAAGCCTGCCGCCCTCGTCTTACTTTGCCACCAGCTCGGAAAGCTCCCGCAGCACCTTTGACACCTCGCCCCACAGCTTTTCATAGTCCCGCTTCAATCCGTCGATTTCCTCCGGGTACACGCCATAGGTGTGTGCGTGTACGGCGACCTGATTGAGATTGTTGGAACAGCGCCGTTGTAGAGAAATCAGCTCTTTTACGGGCGTAAGGTCGATGTGCAGGATATACCCGTTCAGAGCCATTTTCCGTACATAAGCCCCGGCGTTGGAAATGCCCGCCTCGGTCATCCGCTCATGGATGGCCGCCAGCTCGTCCGGCGTTACCATAACGTGCAGATGGACATTCCGCTTGCGGTTCTCCATCAGCGTTCCAACTCCCGGCCTTTCCGGCGCTCTTTGGGCTCCTTTACCTTGTCCAGCGGCTTTGCGTCCAGCTCCGGGGGCGTGGGTGGGATGGGCGTATTGTTGGGTACGCCGTCGATCATGTTGCAGTTCTGCTCCGTGGAGAGCTCGGCGGTTTTCAGATAGTTGTCTTTTTCGTGCATGACGATCCTCCTTTATCGTTCCTCATGGTTTTTATGGCTCCGCTTCTGGCCGGACTCCTTCGGGGGTTTCTGCCCTCTGGTTCCTTCTTTAAGCCGAGCGGTAATGGATGGGCGCACCCGGTCAGGATTGCCCGGTGCTGGTTTCAGCTCGTAGTCCTCCATCTGCTTTTCGGTCAGCGGCTTTGCATAGGTCAGTTCGCCCCATGCCATCAGCCTGCCGTCTGCCACAGGACGCCGCCTGTCGTCATCGTAGTTGACGATGGAAAGAGGCTGGTTATCCGGCGGCTTCGGGTAAGTTCCTATGTCCACGGGCCGCTGGGTGGAATAATAGCGGTAAACGCCCTCCGGTCCCAGCTCGGTATGCTTGACCGCCGCATGGTAAAACTGCTGATAGTCGTCCACCCGGCGGTCAAAGTCCCTCTGCGCCCACGCCTGACTGGTTCCATAGCGGCCCCAGTAGTAATCCCGATGGCCGTTTTCCCCCTCGGTAAACTGCCAGGTCACAAAGGGGCTCGGCGCTCCCGGATTATGCCCCAGCGCAAAGCCGTGTCCGGTTTCAAAGGTGGCAGCTTTCAAAATCACATATCCTTGTACTGTCTCCAAGAGATCCCTCCTTTCTGTGCCTCGGGTCAACATGACCCGAAGTGCTGGATGTTACGAAATAAGAGGGCAGACCGGGGAGAAATGTAATAAGATATTCCCACCCCGGAAACACCCTCAAAAAAGCCCGGAATGTCAAGCCTTTGGAGGCGGCAAATCGTAACAGCCGCCCGGCCTTTTCTCCCGCATTTTCCTCATGCGTTCCCGGCTTTTCCGACGGTTTCCTTCGGCCTTGCAGACGTCGGAGCAGTAGGCTTGACGCCCCTCGGGCAAAAACGCCTTTCCGCAGACCGCACAGGCCCGCAGTTCCGGGGAGATGCCTTCCGTTGTCAGCGCCGCTTGAAGCTCCGGGTCAAGGGGCAGGACAGCCTCACGGAAGTAACGGCAGTACGCCCCTGTCCAGCACTTGTGCAGCATATAACAGGCACAGTCCAGAGGAAGGCACAGGCCGCTTTCCCTGTCATAGTTGGCACACATCCCCGTGACCAGAGAACGGATTTTCTTCTTCTCGTCACGGGTCAGCTCCCGGGCGTCCATTTAAGACTTCGGGCCACGATGGCCCGAAGGGCGGGGCTCCACGATCAGCGCCCGGAATTTCTTCCGGCACTGTTTTTTCTTTCCTTTGCACTCCTTGTAGTAACGGCATCCCTTACAAGGGTTGTCATTGTCCCAGCCAGGGTGCGGTACTTCCTTCATCATTCGTTCAAAAGGGCTGCTTGTAAAATTCATTCTCATTCCTCCGTATCTTCCTCCCACGGCGGGGTATCTTCGTCCTCGGGTTCCTCTGCGATCTCCTCCAGCTCCCCGTCCTCATATTCGCAGTAATCATCTTCCAAATCCGGGGCCTCATGCTTCGGCTTGTAAATCTTGAAATAGTAACCAATCCCACCGCCGGCCAGCACCACCGCACCGATCAGGAGCAGAGAGAGAAGGGGGCTGTCCTTTTTCTCCGGCTCGGGTTCCGGTACTTCCTCCACCGGTTCGGTGGGCTTTGGCTCTGGCTCCGGGGTCACTTCTTTGGGCGGTTCCTTACCCTGTTCGGCAAGAGGCAGAAGGTCGTCTGTGGTAACGGTATTGAGGAAATAGACGTTCTCGCTGGTTTTCTGTTTGTCGATCACCAGATAAAACACGCTCTCGTCTGCTGTGGTGATGGTGTAGAACTCCTTTCCATCCTCGTCGGTGGCGTTGTCCACCACGGTTCCCGTCCCGTCCGGGGTAAAGGGGTTCTGGGTTTCCGGCTCTGCTTCGGTTTCTGCCGGGGAGGGAGCTGTCTCCGGCTGCGGCTCGCTGCTCTGTGCATAAGCCGGGACTGTAAAGATCAGGCAACACAAAAGGCTGGCAGCCATCGCCGCCAGCCTGCGGTATTTAGTTTTCTTCATGGGCTGTGTCCTCCTTTTCGGGTGCCTCCGGCTTCGGGTCAGTATGGCCCGAAGCGGTAAGGCTGTTTTTGGGGTCATTCAGAAATGCCATCAGCTGGGCGGGCGTCAGTTTAAGGGAGCGCACCGCCTGCACGATCTGGCTGTTTTCTTCCTCCTGTTTCTGCTTTTCCAGCTCCCGGATTTTGGCCTGCCACTCGGCAGCCTTCTCCCGGGCTTTTTCCAGTTCCTTATCGAGCTTGTCGATCTTGTTCATGCAAGAACTCCTTTCCTCTGGCTCACAAACGCCCGAAGGCATAGAAATGTGTCTGCCAGTAGCTTGAATTGATGTTTGCGTATTGGATGGGCGAACCACAATGGAGCATCATCCCGTCGCCCACATAAATCCCCACATGGGACACAGGGCCGGGGCTGTCATAGGTTCCCGTGAAAAAGATAATGTCGCCGGGCTTTGCCTCGGAGGGGGAAATGATAGCGCACTGGTTATAAATGCCCTGCGCCGTGGTACGGGGCAGGTTGTGGACGCCGCTGGCTGTGTACACCCAGCAGACAAAGCCCGAACAGTCAAAGGAGGTGGACGGGCTGGAGCCGCCCCACACATAGGGCCAGCCGATGTACTTTGTGGCTTCTTCCATGAGTGCCGCAAAAGCCGGGTCATCCAGCGCCTCGCCGGGTATCTCATAGCTGGGGCCGGTATCTTCGCCGCCGTTGTAAATCCCTTCCCACAGATAGGGTTTGTTGCCTTTGAGCTGCTGCATAACGGTGTAGATTTCCCGCTGCTGTTCGTTAAGCCTCGGCAGGATCACAGCAGGCAGCGTCTTGTTTGTGAGGGTCACATTGAGAATGTAATACTCATAGGGGACTTCCTCGGTGGTGGGTTCCCCGGTCTCCGGGTCGGTGCTGGTTTCGGTGCGGTAGCGTATCTCGACTTCCTCCGTCAAGGTCAGCTCATACTGTGCATCGAAGATTTCCCGCAGTTCGTCCTGCACCTGTTCCCGGAAATACACATGGTACTTTGCCGAGAGATAGGACGCCAGCTCATAGGGGTTATGGCCGATCTCGTCCACGGAATAGCGGTACTCGTCATAGCCGGGATGGGTGCTTTCGATGTTCGCTACCGTCTGCGCCAGCTCGTTTTCCAGCGCCGTGTAGTCCTCGTCCACGCCCAGCAGGTCCGTATCCTCCGAGGCGTAGGAGGTGCCGGATAACGCATTGGCAAGGCCGCTGCCAAGCGTGGGAAAGATAGAGCTTACCGCCGACACAAGAAAACAGAGCAGCAACAGCAGGAGCAGGACCAGCACCGCCACGGGATGACGGGTCACAAACTGCGCCGCCCGACGGGTCGCAGTTCCCGAAGCGGCAGCGGTTTTCTTTGCGGTCTTTGCGCCCTGTTTTGCAGCCGCCTTTGCTTCTTTGGAATACCGGCGTTTCAGTTTCCATTTCTGCTGCACACGGGAAAGCGGATTGCTGGCAAGTTCCGGGTGCTCGGAGGCCATCTTTTGAAAATCCACATTGGCCCGGGCTTTTATGTCCTTCCGTTCCCACTTTGCCACCTTCCGGGCCGGGTGTTCCCGGTATCTCCGTTTGGCATAGCGGGTCAGTTTCCGGGCTCCGGCCTCTGCGGCCAGCTCGGATTTATGGGCTCCTTCCACACCCACATTTTCATGCTCAACCTCGTGTATCTTGTTGTGGACATAGAACCACGCTTCTGTACGGGCTCCCCGGACTGCCTTTTTTGCAAGCCCCGGCGGCTTCTTCGCTGCCCGTTTTGCCTCGGTCTTGTCCCAGTTTCTCCCGGGCCTTTCCCAGCTTTTCCCCGGCGTGTTCCGCTTTTGCCTGTGCTTTCTGGTACTTGTTCCTTTTTGCTCCCGGCTTCTCGGCGG
>ENA-OQIS01000166-OQIS01000166.1-human-gut-metagenome-genome-assembly--contig:-NODE-166-length-12998-cov-5.736384_pt1 | contig 12998 bp, 13 predicted proteins | sample MGYA00242589_ERZ504754 | MGnify/ENA primary metagenome ERZ504754 (study PRJEB26092, sample SAMD00036351) | human gut metagenome | host: Homo sapiens | study: EMG produced TPA metagenomics assembly of...
TATCCCGCGAGGTGTTTTTTGTGAGCGAAGGTCACAGAAAACCCGAGATATACCGCGCGAATTTATGCGATTAGCATAAATTCTGTGCATCGCGAAGCGTGTTACTGAGAACGGAGTGAACAGTAACTTTTGGCTACGTTACTGTGAACAGTAACTATATTTTTACTTGTGACAGATATGACGTTGTGATATGATATACGAAAAAGGAAATTGTCTGTAATTTTGTGCAGAATCTGCAAATAATCACAGGAGGTGTATTATGGGCAAAAAAATTATGAATACGGTTCTTTTTCTGGTGGTGCTTGGCGGATGTGTTGCCATGACGCTGCTGACCGGGAATGGTTCATCAGGCACGATGATTTATAACTTTGCATTCCTCGCTGTTATGGCTGTGATCTATCTGGCCGGACTGTTTGGCGGTATGTTTCGGGTAGACAGCATTGGAGAGGCTCTTGCAAGAGGAACGCAGGAGCTTTCCAGTATATTCAAAATACCCGGAAAAGCCAAAAGCGAAGATCTTTCCTGCCTGAAGGGGATGTTTGAACATAAATATCTGGATGACAGAATGGACAGCTTTGTAGATGCCATGGAGAAAAACCAGGAAGGAATCGGAGATGTTGAAGATTACATAAATGAGGACGAGATTGATCTTCATGTACATAAGAAGATTCTGGAAATGGCACCGGATATTTTTACCAGCCTTGGTATTCTTGGTACTTTTATTGGTCTGGTATGGGGGCTTAAGAGTTTTGAGCCATCCAGCTATGAGACAATGACTACCTCTGTATCTGCCCTGGTAGATGGTATCAAAGTAGCATTCCTTACTTCTATCTATGGAATTGCATTTGCACTGATCTACAGTTCCGGAATGAAAAGCGTTTATTCCGGAATGGATGCGAAGCTTCAGGGATTTCTGGAGAGATTTCATCTTTATGTACTTCCGGCGGCTGAGAGCGAGTCAAGAAACCTGATGCTTGCAAGTCAGAAGGTTCAGACAAAAGCCATGAAACAGATGGCAGAGCAGCTTACCTCACAGATGGCAGAGAGTTTTGAGAAAGCAATCAATCCTACTTTCCAGAAGATGACAGAATCTCTGGAGATTCTGACAGAATCTGTAACAAAATGTCAGGAGGATGTGGTTCAGGATATCCTGCGTACTTTTTTGCGGGAGATGAACGGTTCATTTAAAATGCAGTTCACAGATTTCAATGAAGCTCTTGTACAGCTGAAGGAAGCGCAGAAAGAAAATATTGATTATACTACAAGGCTCTATCAGACGATGAGTAATCAGCTGAATACCTCATATGCAAAACAGAGCGAAGCTATGAAAGACCTTGTAAATGAACTGGGACAGGTTCAGGGCCGTTATATGTCTACGGCAACAAGAATCACACAGGATAATCAGGAAATCCAGAAGCTTCAGCAGCAGGATTATCAGCGCATTGCGGATTATCTGCATGAATCCGAGAAATCTTCTGCCAAATTCTGGGTTGCCTGCAATCAGACAATGCAGAAATATGTGGAAGCTGCCGCGCAGGGAATGGAAAAGGTTTCGGCTGCAAATCAGGCAGGAAAAGATGTGCTTGAGGCTAACCGTAAACTGGTAGAACAGTTGGATGTAAAGATGAAAGACTTTGTATCTTATCAGAAGATGACTTACGAGACAATGGAAGAGGTACGCAGACTCTTTGCAGATATTTCTGTTCAGAAAGAAGACAACAATATTTATCTCTCAGGCGGAAAATCAGCTCAGAGTGCGGCACAGAAAGAATCTGTGGAGGAAGTACGCAAACTTCTGGAGGAACAGAGCGAGCGTCAGGAAGCACTTCTGGAGGAGATGAACAAAAATATGAAGAATATTTCCAAAAACCAGAAAGGTAAATTCAGCTTATTCAAATAAGAAAAGGAGAGAAATATGCGCAAAAGAAAGAAATCAGAAGAGGGCGGATTTAATGTCTGGCGGTCTTATTCTGATATGATGGCCGGTGTGCTGCTCCTTTTTATACTGATTATGTGTGTGACTCTTTTTCAGGCTCAGAAAAGTTATAATGAGAGTATTAAGGAGAGAGATGACAAGATAGCTCTTCAGGAGCAGTATACAGCGGAAATTCTGGCACAGCAGAGTGAGCTGGACGAGAAAAACAGCAAGCTGAGTTCCCAGGATGAACAGCTTGACAAGCAGAAAAAGCTTCTTGCAGAACTGGCAGCACAGTTAAAGGAACAGCAGGCCAGCCTTGATGAAAAAACATCTCTTCTTGCCACACAGCAGAAGAAAATTGATAATATCATCGGTGTCAAGGCAGATGTTATTGAAGCATTGCAGAAGGAGTTTTCCAAAAACAATGTAAGTGTTGATATTGATTCTCAGACAGGTGCTCTTACCCTCAATGCAAATGTATTATTTGACTATGATAAGTCAGAACTGACAGATGAGGGCAAACAGGAACTTGCAGATATCCTTCCGATTTACTGTAAGGTGCTTCTTCAGAAAGATTATAAGAAGTATCTGGCTGAGATCATCATTGACGGTTATACAGACACAGACGGAGACTATGATTACAATCTGGAGCTTTCTCAGAAACGTTCTCTCGCAGTTGCACAGTATCTGACGGAAATCAGGGAGAACTTCCTGAGTTCTGATGAGATTTCAGAACTTCAGAATTATCTGACCGTAAATGGTCATGGCTCAGCCAATCCGGTTCTGGATTCCGATGGGAATGTAGATAAGGATGCATCCAGACGAGTGGAAGTAAAGTTTCGTCTGAAAGATGATGAGATGATAAATGAACTTAATCAGATTATGAATACAGATAAGACTTCTGATTCTGAAAAATCCGGCAGCAATTAAACTGCCGGATTTTTCAATTCCGGAGTGTGTTTGAAAAATGCTTTGATGCAGATGCTTTTTCTTACAATTCACGAAAGATAACGAGTAATTTTACCAATAACAGTTCACATTTCCGAGAGAAAATGTGGTATGATAAAACAGTACACAGTTTCCTGTAATGGTGATGATGCGCTGTACCCTACATAAGAAAAAAGAAAGAGGAATTATCATGTCTTTGAAAATTGGAAGAAACGATCCATGCTGGTGTGGAAGCGGAAAAAAAATATAAAAAAATGCCATGAGGCATTTGATGAAAAAATGGAAATAATGAAGCAGAAAGGATATGCAGTGATCAATCATGATCTGATCAAAACACCCGAACAGATCGCGAAAATAAAAGAAAGCTGCAAAATCAATATCGCAGTTCTTGATTATGTGGAAGAGCATATTAAACCAGGTGTATCCACTGAAGAGATTGACAGATGGGTACATGAAGAGACTGTACGGCATGGGGGAATCCCAGCACCGTTAAATTACGAAGGATTTCCAAAGAGCGTGTGTACTTCTGTAAATGAAGTGGTATGCCATGGAATCCCGGATGAAGAGCAGATTCTGAAAGAGGGAGATATTATCAATGTTGATGTATCTACAATATATAATGGTTATTATTCTGACTCATCCAGAATGTTCTGCATCGGTAAAGTGAGTCCGGAGAAAGAAAAACTTGTCAAGGTCACAAAAGAATGTGTTGAGATTGGTATTTCCCAGGTGAAACCATGGACTCCGATCGGAAATATGGGAAGTGCAGTTCATAAACATGCAGTAGAAAATGGATATTCTGTAGTCAGAGAAATCGGTGGACATGGTGTGGGAGTTGAGTTCCATGAAGATCCATGGGTAAGCTTTGTTTCTGAAGAGAATACAGGTGTCCTGATGGTTCCGGGTATGATGTTTACCATAGAGCCGATGGTAAATATGGGAAGCGATGAAATTTATACGGATGAGATTGACGAGTGGACAGTCCGTACAGAGGACGGACTTCCTTCAGCCCAGTGGGAAGTAACTGTTCTGGTTACGGAAACAGGATGTGAAGTAATCTGCTGGTAAAAAATTTGCAAAAAGTATTGCAATACATCAGGCTATATAGTATAATCACAACTGTTGTGAAAAAAGATGGTCCTCTGTTACAGGATATGTATTAAGAACATCCATATAAGAATAGGAGAAAAATACAATGAACGAAATTATCAAAAACATCGAAGCAGCTCAGTTAAAAGCTGAAGTACCGGCATTCAACACAGGTGATACTGTAAGAGTACACGCACTGATCAAAGAAGGAAACCGTGAACGTGTTCAGGTTTTTGAAGGAACAGTTCTCAAGAAACAGGGCGGAAGCAACAGAGCTACATTTACTGTAAGAAAGAGCTCTAACGGAGTAGGCGTTGAGAAAACATGGCCGCTTCATTCCCCACATGTAGTAAAAGTAGAAGTTATCCGTCGTGGTAAAGTACGTCGTGCGAAACTGAACTACTTAAGAGAGCGTGTAGGTAAAGCAGCTAAGGTTAAAGAGCTTGTTAAATAATTTCATGAATTAGCAGAAGAAGGGACAATAACTTGTGTATTGTCCCTCTTTTTCCATCTGTCAGGAGATTTGGATGAATATCAGAAAATGGAAAGATAGTCCGGCACTGAAAGAGACCAGAGATATGCTGGAAATAAAACTTGAAGATAAAAAAGTCCGGGGAATCCTTAACTGGATATTTCAGATAGCGGTAGTGCTCATTTTTGGCATTCTGGCGGGAATTGCGCTGTTTCAATCAGTGACTGTACAGGAGAGTACCATGGAGCCCACACTGCAGGTTGGAGAACGCTTTTTTGTAAACAGGGCTGTTTAATAAAGTATCCTCACCTGAACGGGGAGATATCATTGTATATAAAACCAGTGGAAGTGATGATGCGGCTCTGCATATCGGCCGCGTGATCGGTCTGCCCGGTGAGACTGTACAGATATCCAACGGAGCAGTATTGATCAACGGAGAAGTATATAATGAAAATAAGAATTTTCCTGAAATCAGTAATGCGGGATTGGCATCCGACGGAGTGTCTTTGGAAAGCGGTGAGTATTTTGTACTTGGCGATAACAGAAATAACAGTGAGGACAGCCGGTATGGTGATATCGGAAATATCAATAAGAAATATATTGTGGGAAAGGTATGGTTTGTCATTTCCCCGAAAGATAAATTTGGATTTTTGAAAGGTTAGGTGTATATGAACGTACAGTGGTACCCTGGTCATATGACCAAGGCAAAGAGACAGATGCAGGAGGACATTAAGCTGATCGATCTGATCATTGAACTTGTGGATGCCCGCGTACCTCTTTCGAGCAGAAACCCGGATATCGATGAACTGGGAAAAAATAAATCCAGACTGATTCTTCTTAATAAATCAGATCTGGCTGACGAGCGCCAGAATGAAGCCTGGAAAACTTATTTTCAGGCAAAGGGATTTTATGTTGTAAAAGTAGATTCCAGAAATGGTTCCGGAATGAAAGCAATCAATAATGTGATCCAGGAAGCATGTAAGGAAAAGATAGAAAGAGACAGACGCCGCGGTATTAAAAACCGTCCGATCCGCGCTATGGTAGTGGGAATCCCGAATGTAGGAAAATCTACATTTATCAATACCTTTGCAGGACGGGCCTGTGCAAAGACCGGAAACAAGCCGGGAGTTACGAAAGGAAAACAGTGGATCCGTCTGAATAAGGGAGTAGAACTTTTGGACACTCCTGGTATTTTGTGGCCGAAATTTGAAGACCAGCAGGTGGGAATCCGTCTGGCATGTGTAGGTTCTATCAAAGATGACATTCTGAATATGGAGGAACTGGCACTCTGGCTGATCGATTATCTGCGCGAAAATTATAAAGGGATTCTGGCAGAGAGATATCAGATCACAGAGGAGGGAACTTCTGTGGAAGTTCTGGAGGCGATTGCCAGAGCCAGAGGGTGTCTGAAAAAGCAGGAAGAGCTGGATTATGCCAAAGCTTCGCTGATACTGTTTGATGATTTCCGTTCTGGAAAAATGGGGCGGATCACATTGGAGTGGGCGCCATTATGAAAACAATAGCTGAGATTAAAGCCGAGTTTGCTGCAGCAGATATGAGCAGCTACCCGGCTTTATATGAAATTTATAAAGAAGATACAAGAAGTGGTGTGCAAAAGCTGATCGCACAGTGCCGCAAAAAGGAAGCAGCTCTGGAAGCGGAGAAGCAGCGTATTGAAAATATGAAGGTATATGAGCATAAATATGAACATCTTGGTTATTTATGCGGAATTGATGAAGTGGGAAGAGGCCCCCTTGCAGGCCCGGTTGTGGCATGTGCAGTAATTCTGCCACAGGACAGCCGGATCCTTTATCTGAACGATTCCAAGAAACTCAGTGCTTCCAAAAGAGAAGAACTGTATGATGTGATTATGAGGGAAGCGGTTTCAGTAGGAATCGGTATGCGCAGCCCGGAGCGTATTGATGAGATCAATATCCTTCAGGCTACTTATGAGGCAATGCGGGAGGCGGTAAGTAAACTGGAAGTGGTTCCTCAGCTTCTTCTCAATGATGCAGTCACGATTCCTCAGATCACCATTCCGCAGGTTCCCATTATTAAGGGAGATGCAAAGAGTGTTTCCATTGCAGCAGCAAGTATTGTTGCAAAAGTGACAAGGGACAGAATGATGGAAGAATATGATAAAGTGTTTCCGGAATATGGCTTTGCATCAAATAAGGGATATGGTTCTGCCGATCATATTGCGGCACTGAAAAAATACGGAGAAACCCCGATCCACAGAAAGACCTTTATTACACATTTCATATAAACAGTCGCAAAAGGGTTACTATCCTTCAGTACACAGCAATACACTGAGTGATGCACAGTAACAACAAAAGATGCCTACATATAATATAAAAAGAAATGGATGGAAGAATTTGCATAAAAATACCCGGTCTACCGGAAGCTGTTACGAACGAAAAGCTGCTGATTATCTGAAACAGCAGGGATTATTTATTCTGAGATATAATTACAGATGCAGATTTGGAGAAATCGATCTGATTGCCAGAGATGGAGAATATCTTGTTTTTGTTGAGGTAAAATACAGGAAAGACAATAGTTCCGGTTATTCGCTGGCTGCAGTAAATCCTGCTAAACAGAAAACCATATGTAAGGTGGCAAGGTATTTTCTTACAGTGGAATATCACAATGTGGATATCCCATGCCGTTTCGATGTGGCAGGAATTGACGGGGATGAAATACACTGGGTTAAGAATGCGTTTGAATATATTGCAATCCTCTAATAATTATAGAAACTGCTTTGATGAATAATCTGCCATACAGCAGGAAGGGAATAATGAAATATGAAGATAAAATGGAACAGTGAACAGATTCCAAAGATGAATGTAAAAAACAATAAAGATGTTACATTTCTTACATATCCCGCATATGAAGAAATGAACTGGCTTGTTCATGGATTCAGCACCCGCTTTGGTGGAGTGAGCAGAGGAATCTACAGTTCTATGAACCTGAGTTTTACAAGAGGTGATGAGGAGTCCTGCGTGAAAGAAAATTACAGAAGGATTTCTGAGGCTATGGGATTTGATATGAACAGCATCGTTACATCTGATCAGACTCATACCAACAATGTGCGGAAAGTAACAGAGAAAGACCGCGGAAAGGGAATTGTGATCCCGCGTGATTATACAGATACAGATGGAATGATCACAAATGTTCCGGGGCTGGTTCTCGCAACCTTTTATGCGGATTGCGTTCCACTGTATTTTGCTGATCCGGCGAATCACGCGATCGGACTGTCTCATTCGGGATGGAGAGGTACGGTTCAGAAAATCGGTGCAGTTACCATAGAAAAGATGTCTGAAGAGTATGGAAGTAATCCGAAAGATCTGAAAGTGGCCATCGGACCGTCTATCTGTCAGGAGTGTTATGAAGTCAGCGAAGATGTGATTGAAGAATTTGAAAAGGTTTTTGATAAGAAATACCGGAACAAGCTGTTTTACAGAAAAGAAAACGGAAAATATCAGTTAAATCTGTGGATGGCAAACAAGATTATTTTTCTGGAAGCGGGAATCCCGGAAGAAAACATTTCCATGCCAAATCTCTGTACCTGCTGTAATCCTGAGTTTCTCTTTTCTCACAGGGCTTCCCATGGAAAAAGGGGAAATCTTGGGGCTTTTCTTGGCATACGTTCATAAAACCTGAAATTGTTATAAGCACAACAGTGCGAAGTGAGTAATCCTGAATTTGCAGATTAACTGTACAATACGAAAAAGGGGGGAGCTGGTTAACAGCTCCCCCTTTTCGTATTCATCTGCCGGAAAAACTATCTGGAATTTACTTTTTCCATAAGAGACATGATCTTTTCGTTGCTGGAACGAACCTTCTCAACGGAAACATCATGATTGATGATATCAATGATGCTCGCAAGATATTTGCTCATATTTGCTTCTACATAATATGGTCTTTCGAGAAGTTCCGGAATGCGGTAATTCAGGTTGGTTGTGATCACTCTGTCAAGCCAGCCTTTCTCGTAATATTCATCAAATTTATCCAGACCGTCTGTGAACAGACCGTAGGTAGTGCATACAAATACTCTCTTTGCGTTGCGTTCCTTTAACTGTTTGGCAACATCCAGCATACTTCCGCCGGAGGAAATCATGTCATCGATAACTACAACATCTTTGCCTTCTACGGAATCTCCGAGGAATTCATGCGCAACAATAGGATTCTTTCCATTGACGATTGTAGAGTAATCACGACGTTTGTAGAACATACCCATATCTACTCCAAGGATGTTGGAGAAATATACAGCTCTTGACATGGCACCTTCATCAGGGCTGATGATCATCAGATGGTCATTGTCAACACGAAGATCCGGCACACTCTTGATCAGAGCTTTTAAAAACTGATAAGTAGGGAAAAAGTTATCAAAACCATTCAGCGGAATAGAGTTCTGGACACGTGGATCATGGGCATCAAAGGTAATGATATTGGAAACTCCCATATCGCTTAACTCCTTCAGTGCCAGTGCACAGTCCAGAGATTCTCTTTTAGTACGTCTGTGCTGGCGGCCTTCATAAAGGAACGGCATAATTACATTGATACGGTGTGCCTTGCCTGTTGCAGCGGAAATAATTCGTTTAAGATCCTGGAAATGGTTGTCAGGAGACATATGGTTCTCGTGTCCGCATACAGTATAAGATTCACTGTAATTGGTCACATCAACCATAATATAAAGGTCAGTGCCACGAACGGATTCTTTAATATAACCTTTACCCTCACCGGTTCCGAAACGGGGGCATTCACATTCTACAATAAATGATTCTTCGCTGTATCCCTGGGGAATAACACTGAGCTGTTTGCGTTCAACCAGCTCTTTACGGAATTTAACAAGTTTTCTGTCAACTTCTTCTGCAAGTTCTCTGCATCCAAGAGCTGCAATACGGATAGGTGCAACCGGCATGGATTTTTCCAACAATTCTATGTTTGGCATAATACTCCTCCTAAGTAGTGATTTTATACTCAAAAAATAGATTTCAATATAATATATAACATTTGCCCTAAAATACGTCAAGGAATTTATTGATTTTTTCTTTTACAATTGTTATGATATAAAAGATAGTGGATTCTGGGCGCAGGTATATTTTGTCCGGAATTACTGTCATATGATATCAGGAGTAAATGTCAGAAAGTTACTGTGCCTGCACAGTAAATAAATCAGCGGCTCCTGAATGATCGAGAAACAAAATGTGCCGGAAAAGTTTATCCCACACACAATTTCCGGTTACATTCCAATGGAGTAAAATTCATGAAAAAAAATTTACACATAATATCCAGGGTTCTTCCGGACAGTATCGGAGAAGAACTGGAACTGGAACCGGGAGATGCGCTGCTTTCCATTAACGGCCAGCCGGTAGAGGATGTGTTTGATTATCGTTATCTGATGAATGACGAATTTGTTACGCTCCTTATCCGAAAGAAGAATGGCGAGGAATGGGAACTGGAAGTAGAAAAGGAATATGAAGATGATCTTGGCGTGGAGTTTGAGAACAGTCTTATGGATGAGTACCGCTCCTGTTCCAATCACTGTATTTTCTGCTTTATAGACCAGATGCCGCCCGGTATGAGAGAAACTTTATATTTTAAAGATGACGATTCCAGACTGTCATTCCTGCAGGGAAACTATGTTACCCTTACCAATATGAGTGACTATGATCTGGATCGTATTATCAAGTTTCATCTTTCCCCGATCAATGTATCGTTTCAGACTATGAATCCCAAGCTTCGCTGTAAAATGCTCCATAATCGATTTGCCGGAGATGCCCTTGCAAAAGTTGACAGGCTTTATAAAGGTGATGTGACCATGAACGGGCAGATTGTGCTCTGCAAGGGGATTAATGACAGGGATGAACTGGAATACAGTCTGGAAAAACTGTCGGAATATGCGCCTGTACTGCAGAGTGTTTCAATCGTACCTGTAGGCCTTTCCAGGTATCGAAAAGGTCTGTATCCACTGGAATCTTTTGATAAAGAGGATGCAAGGTATCTGATCAGTCAGGTAGAGCGGTGGCAGAAGATCATGGTGAAGAAGCATGGTATTCATTTTGTACATGCTTCGGATGAATGGTATATTCTTGCAGGATATGAACTTCCTGAGGAGGGCAGATATGACGGATACCTTCAGCTGGAGAATGGTGTTGGTATGATGCGTCTGCTTGAAACAGAGGTAAAAGAGAGACTTGAGCAGCTTGAAGGCGATGACAGAGAGGTAAATGCCACTGTTGCAACAGGACGGCTGGCAGCGCCTTATATAGGTAAAATGATAAAACTGGTACAGAAGAAATTTCCGAATGTCCAGGCTGAAGTATATGCAGTAAAGAATAATTTCTTTGGAGAGAAGATCACAGTTTCCGGTCTGATCACAGCTACTGATCTTATGGATCAGCTTGCGCAGAGAAATCTGGGAGAAAAAGTACTGATCCCATGCAATATGCTCAGAAGCGGCGAGGATGTTTTTCTGGATGACCTGACGGTGGAAGATGTCAGACAGGCTCTTAAGACGGAAGTTGTAGTGGTAGATGAACCGGGTGCTGACCTGGTAAACTGTCTGATCGAAGCACCAGACCATAAAAAGATAAGAAGGAGACAGATATATGAGCAAACCGGTAGTAGCGATAGTGGGCAGGCCTAATGTAGGTAAATCCACATTGTTTAATGCGCTGGCAGGTGAGAAGATTTCTATTGTAAAAGATACACCCGGCGTTACAAGAGACAGAATTTATGCAGATGTGACATGGCTGGACAAGACATTTACCATGATCGATACAGGCGGTATTGAGCCGGACAGCAGTGACATCATCCTTTCTCAGATGAGAGAGCAGGCACAGATTGCCATTGATACGGCAGATGTTATCATCTTTATCACAGACGTTCATCAGGGACTGGTGGATTCCGATGCGAAGGTGGCAGATATGCTCCGACGCAGCGGCAAACCGGTTGTCCTTGTTGTGAATAAGGTAGACAGTATTCAGAAATTTATGATGGATGTCTATGAATTTTATAATCTTGGTATCGGAGAACCGATTCCGATCTCTGCGGCAAACCGTATGGGACTGGGAGATATGCTTGATGAAGTAGCGAAACATTTTCCTGAGGATGCTGATACCGATGAAGAGGATGAGATTCCGAGAATCGCTATCGTAGGTAAACCAAACGTAGGTAAATCTTCTCTGGTAAATAAGCTTCTTGGAGAAGACCGTGTGATCGTTTCTGATATTGCCGGAACTACAAGAGATGCGGTAGATACCAGAGTAAAATGGCAGGGTAAGGATTATATCTTTATTGATACAGCCGGACTTCGCCGCAAGGGTAAAGTAAAAGAAGAAATTGAGAGATACAGTGTGATCCGTACAGTGACTGCTGTGGAGCGTGCGGATGTCGTTATTGTTATGATCGATGCGTCAGAGGGAGTTACAGAACAGGATGCCAAGATTGCAGGTATTGCCCATGAAAGAGGAAAGGGCGTTATCATTGCCGTCAACAAATGGGATGCGATTGAGAAGAACGATAAGACAATCTACAAACATACAAACAGAATCCGTGAGGTTCTGGCATATATGCCGTATGCAGAACTGGTATTTATCTCTGCAAAGACAGGCCTTAGGATTTCCAGAATGTTTGAAACGATTGATGCGGTTATCGAAAACCAGACACTGCGTATCCAGACAGGTGTCCTGAATGAAATCCTTTCTGAGGCAGTGGCAATGCAGCAGCCTCCGTCTGACAAGGGAAAACGTCTGAAGATTTACTATATGACACAGGTGGCTGTCAAACCGCCTACATTTGTTATCTTTGTAAATGACAAAGAACTGATGCATTTCTCTTATACCAGATATCTGGAGAACAAGATCAGGGATGCCTTTGGATTTGCGGGAACATCACTGAAATTCATTATTCGTGAACGAGGTGAAAAAGAATAATCATGGAACGCCTGATTTGTATTGCAATTGGATATGCATGTGGACTTTTTCAGACCGCATACATTTTAGGAAAAATTTATCATATTGATATCCGCAAACAGGGAAGCGGAAATCTGGGTTCTACAAATGTACTGCGTACACTTGGCAAAAAGGCCGGGGCATTGAATCTGTTGTGTGACTGTCTGAAGTGTATTGCAGCCATCCTGATCGTAAGGGCAATATTCGGAAATTCTTATGGAGATATTCTGCCACTGCTGAGCCTTTATGCAGCAGCTGGGTGTATTCTGGGGCATAATTTTCCGTTTTATCTTAATTTTAAGGGCGGGAAGGGCGTAGCTGCATCTGTAGGACTTGTGATTGCCTTTGACTGGCGGATTTTTGTGATCTGTGCAATTGTATTTTTCGGACTGTTTTTCCTGACACACTATGTTTCTCTGTGTTCGGTAAGTGCATATCTGACTGCATTTATCAGTATGATCGTATTTGGACAGATGGGTTCTTATCATATGGATTTTTCTCATATGATCGAGCTTTATACTGTTATGGGACTTTTGACAGTACTGGCATTTTACAGACATAAAAAGAACATAAAACGGACTTCTTGACGGGACAGAAAGTAAAATTTATTTAAGCA
>ENA-OQIS01000167-OQIS01000167.1-human-gut-metagenome-genome-assembly--contig:-NODE-167-length-12973-cov-2.717967_pt1 | contig 12973 bp, 15 predicted proteins | sample MGYA00242589_ERZ504754 | MGnify/ENA primary metagenome ERZ504754 (study PRJEB26092, sample SAMD00036351) | human gut metagenome | host: Homo sapiens | study: EMG produced TPA metagenomics assembly of...
CTACGGTTGATTTCATTGCGGCAGAGACACAAGGGTAACGCTTAAGCTCTTGAATCATTTCGGCATAAAAAAGCCTATGGTGAGCTATTTTGAACACAACAAGCGTGAGCGTGGCGAAATCATCTGCAACAGAATTGAACAGGGCGAAAATTGTGCAATTGTAACGGACGCCGGAATGCCGTGCATTTCCGATCCGGGTGAAGATTTGATAAAGCTCTGCGAGGAGCGTGGAATAAAAACCGTGGTGATTCCAGGTCCGAGTGCCGTAATTTCCGCACTTGCGGTTTCGGGACTTGAAACAGGCAGATTCACATTTGAAGGCTTTTTGAGTGTGAACAAAAAGAGCCGCAGCGAGCATCTTGACAGCCTGAAAAACGAACACAGAACAATGATTTTTTATGAAGCGCCCCACAAGCTTCCGCAAACTCTCCGTGATTTGTACAATTTTTTCGGTGACAGAAAGCTTTCGATTGTTCGTGAACTCACCAAAGTTCACGAAGAAGTAATCCGCACCACAACAAAATATGCTGCGGAAAATTATGCAGACGGCAGTCTGAAGGGCGAATTTGTGCTTGTGCTTGAGGGCAAAAAGCAAGAGGAAAAATCCGAAGAATACACCCTTGAATTTGCGGTTGAAACCGCTCGCAAGCTGATTGAAAACGGTGCAAAGCCCACCGAGGCGGCAAAAGAGGCGGCAAGTATAACAGGCTTTAAGAAAAATGAGATTTACAGGGAGCTGTTGTAAATGACATACGAAAATGCTGTTGAAAAAATTCATTCACTTTTGACATTCGGTTCTCGTCCGGGACTTGACCGAATGAGAATTTTACTTGACAGGCTCGGAAATCCGCAGGACAGGCTGAAATTTATACACATTGCAGGTACGAACGGCAAGGGCTCGGTTTGCGCTATGCTTTCATCCGCACTTGTTGCGGCAGGCTACAAAACAGGCTTGTTCATTTCACCGTATATCACGGATTTTCGTGAGAGAATACAAATAAACAATTGTATGGTGAGCGAGTCCGTTCTCACGGATGCGGTTGAAAAAACTTTCCCTATTATCGAGCAACTGCGTGAAGAGGGCACAATCATCACAGAATTTGAGTATGTCAACGCTCTTCAATTTTATATACACGCAAATGCAGATTGTGACATTGTTGTTCTTGAAACAGGAATGGGCGGTCTGCTCGACTGCACCAATACTATAAAATCACCGCTTTGTGCCGTTATCACCACAATCGGACTTGACCACACGGCAATTCTCGGTGATACAATTGAAAAATTAGCACAGCAAAAATGCGGAATCTTCAAGCCCGACTCAATGGCGGTTACTTCAAAGCAGGATATCCGTGCAATGAAGGTTATTGAATCAACTGCAAGAGAAAAGAAAATTCCGCTTGCAACGAGCGGGAGCGTTAATATTGATGTCATCGAAACCACCTTAAAGGGCAGTCGCTTTATGTTTAACGGTGTTGAAATTGATCTTCCGCTTTCGGGTGATCATCAGCTTGAAAATGCAAAAACCGCACTTGCGACACTTGATATGCTCCGTTGCAATTCTCTGATTTCAATAACAGATGAGCAAATTGCAAACGGTTTTGCAAAGGCTGTCAACCCTGCAAGACTTGAGCTATTGAGTGAAAAGCCGATTGTTCTGCTTGACGGTGCTCACAATCCTAACGGAATTGAGGCACTTAAATCGGCAATCCAAAAATTTCTTCCGAATAAGTATATAATTGCAATCACGGGGATGCTTGCCGACAAGGATGTCAGCACTTCGGTAAAACTGCTTGACGGAGTTTTTGACAGAGTTTACACAGTTCCCGTTCACAATCCAAGGGCAATGCACCCTGCAAAGCTTATGCAACAGTATGCAAGATTTGTTGACGATACGGTAACCTTTGAAAGTGCCGAACACGCTTTTGATATGGCTTTTGAACAGGCTGAAAAGACCGATTGTGCAGTTGTAATCTGCGGTTCGCTCTATCTTGCAGGCGAAATCCGTCCGTATATCATCAATAAAATTAAGGCTGAAAACGAATCAGCCGAAAAGTAAATTTTTCGTTACAACAGAATAAAACAAATTTTTTGCTCCGCACTTATTATCATTAAGATAACAGGTGCGGAGCTCTTATTTTTTAGAAGGACTGATAAAATTGCTGAAAACGGAATTTAAAAATAATATTCTCACGGCATACATTGACGGCGAAATTGACCACGATTCGGCGGCAGGAATACGCACAAAAATTGACGCCGCCGTTCAGACAAACAAACCGAAACTTTTGTGCCTTGATTTTTCAAAAGTATCGTTTATGGACTCATCGGGCATAGGTCTTGTAATGGGGCGATACCGCCAGATGAAGCTTGTCGGCGGAGCATTGCGTGTGATTAATATTCCCGACAGATTGTACAGGCTTTTTTCAATGTCGGGACTTGAAAGTTTGGGGGTGTTGAGATGAAAACAGTAAATGAAATGAAACTTTGCGTGCCGTCAAAAAGCTGTAATGAGGCTTTTGCACGGTGCGTTGTGTCGGCATTTGTAATGAGCCTTGATCCTACCGTGAACGAACTCAGCGACCTAAAAACCGCTGTATCCGAGGCTGTGACAAACTGCATTGTTCACGGCTACCGCCACCAAAGCGGAACAATTTACATAAACGGAAAAATTACCTCCGAAAACAAGGTGATAATCACAATCCGCGACAAAGGCTGCGGAATTTCCGATATTAAAAAGGCAATGGAACCGTTGTTTACAACCGCTCCCGAGGAAGACAGGGCAGGACTCGGCTTTGCAGTTATGCAGAGCTTTTGCGACAAGGTGCGTGTCCGTTCAAAGCCCGACAGCGGAACAACCGTAACTCTTGAAAAAAATATAGGTTCGGAAAATGACCGATAAAAATAAACTTGCCGACAAAAATATGGGGCTTGTCCATGCCTGTTGCAAACGATTTTCAGGCAAAGGAATAGAGTACGAAGAACTTTTTGCATCTGGTTGTCTCGGACTCGCAAAGGCGATTAATAACTTTGATGAAAGCCGTAACCTGCAGTTTTCAACCTATGCCTTTCCTGTAATTATGGGCGAAATTAAGCGACTTTTCCGTGACGGCGGTGCAGTCAGGGTCAGCCGCACATTAAAGGAGCTTTCACTTGCAATATCAAGGCTTAACAATGAAAGCAAGCTGAAAAACGGCAGAGAACTCACCGTGAGCGAGCTTGCCGAAAGGCTTGATACAAGCGAGGAAAAAATCATTGACGCACTCAACAGCACAAGAGTTCCTCTCTCCCTGACTGCCGAATATGACAGCGAGGGCAACCCACAGCTTGATGTCCCGACAGATGATATTCAAGACGAAATCTCGGAACGATTGTCGCTTGAACAGGCAGTAAAATCCCTATGCGAAACCGACCGAAAAATAATTCAACTGCGGTACTATCGGAGCAAAACACAAACTCAAACCGCCAAAATTCTTTCCATGACGCAGGTTCAAATCAGTCGGCGGGAAAAGAAAATCCTCACCGCCATTCGGGACAAAATGTCGGTTTAGCACCCCGATTTTTCCGAATGCGGCGTTCAATGAACCCCTGCATATTTTTATTCATAAAAATTTTCATATTTAACAACAAAAGCGCCCGAATAACGGACGCTTTTACTTTTTCTTTAATTCTGTTTTTCAAGTTTCAGCTTTTCAACAATTGCATCAACCGTGGTTTCGATACTGCTCAGTTCCATTGACACCGTGATATCGGCATACTTTTTATAGAGCGGATAACGCACTCTGTACACATCATCAAGAGTTTCACCCTTACCGAATGCAATGCCTCTTGTTTTGATATTTGTAACTCTGCGCTTGATTTCATCGAGGTCAACATCAAATGAAAACGACCTTGCCGTTTTTTCTGAGGTTTTCCATGGCATTTTCACTGAGAACCATTGAACCGCCTGTTGCGATAACGGTCTTGTCGTAGTCAAGCTCTGCACCGATTTTTCCCTCAAGATGAAGAAAAAAGTCAAGACCTTCATTATCAAGAATCTCCTGCAACGGCTTTCCTGCCTCTTTGCAGATTATCAAATCTACATCAACCAAAGGAACTAACCCAGCGCCTTGGCAAGCAACACACCGACTGTGCTTTTGCCCGATCCCGGCATTCCGATTAAAACTATATTTTTCATATTAAAGAATCCTTACATTAAGTGAATCTGTGCTTGAAGTCGGGCAGGTTTTGTTTGACGAAAGCACAACAACCGTGTCGCCTTTTTTGACAACGCCTGTGCTGAGTGCCTTTTCCATAGCCTGTTTCGTGATTGAATCAGATGTGCGCTTTTCTTCGCCCATGACAGCCATAACACCCCAGTTAAGACAAAGCTTTCTGCATACAAGCTGTGATGTTGCAACTGCAATAACGGGACAATCAGGTCTGTAATGAACCATCGCTCTTGCAACTCGACCTGTTGCACTTTCAACAATAATAGCCTTTGCGCCTACTGCCTGCGCAATATTCTTTGCAGCTTTACAGATACTTGATCTGATTGGGTTAGTGTCCTTCATTCCGTGTTCTTCCACATACTCATGAAGTGCGGTAAATTCACCGTTTTCTTCAGCCTCCGAACAAATTGCGTCAAGTGCCTTTACGCTTTCAATCGGGTACTTACCTGCGGCGGATTCTGCCGAAAGCATTACTGCGCTTGTGCCGTCATAAACTGCATTGGCAACATCGCTGATTTCGGCTCTTGTAGGACGGGGAGCCGTTGTCATACTCTCAAGCATCTGGGTTGCAGTGATTACATACTTACCTCTTGAAACAACCTTTCTGATGATTGTTTTCTGAATTTCAGGCAGCTTGATAAACGGAATTTCAACACCCATATCTCCTCGGGCAACCATAATACCGTCTGCGTAATCAATGATTGCGTCCATATCGTCAACACCGCTCTGATTTTCAATCTTTGCGATAATTTCAACATACTCATAGCCGAGGCTGTCAATAAAGTCACGAAGAGTTCTAACATCATCGTGATTGCGGACAAATGATGCGGCAACAACTGTTGCACCGTGGTTAAGACCGAACTCAATGTCCTTTCTGTCCTGAGCGCTTACATACGGCATATTGATAAAGTAGCCCGGAATGTTGATACTCTTGCGGTTTTTAAGCACACCGCCCTTGTTTACGGTACAAACGATTGACTCGGGATTTACCGACTTAACGACAAGCGAGATAATACCGTCATCAAGCAAAAGCTCTCTGCCGATTGCCTTCTGACCTTCGGATTCAAAAATATCAACAAGCTTCGGAAACGAAAGGCTTACACCTGTTTCGTCACCCTCTTCTTTGTTTTTAAAAAGACTGAACTCTGCACCCTCGACAAGTTCAACAGAACCGTCCTTGAATGTGCCGACTCTGACCTCAGGACCCTTTGTATCGAGCAGAATTGCAACATTTTGACCACTCTCTGCAATTGCCTCTTTAAGGTTTTTGATTGTAACCTCAAGTCGGTCATAAACGCCGTGTGACATATTGATTCTGGCAACATTCATACCTGCGTCAATCATTTTACGCATCATTTCTTTTGAATCGCAGGCAGGTCCGATGGTACAAACTATCTTAGTTTTTCTCATGATTTCTCCGTCCTTTTAAAATGCTTATATTCCGTTATTGTGCATATGTATAAATCTGTGTAAAAATTTTGATTACATTCATTATATATTATTCACAACACAATTTCAATCTTTGATTTGTAAAATTTTACATTCTGTGGCTTGTACAAAAATTTTCAAAACAATAACAAAAAATCGGGCAGTTTCCTGCCCGATTCTGTGCTTGAATTATACAAGATTTACGACAATCTTCTGAATTTGTGTTGCGTCAATAACGCTGATTTCACCGTCACCGTTTACATCGGCAACATTGAGCTGACTGTCTGTGAGTGTTTCAAGACTTACAATGTACTTCTGAACAAGCGTTGCGTCCATTACAGTAACTTCGCCGTCACCGTCAACATCACCGATTTTAGCGGAAGGAGTGTATTCACTAAACCACTTACTGCTGATCCATGCCGCACGGCTTGTCATCCAATCAGCCGCATAGTTATACATATCCGTAAAACTGCCCTGATTGTAGCTTGTCTTAGTGTTACTTACGGTATATGTACCTGTTGTCATATCAAAGTCAGCCTTGTTCATTGATGTGTGGTCACAAATCCAACTGCTTGTTCTTATATGCCAGCCGCTTTTTGTAATTCATCGCACCGCTGTCCTTGAGAAGGTCAAAATACTGTGTTTTTGTATAGAATTCGTCAGAGCCCTTGTAAGATGTGGTCTTGCCTGCAAAATAGTTGATTGCAGGAACAAACTGCTCAAACCAGATATTTACGGCAGCTTTATTAACCTGAGTGTTTCTTGAAATGTTGTTAATAATGTTGGAGCTATTCTGAGAGCGTTTCTGTCTGTCCTTGAATCTGCACCACCAGCCTGAATACTGTGTGTAATCCTTAACACCGAAGTTCTGAAGATCCCAAGCACTGCCTGTAGCATTACCGAGCGCATTATCGTAGTCCCATACAGGTGAGCCGAAGAACTTATAGTTACCGTCAGAATCCTGCTTATAAACAAAGTAAACGCTTGAAACACCGGAATCCCAGTTTTTACCGAGTTCATTTATAAGCCACAGCTTTGCACATGAATCAACATCAGCGTACTGTGAAAGGTCGGAGTCTGCTTTTTTAGCGGCTCTGTAAAAAGCATTGTACTTTTCACGGACATAGTTCTTAACTTCATTATAGCCCTTGTCGCCTTCCGAAAGCTCAGGAGCTTTAATTGTAACCTTGATACCGTCATCACATTTTACATAGTAATCTTCACCGTCTACAGCACCGGAATCAACTTCACAAAGGAACGGGAAATCCTTGTTTACATTGCCGTCAGCGTCAAGGTATGCAGTATCGTCAATATCGTTGACAAGGGCACTCTTACCCACCTCAATTTTTTCGGTCATCTGATATGAACCCCAGTAATAACCGTCTGAGTAGAAATCAACATATCTTGAATCCGAAGCATATGGAGTTCCTACTGCATCTGCAAGGTCATAAAGAAAACGGTTTCTTGTGAGTGAATCATCCTGATAGTTTGCAAGAAGAGAGAACTTTTTGCCCTTTGACATACCGCCGATTGAAACCTTATCGGAATATGTGATGTTGTACGGCTTCTTAGCCTTGCCCCATGTTGAGTTGCCTCTGCCCTTGATTTTCTTGATTGAAGTATTGTCAATCTTGCCGTTCCTGTCAACAATAGCGCCTGTTGCAGAGGAATAGTTGCTCTTATCCTCGTTAAGATAAGAGATAAGTTCCTTGCCGTTGCCGTCAGCATTGCTGTTGTTCACATAGATTGCAGACTCGGCAGAGGACTTTAAGAATGTGAGGGAATAGGTTTTTCCGTCGGCAGTAACATTGCCTGCCTTATCAATTGTGTACGAAACCTCCCTCGACTCGCCTGACGGTATAGTTACATTATTAACCGTAACGCTTTTTGAATATGCGTTATAAAGCTCAACGCTTGTTGACGAAACACTGCTTGGAAGGAAGAAATACTTCCTATTAGTATTTAATTCCTCCATATCCTCGTTGTGTTTACATTGCCATGCAACCCATGCGTCAGAATCGTCAGAACCGCTTACTGCGTGTGCATAAAGTGCATTCTGAGTTTTAAATGAAAGAGTCGGTGTTGATGTTTGAGCGGCAGAAACAGAAAATACCGACATACCGCCAACGGTCATCAAACCAGCAAGTACAATTGAAAGCGCTTTTTTTGTTGTCCTCACTATAATCACTCCTAAAAAATCATATCAATAAGGAACTTTTAGATATATTCACAAAAAGTTCACTTGTTAATCACATCCGTCAAAATTATTGTACCATTTGCATAAAATTAATACAAGTAATTTTTCAATATATAACGGTACAATTTTGCGAAATTTCTTTATTTTCGTTGATTAATTTGATATAATATTATGGTAAAGATACGGTAACACTTACAGAAATTTTAAATCACATTAAGGAAGTGGCATAATGCGTAATTACGGCAAAAAGAAAAACTATTGTCTTATTGCGGCACTTGCATCACTTGTGGCTTTTTCGACTATGGCTGCAAGCGTTATGAGTGGTTGCGGAGAAAATTCGGATGAACAGAAAGCAACAGAGATTGTTCACGAAACACGCATAGATACTCAGATTGAAACAAAAATTGAAACATACACCGAGGTTGTAACAGACGCTCAGGGCAACACTGAATATGTTAAAGAAACAAAAGCTGTGCCTGTAAACAACAACGCCGGCGGCAACAGCAAGTCAGGCGATTCAGGCAATAACTCCGAAAACTCAGGCGGCAGTTCTTCGGGCAAAAAATCAAACAGTCAGCAGAGTTCCGTTATTGAAAAGAGTGAAACAAGCAAAACTACTAACAACAGTTCTTCAAAAACAGACTCAGGCAAAACTAATAACAACAGTAATAAGAATAATAACAACAGCAACAAAAATAATAACAGTTCATCTTCAAAGTCAGATTCATCAAAATCTGATGACAGCAACAGCAAGTCGCTTAAAATCGGCGGCAAAACATTCAATGTCGGTGACACAATTGTATGCACATACAATCTGACAACACCGGCAGTTCTCGAAAACTATCAGGCAACAATCAAATATGATTCATCAAAGCTTACCTGCAAAAGTGCAAAAATGTCTGTACCCGCTAAATACGGAGCTATGCTCAACATAAAGATTGCCGGAGAGATTTCTTTAAGCGGCGTCAACATCGGTGACGGTTATGACTACACAAACGGCGGTGCGTTTATGACCGTAGTATATGAAGTTAAAGGCGGCGGCTCAACATCACCAAGTTATCACTGGGAAGTTGCCTGCAGAGCAAGCGACAGTAAGAACCTTATCGACAAAAAGGGTAAGCCTGCGAGCGGTTTTAAGCTCAGCTCATCTTATAAAGATTAGGTTGCCAACTAAAAATTGAATTGCTTTTAAAACGTAAAATGAGGCTGTGAAGAATAAAGTTTAAAACTTCGTTCTTCACAGCCTGTCTTGTTTTGTACAAAAGCACGGCGCACCCCCGTTTCCTGTTCGTGAATACAGTTTGACAAATAAAAAGCATTTAGTGTTATTGTAGTTATTCATACAATTTCAATGCAGCGCCGAACCGTGTTCGCCTGCTGATGAACTTTTTGTAACTCTATAATAAAAGTCGGAGTAGCAAAAGAGCCTACATTTTGAAACAAACGCAAAAACTCCCGACTTTTTAGTCGGGAGTTAAATTGAACTTGTATTAACTTAAAAAGAATTAAACGAGCTCGATAATTGCCATTTCAGCGGCGTCACCACGACGGGACCGATTTTAGTAACTCTTGTATAGCCACCGTTTCTATCGCTGTATTTTGGAGCAATTTCCTTAAAGAGCTTGCTTGTAACATCTTCCTTAGTAACAAAAGCCAAAACAAGGCGTCTGTTGTGAAGAGTATCTTCTTTAGCTGTAGTAATCATCTTCTCTGCCATAGCCTGAACTTCCTTGGCACGAGTAAGAGTTGTTTCAATTTTGCCGTTTTCCAAAAGGAAAGTAACCATAGCACGAAGCATTGCAGTTCTCTGTGCAGTAGTTCTTCCTAATTTTCTTGTACCTGGCATTTCTTTCACTCCTTTACCGTTGAGTTTGTTGGTAAGAATTTGACAGAATAGCCTGTCAAAGACTTTGGGAAGTTATTCGTCTTCCTTCTGAAGACTAAAACCGAGAGAATTGAGCTTCTGTACAACTTCCTCGAGAGATTTTCTACCGAGGTTACGCACTTTCATCATATCCTCTTCGGACTTGTTGATCAAATCCTCTACCGTGTTAATGCCTGCACGCTTGAGGCAGTTGAAAGAACGAACTGAAAGATCAAGATCTTCAATTGTCATTTCAAGAATCTTTTCCTTGCCCTTGTCATCCTTCTCAACCATAACTTCAGCACTTGAAGCTTTGTCGGAAAGATTAACGAAAAGGTTAAGGTGTTCGGTAAGAACCTTTGCTGCAAGAGAAACAGCCTCCTGAGCATTGATAACTCCGTTTGTCCAAACATCCAAAGTGAGCTTGTCATAGTCAGTAATCTGACCTACACGAGTGTTATCAACTGTATAGTTTACCTTTAACACGGGAGTATAAATTGAATCAATCGGCAAAACGCCAATAACATTGTTGCCGCTTAACTGCTTGTTGCGCTCTGAAGGAATATATCCTCTGCCCTTGTCAACTGTGATTTCCATATTGAGCTTAGCACCCTCACCGAGTGTAGCAATATGGAGTTCAGGGTTGAGAATTTCAACCTCATCATCACATTTGATGTCGGCAGCCTTTACCTCACAGGGACCCTCGGCTGCAATTTCTATAACCTTGGGACTTGTTTCATGGAGCTTTGCAACAAGACTTTTCATATTAAGAACAATTTCCGTAACGTCTTCCTTTACGCCGGGAATAGTTGAAAATTCGTGAAGAACGCCGTCAATCTTGATTGATGTAACAGCACAGCCTTCAAGAGAGGAAAGCAGCACACGGCGCAAACTGTTGCCGAGTGTGTTGCCGAAACCACGCTCGAGCGGTTCAACAACAAACTTGCCGTACTTTCCATCCTCGGTTAATTCCTCGGTTTCAATTCTTGGCTTTTCAATTTCTATCATTCGCGAATCCTCCTAAACATTATGCGACTGCAAAAGCAGCCCATCTGTGTGTAATCTGCCTGTGAAATATAAGATTACTTGGAGTACAACTCAACGATGAGGTGTTCTTCAACAGGAAAGTCGATGTCTTCTCTCTGGGGAGCTGCAACAACCTTGCCACCGAGAAGGTTTTCGCTCTTCTCAAGCCACTTTGGTGTTACAATTGAAGATGTTTCGCCCTCTGCGATTGCCTTGAATCTTGCAGTTGAACGGCTCTTCTCCTTAACTTCGATTACATCGCCAACCTTAACAAGGTATGAAGGAATGTTTACCTTCTTACCGTTTACGGTAAAGTGGCTGTGACTAACAAGCTGTCTTGCTTCTCTTCTTGTAGCTGCAAGACCGAGTCTGAAGATAACGTTGTCAAGTCTTCTTTCAATAAGTGTAAGCAATACAGCACCTGTCTTACCCTCAGCTTTTTCAGCTTTTTCGTAGTAAGCTCTGAACTGCTTCTCCATGATGCCGTAGATAAATTTTACCTTCTGCTTCTCAGTGAGCTGCATGCTGTATTCGCTCTTTTTTCTTCTCATCTTACCGCCGGGATTTCTGTTGGAAGTCTTCTTGGAATAACCCATAACTGCGGGTGAAATGCCAAGAGCTCTGCAACGCTTAGCGATAGGCTGCATATTTTTAGCCATAGTAGAATTTTCCTCCTTTTAAAATACTATACACGTCTTCTCTTTGGAGGACGGCATCCGTTGTGCGGGATTGGAGTAACATCCTTAATCATTGTTACCTCAAGACCTGCAGTCTGCAATGCACGGATTGCAGCTTCACGACCCTGACCGGGACCCTTTACATATACTTCAACATACTTCATGCCGTGTTCCATTGCTGCCTTTGCAGCTGTTTCGGCTGCTGACTGAGCGGCAAACGGAGTTGACTTCTTTGAACCTCTGAAACCGAGCTCGCCTGCGCTTGCCCAAGAAACAGCGTTGCCCTGTGTATCGGAAATAGTAACAATTGTGTTGTTAAATGTAGACTGGATATGCGCTGCGCCTTTTTCAATGTGCTTGCGTTCACGGCGACGGCGAATAACCTTCTTACCACCCTTTGGTGCTGCCATAGTCCTTTGCCCTCCTTACTTCTTCTTATTAGCCATGGTTTTACGGGGACCCTTACGAGTACGAGCGTTAGTCTTTGAACGCTGACCTCTTACAGGAAGTCCTTTTCTGTGGCGAACGCCACGGTAACAACCAATATCAATAAGTCTTTTAATATCATAAGCGATGTCACGGCGAAGGTCACCTTCAACGCGGCAGTGATGCTCGATGTATTCTCTGAGCTTTGCAATATCTTCTTCTGTCAAATCTCTGACACGAGTGTCCGGATTAACACCTGTTGCAGCAATAATGTCGTCTGCAGTCTTACGGCCGATACCGTAGATATAGGTCAAACCAATCTCAACTCTTTTATCTCTCGGTAAGTCAACACCTGCTATACGAGCCATATAGTTGCACCTCCATATAAATTCTAAAATATAGTTTTGTTTTTGTTAGGTAAATTAACCCTGGCGCTGCTTATGCTTGGGGTTCTGGCAGATGACCATCACGCGGCCTTTGCGGCGGATGACCTTGCACTTTTCGCAGATGGGTTTCACGGAAGGCTTGACCTTCATGATGTTGAACCTCCTTTTGGTTGATACCCTGGTGCTTATTTGGAGCGCCAGGTGATGCGGCCCTTCGACAAGTCGTAGGGCGACATTTCCACGGTTACCTTGTCCCCGGGCAGGATACGGATGAAATTGGTCCGCAGCTTGCCGGAGATGTGCGCTAAGAGGATGTGACCACTGGGAGTGAGCTTCCCGGTGTTCTTGTCCTCGCTCAACATTTCCACCTTAAAGATGGCGTTGGGCATGGCTTCACGCACGATGCCTTCAATTTCGATGACGTCTTCTTTAGACAAGCTAATTGCCTCCTCATTGGATCTGCTCAGTTTGTCGTGTTGGGACGGACAGGCGGCGATGAAAGCCACATACTTCTTCTCCTGCGGCACAAAATCCGCAAAGTGGGCAGAAGATCCCTGTCCACCGAGAAAGCATCTGGCTGTCACGGCCATTTATAGATTATACACCTTTTGTATCCATTTTGCAAGTAGTTTTTTCCGTATTTCCGATAAAAAATTACTTGCTTTTCCTAAAACGGTACTTTTTCCGTCCCTCCTGCATTGTCCATTTCCTACCGTGAAGATGAATCTTTTTCTACCAAAACTTAGTTCAGAATTGTCATAAAT
>ENA-OQIS01000170-OQIS01000170.1-human-gut-metagenome-genome-assembly--contig:-NODE-170-length-12926-cov-2.491132_pt1 | contig 12926 bp, 11 predicted proteins | sample MGYA00242589_ERZ504754 | MGnify/ENA primary metagenome ERZ504754 (study PRJEB26092, sample SAMD00036351) | human gut metagenome | host: Homo sapiens | study: EMG produced TPA metagenomics assembly of...
TGCCTGATGATGGCGCTGCTGCTCTTCCGCAGCGGACGCCCCGCCGGCGGGCTGGACGAAGCCGACTGCGAAGAGCTGAAAGACTGGCTCGAAGAGCAGCTGGCCGCTCAGGCCAGAGAGTTCAACGCCCGTCAGGACGCCATCGCCCAGCAGAACTACGCCGCCATCCGCAGCGTCAGCGAGACGCTGCAGACGGCTGTGCAGAGCATGAGCACCACCCTCGGCCAGGGGCAGGACAGCCAGCAGCGCATCCTGGAGCGGCGTCTGCAGAGCCTCGAGCAGGCCAACAACCAGCAGATGGAGCAGCTGCGCCGCGCCATGGTCGAGAGCATGACGGCATTGCAGGCTGAGAACACCCGCAAGCTGGACGAGATACGCCACACGGTGGACGAGCAGCTTCAGGACGCTTTGCAGAAGCGGGTGACGGAGAGCTTCAAGGCCGTCAACCAGCAGCTCGAGCAGGTGTACAAGGGCCTTGGCGAGATGCAGTCCCTCGCCGCCGACGTGGGCGGCCTCAAGCAGGTGCTCTCGGGCGTCAAGACCCGCGGCATCCTCGGCGAGATCCAGCTGGGCGCGATTTTGGAAGAGATCCTCGCCCCGGAGCAGTATGACACCAACGTCGCCACCATCCCGGGCAGCACCCAGCGGGTGGAATACGCCATCCGGATGCCGGGTGCCGACGGCGGCAGCGTCTGGCTTCCCATCGACTCCAAGTTCCCCGGCGACACCTACGCCCACTTACAGGACGCCTACGCTTCCGGCGACGCGCAGGCCGTGGAGGATGCCCGCCACGCCCTCGAGCTGGTGCTCCGCAGCGAGGCCAGAGACATCCGGGAAAAGTACGTCGAGCCGCCCTATACCACGGCGTTCGGCATCCTGTTCCTGCCCTTTGAGGGCCTGTATGCCGAGGTGGTGAACGCGGGGCTGCTGGAGGTCCTGCAGCGGGACTATCAGGTCAACGTGGCAGGCCCCAGCACCATGGCGGCCCTGCTGAACAGCCTGCAGATGGGCTTCAAGACCCTCGCCATCCAGAAGCGCTCCGGCGAGGTCTGGCAGCTTCTGGGCGCGGTGAAGACGGAGTTCGACAAGTTCGGGCAGGGCCTCGCCAAGATGCAGCAGCGTCTGCGCCAGACCGACGAAGAGCTGGACCAGCTCATCGGCGTCCGCAGCCGGGCCATCAGCCGGAAGCTGCGCAGCGTCCAGAGCCTCGACGAGGCCAGCGCCAGCGCCCTCTTGGAGATAGACGACATGAACGAGCTGCCGAAAGCACTCTCTGAGACCAGCACGTTATCTGATAAAGTTCCTGAATAATGACGTATCAGCGCGACAAAACAAACCTTATCAAGGTGACAAACTTCGGGTGAGCTGATAAAGTTCGAACTTTATCAACAGGGGGAACTTCATCAAGCTGATAAAGTTTGATTTATAACGTATCTAAGATATATATTTGGAACTTTATCATAGAACTTACCGCAGTAGAACGTCATTCGGCCATCCGGCCTGATAAATAGTTGACGAAGGCGGCAGACTGTGCTATACTGAGAACGTTTCCTGAAATAATTGCCAGTCATGGCAGACCATACACAAGATAACAGAGAGGAAATGTGCTTATGAGCGTAAAGAACATCAGCAGCGCCATTCTGGGCGTGGGCGTGGACGATACCACCATCGATTTGTTTGAGAGCCAGTACCCGGTCCCCACCGGCATCAGCTACAACTCCTACGTCATCCGGGACGATAAGACCGCCATCCTCGACACCGTGGACGACCGCGCTACCGACGAGTGGCTGGCAAACGTCACCGAGGCACTGGCAGGGGAGAAGCCCGCCTACCTCGTCGTCCACCACATGGAGCCTGACCACAGCGCGAATATGGCCCGCCTCGCCGCCCTCTACCCCGAGATGCAGGTGGTGGGCAACGCCAAGACCTTCCAGTATATGGAGCAGTTCTTCGGCGCAGAGGCCATCGCCAAGGAGCGCCGCGTCGTCGTGAAGGACGGCGAGAGCCTTTCGCTGGGCGCTCACACTCTGACTTTCGTGTTCGCGCCCATGGTCCACTGGCCCGAGGTCATGGTGAGCTATGAGTCCACCGAAAAAGTCCTCTTCTCCGCCGACGGCTTTGGCCGCTTCGGCGCGGTGGCAAGGTTCGACGAGAAGGCCGACTGGGCCAGCGAGGCCCGCCGCTACTACCTGAACATCGTGGGCAAGTACGGCCCGCAGGTGCAGGCTCTGCTGAAAAAGGCCGCTGCGCTGGACATCAAGACCATCTGCCGCTCACCGTACCGTCCTCACCGGCGACCTTGGCAAGTACCTGAACTACTACGATCTGTGGTCCAGCTACAAGGCCGAAGAGCCGGAGAAGGTGCTGGTCGCCAGCGCCTCCATCCACGGCCACACCCGCGCCGCCGCCCACATTCTGGCCGAAAAAGCTCCGCGCCAAGGGTGCTAAGGTGGTGGAGATGGACTTGACCCGCACCGACGTCTCCTACGCCGTCACCGAAGCCTTCCGCTGCGGCAGGACCGTTCTGGGCCCTGCGCCACCTATGACGGCTTCCTCTTCCCGCCGATGGAGAATCTGCTGACCCACCTCAAGACCAAGGCCTTCCAGAGCCGCACCATCGCCCTGATGGAGAACGGCACCTGGGCGCCCATGGCCGCAAAGCTCATGCGCGCCGAGCTGGACGGCATGAAGAATATCACCGTCTGCGACACCGTCGTCACCCTCCGCTCTGCTTCCAACGCCGCCGCTGAGGCGCAGATGGACGCGATGGTGGAGGAGCTGCTGAGTAAGTAAAAACGAGCAGAAACAGAAAATCCCCCACTTTCGTGGGGGATTTTCTTGTTTTCTATCAGCGTTTATGATACACTGATACTGCCGCCGCAAGGCGGTAAGGCACTGTACATACGGCAGGCGGTTTGGTCTCTCACTTCCGAAAGGAGGTGAGAAGATGCCGATTACTTTGACGTTTCACTTGTTTGGACTCACGTTCACACTGCGAATCAAAAAGTAAAACCGCCACCTCTGCCAAGGTGATGGTTTTCAAAAAGCCAAATCCTTAGAAAGAGGCCAAACCGCTTGTCACAGTGCCTTTTCTATCGTTATTATAGCGCATTGCCGGACATCTGTCAAGAAACCCGGCAGTGCGTTTTTTGCTCAGGAGGCGTGCGTCTTTCGGCCAAGCGCCGCCGCGCCGGTCAGAGCCACGAGGACGCCCAGCACGGCAAGGCCCGCACCGGCCTGCCCGAAGGCGTCGCCCACCGCGCCCACGAGGGGGCTGGCGGGTATCATGAGCAGGCTGTAGACCATGCCGGCGATAGCCGCCACCAGCACCGCGATGAGCACAGTGGCGAAAGCCGGCATGCTCGCGGGCAGCATGGTGAGGGTGAGGACACCCGCCACACCGCCGATGACCATGATGCCTTCCAGTGCGATGTTGATGATGCCGGAGTGCTCACTGAACATACCGCCCAGAGCGACCAGCATCAGCACGATGCCATACAGCAGAGTATACTTGATGAGAAGCAGCATATTACTTGCCCTCCTTCTTGGTTTCGGTCTTAGCAGGGGCAGGCTCTGCATTCACGTTGGTCTTGTCCGCATTCTTGAACAGCATGGAGTGGATCTTGCCACGGAACAGCATGGAGAATGCGCACAGGTAGATGATGATACCGCTGATCAGGTCGGAGATCTCGGTGGGGTAATACTTGGTGGACAGGAAAGAGCCGCCGACCGAGATGTGGGAGATGAAGATCGCGGAGAAGATGGTGCCGATGGGGTTGGAGCTTGCCAGCAGGGCCACAGAGATGCCGTTGAAGCCCATGGTCGGCAGGCTGGTGGAGTTCAGCGGGTTCCACTGAGAGACATTGGACAGGTAGTAGAGTCCGGCGCCGAAGCCTGCCAGAGCGCCTGCAATGGCCATGGAGAGGATGATGTTCTTCTTCTCGTTGATGCCGGCGTAGCGGGCGGCGCTCTTGTTCAGGCCGACGGCCTTCAGCTCATAGCCAAAGGTGGTCTTGTTCAGGATGACCCAGATCAGAATGGCGACTGCCGCAGCGAGGAAGATCGCAATGGTGGTGCTGTTGGTCTGGAACATCTTGTTCAGGCCAAAGTCCGGGATGAGGGCCTTAGACAGTTCGGCGCTCTTTCCGAGGTTCAGGGTACGGGTGTTGCGCACGTCGTACATGGGGCCGGTGCCGTTCTGGTAGATAAGCTCATTGACCAGATACAAACCGATCCAGTTGAACATAATAGAGGTGATGACCTCGTTGATGTTGAAGTAAGCCTTGAAGAAGCCGGGGATAGCGCCCCAGATGCCGCCGAGGATGGTGGCGGCGATCAGGCAGACATACCAGGGCATCTTGAGCATGATGGCACAGTAGAGTGCGCCGTAAGCGCCCAGCGTGTACTGACCGGCAGCACCGATGTTGAACAGGCCGGTCTTGAAGGCGAAGGCCACGGACAGACCGGTCATGATGAGGGGCGCCGCGTTGGCCAGCTCCTTGCCGACGCCGTAAGGAGCGTCATGGAAGCCGCCCTTGAGGATGCGGACAAAGCCGTCGCCCCATGCGTGAGCCGGGTTGATGGCCAGTAGCACGAGGAAGCCCACAGCCATGCCGATGACGATGCACAGCAGAGCGGCCAGCACGCTGGTGATGGAGTTGTTGAGGTTGCTGTGGGAAAGTTTTTTCTTGTTCATTTATTTGCTCTCCTTTCCCTGCTTGCGTGCGCCGGCCATGTAGAGGCCCAGCTCCTGCACAGTGGTGGTCTTGGGGTCGAACTCGCCCACGATCTCGCCCTCGTACATGACGAGGATGCGGTCGGACAGGTTCATGACCTCATCCAGCTCGAGGCTGACCAGCAGGACAGCTTTGCCCCTGTCGCGCTCGGCGACGATCTGGCTGTGGATGTATTCGATCGCGCCGACATCCAGGCCGCGGGTGGGCTGAACAGCCACCAGCAGCTTGGGGTCTTTGTCGATCTCGCGGGCGATGATGGCCTTCTGCTGGTTGCCGCCGGACATGCTGCGCACGATGGTGGAGCTGCCCTGACCGCTGCGGACGTCGTACTGAGCGATGAGCTTATCGGAGTACTCGCGGACTTTATCGGACTGGATGAAGCCGCCCTTCTGGAACTCGGGCTGCCAGTAGCGCTGGAGCACCATGTTGTTCTCGAGGCTGTAATCCAGCACCAGACCGTGCTTGTGGCGGTCTTCGGGGATGTGGCTCATGCCGTCCCTAGAGCGCTGGCGGATGCTCTCGCGGGTGATGTCCTTGCCGTCCAGCGTGATCTTGCCGCCCGACAGTTTTTCGAGACCGGTGAGTCCGTAAATGAACTCGGTCTGGCCGTTGCCCTCGATGCCCGCCAGACAGACGATCTCGCCTGCGCGGACCTGGAAGGTGACGTCCTTGACGGAGTCCTTCTTGCGCTGGTCGTTGTGGATGGTGACACCCTCCACGTCCAGCACGACATCGCCCGGGTGAGCGGGCTTTTTATCGACCTGAAGCTGGACGTCACGGCCGACCATCATGCGGGAAAGCTCTTCCTTGGTGGTGTCCTTGATGTCCACGGTACCCATATACTTGCCCTTGCGCAGGACGGTGCAGCGGTCGGCGACCGCCATGATCTCGTTGAGCTTGTGGGTAATAAAGAGGATGGACTTACCCTCCTTCTTGAACCCGCGCATGATCTCCATCAGCTCGTCGATCTCCTGCGGGGTCAGCACAGCGGTGGGCTCGTCGAAGATGAGGATCTCATTGTCGCGGTAGAGCATCTTCAAAATCTCCACGCGCTGCTGCATACCGACCGAAATATCACTGATGAGCGCATCGGGGTCAACACGCAGGCCGTACTTCTCGCTCAGGGCCATGACCTTCTTGCGGGCCTCGGCCTTCTGCAAAAAGCCCAGCTTGTTGGGCTCCACGCCCAGAATGATGTTGTCCAGCACGCTGAAGCACTCCACCAGCTTGAAGTGCTGGTGGACCATGCCGATGCCCGAGTGCATTTGCATCGTTGGGGTTGCGGATGGCGACCCCCTTTCCGTTTTTGAGGATCTTACCCTCCTCCGGCTGATACAGGCCGAACAGCACGCTCATCAGGGTGCTTTTGCCTGCGCCGTTCTCGCCCAACAGGGCATGGACCTCACCTTTGCGCAGCTGCAGGGTAATGTCGTCGTTTGCCTTGATGCCCGGGAACTCCTTGGTGATATGGAGCATCTCGATCACAAAATCCTCTGCCAATCTGCTCACTCTCCTTTCGTGTCCAAACGACACTTATACTATTCTAGTGCCCATTATACCGTATTTTTGTCTGTTTTGCACACTTCTTTTTGTAAAATTTAATGTTTTGCCATATCATAAGTATTACTTTTGTGCATTTTGACGGACATTCCTTCATCGTCTTGAAAAAAGCACGCAAAAAAGGCGGGACGCCCTTTGCAAAGCGCCCCGCCCGGGAAGTTTCTGATTACTGGATGTAGTTGATGGTGGTGAACTCGCTGACGGTGGGCTTGGTGCTGTCGTCAGAGCTGTTGTCCACGGTGATCTCGCCGCTCTTGATCTTGTTCTTCAGAGCCTCGTACTCGTCGGTGGTGAAGGTCTTGAAGTTCCAGCTGTCAGCATCGGTGGGCAGGCCGACGTAGTCGCCGTCCTCCAGACCGAAATTGCCGTTGGAAGCAGCGATGTTGCTCCAATCGCCTGCCTCGATGTCGGACAGAGCGGTGTTGACAGCCTCGGTCAGGCCCTTCATAGCGGAAGTGATGAAGGGGTTGTAAGCGAAGGAGCCGTCTGCCACGCCGTTGACACCGATGTAGTTCTGGTCAACGTCAACGCCGACGACATAGCCGTTGTTCTTCAGAGCAGCCTCAACAGCGGAGGTGTAGATGCCACCGCCGCAGGCGAAGACGACCTGCGTGCCGTTGGAGTACCAGCCCTCCATACGGGAGGTGATGTTTGCGTCGCCGTAGAACTGGCCGCCGTAGAAGTAGTTGATGTCGATGTTGGTGCCCAGCTCCTTAGCAGCAGCGTCAGCGCCCTGCACATAGCCGTAGCCATAACGGATGACAGCGGGGACAGCCATGCCGCCGAGGAAGCCCAGCTTGGTCTTGCCGTCCTTAACGACAGCGTAGCCAGCCAGATAACCTGCCTGCTCCTCCTTGAAGGTGATGCAGTAGCAGTTTGCGGGGATGGCGTCGGTGCCGATGTCGCCCTGGGTGACATCGATGGCGATGAACTTGACATCGGGGTACTGGTCAGCAGCCCATGCCAGAGAAGCGCCGTACAGGTAGCCGACGCAGACGATGACATCAGCGCCGTCGTTGACAGCCTGACGGATCATGGTCTCGCGGTCCTCATCGGAAGCGTCAGCCTCGGGGATGTAGTACTGGCAGTCATCGCCCATGTAGCCGGAAACAGCAGTCCAGCAGGCCTGGTTGAAGCTCTCATCGTCGATGGTGCCGGTGTCGCAGGTCAGAGCGACCTTCACGATCTTCTCGCCGCCCTCAGCGGTGGAAGCGGCTGCGCTGGTGGAGGCAGCTGCAGAGGAAGCAGTGGAAGAGGAAGAACCGCCGCAGGCAGTCAGAGCAGCGGCAGCAGCAGCGGCGCCAGCCACTGCCAGGAAGTTACGACGAGAAATCATCATAATGAAAACTCTCCTTTTATTTTAATTAACCGCGTTTTGTTGACGAAATGTGCGCACTTGCACATTTACTGGCTCAAGTATAGCGGGAAGAAGCGGCAGATGCAAGCCTTTTCCGATTACAAAACATTTACAAATATTTTATCAAAATTGTAAAAAAATCATACTTATCCCGGAAAATACCGCTCCGCCCGGCCTTTTCGTCGCAGCTGCGTTCAGTCTTCCACGGCCTTGTTGCCTGCCACGTTGGAGGGACCGAAGCCGAAGGGCAGCAGCTCGTCCATGCTGCGCTCGATGAAATCGTCCGGGCTTTTTGCCATGATGACATTCAGCTCCGGGCCGCCGAACTCGAACAGCGCCTGACGGCAGACGCCGCAGGGCGAGGTGATCTGCTTGTTGACTTCGCCCCGGCGCGCACCCACCACGGCGATGTCGGTGAACCTGGTCACGCCCTCGGCCACAGCCTTGAACAGGGCCGTCCGCTCGGCGCAGCTGGTGGGGGTAAAGGCGGCGTTCTCCACGTTGCAGCCGGTGAAGATGCGGCCATCCTCGGCGCGCAGGGCAGCGCCCACCATAAAGTCGCTGTAAGGTGTGTAAGCCCTCTCCCTGGCCGCAAGGGCCATCCGGATGAGCTCCTGTCTTTTCTTCCAGAGTCAGTTTTGTCATGGTCAGTTCTCCTTTTTGCAATTTGTAGATATAGCGTTCTTCGTCCTGTGGGACGAAGCCAATGGATTCAAACATTTTCTGCGACTGGGTATTGAAGGAATAGATGTGCGCGAAGCACTCCGCCAAGCCCCTTTCCCGAGCCAGCTCCAGCATTTTTTCGATGACCTTCCGCCCGATGTGTTTATTCTGGTACTCCTTGCAGATGACGATGGCCAGCTCGCCGGTCGTCCGCAGGCTGACGTCACCACAAAGCACACCCCGATACTCGATATAAAACAGTTCCCCGTGTGTGTCCAGATAATGATACATCCGCTTCAGCAGTGGCAAATCATAAACGAAGTCCCTGTTATCTACCTGTTTGCAGAGCTGTGCATCCTGATACCACGCAAGTGCTGTATCGTAGGCCGGATAATACGGAACAAGCCGGATGTTCCCCTCCACAGAAATCGGACTGCGCACCATGTTCACCGTTTCTCTGTTCATCGGCCTCATTCCCTTCTGTGTCGTACATTCTTCTGTGTTGTGTATTTAAGTATAAATCATTCTTTTTCAGAAAGTGCAAGCAAAGCCGCCGCCTCTGCGTCGAAAAAGAGGGCCGCTGCAACCACAGCGGCCCTCTTTGATCCAAAAAGCTCTTAGTACTCCGCGCCCAGTGCGACCTTCATCATATCGGTGAAGCTCTTCTGGCGCTGCTCTGCGGTGGTGATCTCCGGGGAGACGAAGCTGTCGGAGATGGTCAGCAGGCAGGCGGCGTTCTTGCCCAGCACCTCGGCGTTGGCGAACAGAGCAAAGCTCTCCATCTCCACGCAGAGGCAGCCGCGCTCGTCGCGCAGCAGCTCCCAGTAGGTGGGCTTTGCGTCGGAGGGCTGACGATAGAAAACGTCGGAGGAGTGGATGTTGCCCTCGATGAGCTTGATGCCCTGCTTCCTGGCGGAGGCGCGCAGCTTATCATTCAGAGTCTCGCTGGGGAAGGTGATGTCGTGGTCGTTGCCGCTCTGGACGCGGGCATAGTTGGACTCACTGACCGCACCGGTAGCCAGCACGGTGTCGAACAGCTTGGCGTCGGCAGTGTAGCTGCCGGCGGAGCCGATGCGGATGATGTTGTCCACATCGTAGAACTTGAACAGCTCGTAGGAATAGATGCCGATGGAGGGCATCCCCATGCCGCTGCCCATCACACTGATGGGACGGCCCTCGTAGGTGCCGGTAAAGCCCAGCATCCCGCGGACATCCGTCACCTGACGGACATCCTTCAGGAAGGTGTCAGCAATGAACTTTGCGCGCAGGGGGTCGCCCGGCATCAGGACAGTCTTTGCGAAATCGCCCTTTTCGGCGCTGATGTGAGGAGTAGCCATAATAATTATCTCCTTTTTATGAATTTTATCTAGGCAGCGGAGTCCGCCGCCTTGCGTTACCCAAAAGCTTTTTTCATTCCGCTGAATGTCAGCCGACATGCCAAAGCCTCCCCCTTTTTTTTTTAGGGGAGGTGGCGCGCCGCAGGCGTGACGGAGAGGTTTATTTCTTCCCCGGGAATACGTTCTGCGGGGGAATGTACGAACCATTGAGACGTATCTCAAAGTGGCAGTGGTTGCCGGTGGAACGGCCCGTGCTGCCCAGATAACCGATGAGCTGGCCCTGCTTGACGGTCTGGCCCGCGCTGACGGTCAGGGACAGGCAGTGTGCATACACAGAGCTGTATCCGCCGCCGTGGTTGATGATGACCGAGTAGCCATAGCCCGTACCTGCACCGGCCTTGTTGTAACCCGCCTTTGCGACGGTGCCGCCTGCGGAGGCGTAGATGGGCGTACCGGCCGAGGCGCAGATGTCCACGCCCTTGTGGCGTCCGCCGTACCAGCGCGAGCAGTAGCGGTAGTTCGGCACAGGCCAGATGAACCGGCCGCTGCCGGTGATGTACTTGGTGCTGGAAGTCACCTTCTTGGTGCCTTCGACCACCTTCTTGTTCACCGGCTCCTTGATGACCTCGGTGGAAAGCACGCTCTGGTCCACAAGGATATTCTTGGTGTCGTAGACGTTCTGGAGGGTCACGCGGCGCAGACCGTTCTCGCCCTCCTGGAGCACCTTGGTGGTTCCCTTCGTATATTCGTTGGATCTTGTCGTCTCCGTGGAGAATGCGATTTCTTCCTCACGGGTCTCGATGCGGGTGATGCGCACCTCAAGGCCAGCCTCTTCTTTGGTGATGACGAGGTGGTCGCCCTCAAGGATGCTGGACGTCTCGCTCAGCGGCTCACCCTTGAACTCCGGGTTGAGGGCGCACAGCTCACGGAAGGTCAGGTCATTGTTATGTGCGATGGACCAGAGGGTGTCGCCCGCCTTGACGGTGTAGACCTTCTGAGCCTGCTTCACGCCCACCAGCTCCTGCCGGACGGTCTCAAAATCCTGCAAGCCTTCCTTGAAGTAGAGGCCGTCTTCCAGCGTGACCTGCTTGTTGAAGCCCACGCTCACATCGGGGCCGTCCTCTTCTTTCTCGTAGGGGTCGAGCATGGCGGCGAGGTAATCCCGCAGCGCGTTGCCGTCGCTGCACACCGCCGTCAACTCGCCGTCCAGATAAAGAGCCGTGCCTTCGCTGATCTGGTCGCCGGCGCTCTGGATGATAGCGTTTGCCATCTCGTTTTCGTCCATCATGTGGTGGGCAATGGCGAGGGTGTAGCTCGGCTCGATGGTCCACTCGGTCTTGTCGGTGCCGGCGTAGCTGATACGCTCCATCACGTCCTCGCGGGCCGTGTTGAAGACGTCCTCATTCGCCACATAGCCCACGGTTTCGCCGTTGACCCGGACGGCCAGCGCATAAGGCTGGTGGATGACATATTGGAACACTGCCGCGCCCAGCGCCAGTGCGCAGATGGGCAGGGCATACATCGCCATGCGGGGCAGCAGACTGAGGTTGCGGCGGACGCCGTTTTTGAAGTAGTGGACGCTGGCCTCAAATGCTGCACCGAAGCCCTGCTCCCTGCGGATGCGGTGGGCATGGATGAGAAGGGACACGATGCCCTTTGCAAACAGCACGATGGGGCCAAACAGGTCTTTGGCCACCTGTGCTGCACCGGGGAACGCCGTCTCCGCCAGAGCCTTTGCAAAGCGGCGGATACATCCAGCAGCCCAGAGAGCGGCGTACTTGACGGCACGTCCCACCCGCACGGCAGCATACTCCGCGCCAAAGCCCAGTGCGTAGAGCACTGCGCCAACGCGCAATACCAGCTTCGACGAGCGCAGCTTCCGGGAGGCATTGTCCAGCCGGTGTCTGCGGCGGCGATACCGCCGGTGGCGGCGCAGCAGATGGACGCACTGGAGCTGCGCCCAAAGCGAGCGCAGCTTTGCGCGGAAGCCGGTGTGCCGCGGCGCACCGGCTGGCTCGTCCTGCCGTCGTTTCAGTTGTTTTATCTTCCAGCAAAAAGGATGCTCCTTCCTGTATCTTCAGGAGATTCTGATTTATCTCTTTTCTCTGTTATCGACACGCTGCCGCATCAGGACAGCTTTTTTGACAAGAATAGCTCTATTTATTATACACCCTGCCAGCGCCGAAACAAGCATTGACACAGAATTTGGGCTTAGCTTTCACTTACTTTTCACGAAATACACAAACTCAGTCAAAAAGGGCTGCCATATCCCCCGGCAGCGGGCTTTCCACTGTCACCGGCCTCAGGGTCGTCTCGTCCACTGGCACTTCGATGCGGATGCCGTCCGGCATCCGCTCGCAGCGCGGCACCCAGAACGTCTGTTTTGCGCAGTGGAGCGCCTGCCGCCCGATGCGTGCCCGGCTCCCGCCATAGAGGTCATCGCCGGCCAGCGGGTGGCCGATGGATGCAAAATGTACCCGTATCTGGTGGGTCCGGCCCGTCACCGGGACGCAGGCCGCGAGGCTCAGGCCGTTTTCGGCTTTCAATATGGTATATTCCGTCCGGCTGGGTTTGCCGTCGGGGGTGACGCACCGCCCGATGATGCTCTCCCCCTGCCGCCCGATGGGGGCGTCGATGACGCCCGGCCCGAGGGGAAGCTCTCCTTCTGCAACGGCGTAGTAGAGCTTCTCCACCCTCTGAGCCAGCAGCGGGGCGGCGTAACCATTCTGGGCCGCCAGCACGAGGCCGCTGGTGTCCTTGTCGATGCGGTTCACCGGGCGGAAGACGGGGCTTCTGCCCTGACGCAGCGCCCAGGCCGCATAGCCGTTCGCCAGCGTATCCAGCGGGTAATTCAGGGTTGGATGCACCGCGAGATGGGGCGGCTTTTCCACCACGAGGGCGAAAGCGTCCTCGTAGACCACATCCACCGGGATGTCGTCCTGCGGCACAACGCCCTCCCCCTCCGGCGGCAGTTCAAAGGAGATGACCTGCCCGGCCTCCACCCGGCGGTTGGCCAGGATGGGGGCGCCGTCGGCAGAAAAGCCGCTGCCCCGGAATTTCACGGCCCGGGACAGGTCGGTTGGAGACACTTGCACCTGCGCAGAAAACCGTCGCAGCAGCATCCCGTCCGCCTCGGGCGGGACTTTGAAATAAAGCTTCATCTTTCCCACCTCCAGCGCGGGCAACATATAAGATAACGTATAGCAAAATTCTCTTTCTCTTGCAAATCTTGTTTTTTTATGGTATCATTGAGGAGCGGAAAACGAGTGGAAC
>ENA-OQIS01000171-OQIS01000171.1-human-gut-metagenome-genome-assembly--contig:-NODE-171-length-12879-cov-2.585320_pt1 | contig 12879 bp, 20 predicted proteins | sample MGYA00242589_ERZ504754 | MGnify/ENA primary metagenome ERZ504754 (study PRJEB26092, sample SAMD00036351) | human gut metagenome | host: Homo sapiens | study: EMG produced TPA metagenomics assembly of...
GCTTTTTGACGAGGTTGCGTTGATGCCGAGGTCGTTCGTTGAACAGGCATTGGCGAGATGTTCCGTGTCGGGTTCAAGATTTTGGTTTAACTGCAATCCCGAATTTCCTGAGCATTGGTTCTACCGTGAGTGGATTAAAAAGTGCGGTGACAAAAATGCGTTATATCTGCACTTTACAATGCAGGACAATCCGTCTTTGAAGCCTGAGGTTATCAAGAGGTATGAAAGTCTGTATTCGGGGGTGTTTTACGAGAGGTTTGTAAAAGGCAGATGGGTAGCCGTTTTCGGTGCGGTTTATCCGTTTATGGACAATGAAAGGATGTACTGCGATATTCCGTCAGATATTGAAAGCTGGGCGGTATCGTGCGATTACGGTACTGTAAATCCCGCATCATTCGGTTTGTGGGGCAGAAAAAACGGTGTGTGGTACAGGGTTGACGAATACTACTTCAACTCACGCACGCAGGGCTTTCAAAAGACCGACGAGGAGCATTATGACGGACTTGAAAAGCTGATTGACGGGCGGAAAATCGAATGTGTGATTGTCGATCCGTCTGCCGCAAGCTTTATTGAGGTTATAAGGAGACACGGAAAATACACGGTTGTGTCGGCTGAAAACAATGTTATCAACGGCATAAGACAGACTTCGCAGGCTTTGAAGGACAGAAAAATCAGAATCTGCAAAAATTGCAGAGCCGCAAGAAGGGAATTTTCGCTTTACCGTTGGGACGGTTCGGGGCGCAGTGACGCACCTGTTAAGGAAAACGACCATGCAATGGACGACATAAGATATTTTGTCGCCACGAAAATTTACGGTTGTGACGGATTCTTTGCCGTTGCAACCAAAAGACAGGAGGAAACAGCTTGAGGCTTGGCAGAAAAAATAAAAAGACCGAGAGCATAAAGACGGTGCAGACCGTTTTGAGAGAAACGAGAAATAATTCGCCGATTTTCTCACGATTTGCCGTTCAGACGAGAACGGAAAGGCAGTTGTACACAACTTTGCGTGAGTCTGTGCCGATTATTGATGCGGCACTCTGCAAAATTATCAGACTTATCGGCGGATTCAAAATTGTGACTTCATCGGCTGAAAGTCAGAAGATTGCCGACAGCTTTGTTAAAAATGTCCGCACAAACGGTGAAATGATGGGACTTGAAAGTTTTGTGCTTTGCTATCTTGATTCGCTTCTCACCTACGGACAGGCGGTCGGTGAGATTGTTCCCGATAGTGACGGTGAAGGAATTTGCGCATTGTACAATGCAAGCCTTGACGATGTTGAAATCAGAGCGGATTCTTCTCCGCTGAAGCTTGCGGTTTACACACTCGGCACCGGTACAGCCGAAGAACCTAAGCATCCGGAAAGAATTTTTGCAACACTGCTTAATCCCAAGCCGGGTACTGTGTGCGGTACTTCCATACTCAGCGGTCTGCCGTTTGTCAGCTCAATACTTTTGAGGATTTTTGAGTCAGTAAAAACAAACTGGGAGAGGGTTGGTGATATCCGTTTTGCGGTTACTCTCAATCCCGATTCAAACGGTTCGGCTGTGAGCAGAGAAAATGCACAGGCGGTTGCCGATGAGTGGAAAAAGGCGATGAGAAGCGACAGCGTGTGTGATTTTGTGTCGGTCGGCGATGTCAGCATTAAGGTTATCGGTGCTGAAAGCGATATGCCCGACTGCGATATTCCCGTAAGGCATATTCTTGAACAGATTATCGCAAAGCTTGGTATTCCGCCGTTTTTGCTCGGCATTTCGTGGTCGAGTACGGAGAGAATGAGCGAACAGCAGGCGGATATTCTCACAAGCGAGCTTGCCTACTACCGCACCGTGCTTGAACCCGTGATTACAAAAATTGTGTCGGCTCATCTTAAAATGTGCGGTTATAACGACAGCTTTAAGATTGAGTGGGACAAGATTAATCTTCAGGATGCGGTTGAGCTTTCTCAGGCAAGACTTAACAATGCAAATGCGATGAACATTGAAAGACAGATTGGAGCGGAGGTGCAGAATGAAGGATAACAAACTTATTAAAAGCGGTGTTTCGGGCGTTGTTGACGGTGAAAATCAGACTGTCGGCGATGATGAACTTGAACTGATTAACCGCTTTACAAGGCGAAATCTTGGGCAAAAAAGTGAGGTGTATGCGTTTTCGGTTGTGCTGTGTGACAACGATGTTGACCGTGACGGCGAACGCTTTACAACAGATTCGCTTTATGAGCTTGAAAAGCTTTTTGTCGGCAAGACAGGAATTATTGATCACAATCCAAGTGCCAAAAATCAGACGGCAAGAATTTTCAGCTGTAAGGTTGAGAAAATTGACGGTCAGAAAACGGCTTTGGGTGACGATTACTACAGGCTCAAGGCAAGGGCATATCTTCCCGTTGTGAGAGCAACAGGGATATTATCCTTGCAATTGACAGCGGAATTATCAAGGAAGTAAGCGTTGGCTGTGCCGTTGGTAGGGTTGTGTGCAATGTGTGCGGTGAGGACATCTCGATGTGTACTCACAAAAAGGGCGAGGTTTACGGCTCAAAGCTTTGTTGCGGTGAACTTGTGAACCCGTATGACGCATACGAATGGAGCTTTGTTGCCGTGCCGTCACAAAAGAGGGCAGGCATTACGAAAGGTCACAAAATTTTTGGAAAGGAAAATGATATGGAAAAAATTCTTAAAGCCATTGAAAACAAAAAGGCTTTTGCACTTGATGAGAGTGACAGCAGAAAGCTGTGCGAATATATTGACGGGCTTAAAAAGTCGGCTAAGGACGGTGTGCTGTACCGTGAAAGCCTTACCCGTGATGTTGTGGGACTTGCCGCTTTTGTTCAGCCTGACATTTCGGGGGAAACAATGGAGAGCGTTGCAAAGAGCATGACAATTGAACAGCTCAGAGAATTTAAGTCAGCATTTGAAAAGAAAAAGAAAGCAGCTTTTGAGCCTGTTCCGCAGCTTTACTGCAAGCAGGACAAGAGAAATAACACTGTGGAAAACGGTCAGTTCAGTATTTAACGGAGGTATTATTATGAATGTAAATTTTAACGGATTCGGCGAAAATGCCGCAACATTTATTGCAGACAAAACACTTACAGAGGCAGGCGTGCCTGTTAAGATGAAGGACAACGGCACTGTTGCAAAATGTGACGCAAGCGAGAACTTTTGCGGTGTGTGCGTAAGCGTGAGAGGCGGTTATGCGGTTGTTCAGCTTTCGGGCTATGTAAAGGTTAAGAGCGACAAGAAAATCGCCGTCGGCTACAAAAAGCTTTCTGCAACGGCAGTCGGCGGCGTGTCGGTTACAACAACCGGCAGAGAGTACCTTGTGCTTGACTCAACAGACACATCAGTCGGATTTATTCTTTGATAAGAGGAGGAAGATATTATGGCAAATTTTGAAAATATTACAATTGAAAAGGGTATGTATCAGACAAAGGGCGGAATTTCGGGCGCACTTGAAAAGCTTGATCCGTCAGAAAATTACAGAGGTACTGCACTTGAGGGACTTGACGCATTTTCCCGTCAGCTCAAACGCTTTGACATTAAGGTTAAGGGCAGAAACAGCGACTGTGTTGAAAAGTTTTTTCAGAGTTCAAACTCTGCGGCACTTTTCCCCGAATATGTGAGCAGAGCCGTTATGCAGGGCATGGAGAGAGCGGATATTCTCCCAAATCTTGTGGCAACCGTGACAGACATTGAGGGTATGGATTACCGCAGCATTGCATCTGTTCCGAGTGAGGATGACAAGAGTCTTAAACTCGTCGGCGAGGGTGCAAAGATTCCGCAGACTGAGGTTAAGACAAGAGAAAACCTTGTTAAGCTTCACAAGCGCGGCAGAATGCTTGTTGCATCATATGAGGCGCTTCGCTTTCAGCGTCTTGACCTCTTTACCGTAACACTCAATCAGATTGGCGCATATATTGCAAGAGCACAGCTTAAAGATGCGATTGATGTGCTTGTGAACGGTGACGGCAATGAAAATCCCGCCGGCACACTTAATGTTGCAACAGGCGGCAAGGTTACATATGAGGACCTTTTAAAGCTTTGGACAGAGCTTGCTCCGTATGAACTCAACACAATTCTTGCGTCAACCCCCGAAATGCAGAAGATTCTTTCGCTTTCTCAGCTTCAGGATTCAAACGCAGGTCTTGATTTTCAGGCTACGGGCAGAATGATTACACCTCTCGGTGCAAGCCTTCTTCACACTCCCGAGCTTGAGGGCGGTAAGATTATCGGTCTTGACAAAAACTGTGCGCTTGAAATGGTTCAGGCAGGCGGTGTTGTTACAGATTACGACAAGCTTATTGACCGTCAGCTTGAAAGAGCCGCAGTTACCTGTACCGCCGGTTTTTCAAAAATCTTTACAGAGGCGTCAAAGGTGATGAGCTGTTAAGGAGGGATAGCCTTGAACATTGCAAACATTACAAAGCGTTTTGCATTATACAGCGGTATTGACGGTGCTGAAACTTACAAATGGAAAAGCATTATTGACGATGCCGTGGTGTATGTTAATTCGATTGTTACGAAGGGAAATCTTTCGGAAGATGACGAATTAAGACTTGAAAACCTGTGTGCCGTTTACGCTTTTAAGTTGTATTCCCTTTGCAATGATGACAGCATTTCTTCTTTTTCCGCAGGTGATTTGAAAATTTCATCATCTGCGGACGGCGAAAGCCGTGCCGAAAAGCTGTGGAGGGAATATGCCGACAAGTCGCAGGACCTTATCGGCAGAGAAAAATTTTTGCTTGGGGTGATATGATGAATATTTCACCGTCTATCGGGAAAATATTAAACAGATACGGCTGTGATGTTACCGTTAAAAACGGCGGTAAATCGGTTAGGACAAAGGCCTTTATTTCACCTTTGAGATACAACAGCAATCAGAATTATGACAGTGTACGGCATAAACTGGGTATGAGAAAAACGAAGTTGTTTTTATTTATTGCACCGCCCGATGTTCTGCTTGATTCGGAAAAAAGCGTAATAGAAAGTGAAAACGGTAAATATACTGTTAAAAGGTGCGAAAAATATTATGTGAAGGACAATCCGATTTATGTAAGGGCTGTTCTGTGTGCATACAGAGAAGAAACGAGGGATGATTTTGAATCGAATTGAGAAACAGGTTGACCGTATTATTGCAGGATTAAAGGTAAATGAGGCTTTGAAAAATGTCAGATTTATAAGAGAATACGGCTCTGATGAAGCACCGTCACCCGTGAACGGAATGATTGCCGTTGTGTCGGTGAGAGATATGTCAACGCAGAAAAGTTATATCGGCGGATACCTTTCGCCGTCTATCAAGGGGTGAAAGCTACAATGCAGGAGTTGAAATCAGGGTGTATGCTCCTGCAACCGAGAACGGAAGCGGTCTTTCGGAAGTGGTAAGTGAAATTCTTCTCGGACTTAAAACTGCCGATGCGGAAAAGACGATTACTCACAGCGAGGCGGCGTCAATTGAATTTGATCCCGATATGAATGCAATTTACAGAACGGTGAGTTTTAATATGGAATTCTGTCTTTGCGAGGAGGTTTAAATGGACGGCTTTGAATTTGAAAATTGCGGAAATGCCGTGTTGAAATGTGAGGGAAAAATTCTCGGCGGCGTTGAAAAGGCAACCTGTACAAGAAAGAACTCCTTCACGGAAATCAAGGAATTTTCAATGACAAGCCCGTTGAAAGGATTGTTTCAAATGAATGGGAACTTACCTTTGTGATGAAGATTACTGATAAAACTCCGTTTTTGGAGCGTGACAGCTTTAAGAGTCTTGAACTTGACCTTGCAAAGAAGAAAATCATTTACACGGATTGCAAAGTGCTTGAATTTTCAAGCGTTACTCAGGGCAGCGGAAGTATTCTTGCAACCGTGAAAATCAGTGCCGACGAGAGGAAAATTATATGAATGATAAAAATTCAGACGAACTTTACAGGCTTGCGGAGTCTGAGAACGGCGGTAAAGATACCGAAATGTTAGGTGAATTCCTTGAAAGGGAAAGCCGTCGTTACAGTCGCAGACTTGACGAAGAAGAGGAGGCGAAAAGCCGATGAAACCGGTGCCGATGAAATTCGGTGAATATGTGTGGCATCACAATCCGCAGAATATCAGCTTTGAATGTGACAGGAGCGTTGCAGAAATGAAAAGTCCGTTCGGCGAATCTACCGTTCAGGATATGGGGCGGAAGAATATGAAAATCAGCGGTTCGGGACAGCTGTACGGCGAGGATTGTGCAGAACAGTTTGAAAGGCTGTTTGAGGTGTTCAGAAACAGCGGAAAAGAAGTGCTCTCCGTGCCAAACCTGCCGAGCATTTATGCTGTGTTTGAAAAGCTTGAAATAAAGGGCGAGCCAAAGCCGAATGTACTTGAATACAGCTTTGTGTTCCGTGAGGTTATGGAGAAAAAGCAGAAAACGGTAATTACATATTTTGACTGTGAAAACGGACAAACCCTGTGGGACATTGCATACAAAACAGGAGTGAAAATTGACGAGCTTGTGCGGCTGAATCCCGATGTTAAGTTCCCCGATGAAAACCTCGGAACAAGGAGGGTTAAGCTGTGCTGACTTACTTTTTTACTGATAAAAACGGCAAAAGGTGTGAAATTAAAAATGTTCTCACGGCAGAAATTTCGGCAGATGTCGATGTGCCTGCCGATGAGCTTGTGATGACTGTGCCGTATGACGAGAAGTTCGGAAATGCCGATATGCTTGAGGCTTATGACGGCAAGTCGCTTGTGTTTGTGGGACAGGCTGACGAGATTGTCAGCACTGTGAGAACCGACGGTGCGATTGTAAGGCTGAGTGCAAGAAGTCTTGCCGGAAGGCTTCTCGACAATGAGGCAGAGCCTGTTACATATGTGAACCCGGCGGCAAAGTTCATTTTTGAAAGGCATTTAAAGCCGTTCGGAATTGTCGGATATGACGGTGACGAACATCCGTTTATGGGCACAATCAAAATTGAAAAGGGCATGACCGAGTGGCAGGTGCTTGAAAAATTCTGCAACGGCAGATACGGCAAAAGTCCGAGAATTACGGGGGCGGGATTTGCTTTGATGTGCGGAACTTACGGCGGTGCAAAGCCGATTGTGTTCGGCAGAAACGGAGTAGGCTACACATCTCTCCGTGAGTACATAAAGCCGTGCAAGGTGATTTCGCAGGTCAAACTACGCACCGAGGAATACGGCGGCTACAAGAGCGTTATAAGCAACAAATGCGTTGCCGACAGGATTAAAAGGGTGAGATATGTAAACGCTTTTCTCGACAACAATGCGGTAAAAACAGCCGACAGAATGATTGAAAACGGCAACAGGCAGAGCTTTGAAATAATGCTTGAATGTGCAGAATGTCTGTGCGGAGTTGTCGGCAGAAGGGCTGTGATTGATGACTCTCTCATCGGAAAAAGAGAGGGCTTGATTGTGAAAAGCATTAAATATTCACTTGGGAAAAACGGTGAAAGCACAACGGTTGTGCTTGGAAAGGAGAACGGCGATGTGGCTGATGAATTACATAACTAAAAATTCGATTACCGCCCCGAAAGCCGAAAAGGGCGGTGTGAAAAGTTCGGGAAACACGGTTTCGGTGGATTCCTCGGAAGAACACAGGGAGATAAAATGTTGCGTGCCGTATGGCTTTGCAAGCGTTGTTCCCGTGGGAGAGTCGGCGGTTGTTTTGCCGCTTGCTAACGGCGAAGTGAGCCTTGGCGTGCTTGCGAAAAATGTTGAACTTGATGAGGGCGAGGTTATGCTCTCGTCAAAGGGCGGAGCAAGTATTGTGCTGAAAAATGACGGCAGGGTTCTTATCAACGGCAAGGCGGTGTAGTATGAGGGATACGATGATTAAAAACGGTGATATCGTTATCGGCTCTTCGGGCAATACGGTATTGCTTGAGGGGACTGACGCAAAATTCCAACAGGCTGTGCTTTGCATTTCGGCAAAACTCGGCGGATTTGTCTATGACAGAAATTTCGGTTCAAAGGTGCTTTTGCAGGACAAAACACTCTCGGCAAAGCAGATTGAACTGCTTGCCAATGAATCGCTTGCAAAAATGAAAAATACCTATGCACGCGTTAAGTCGGTTGGCAAAACGATTACGATTGACCTTACGGTTGACGATATTACAAGGGAGGTGCAGATAAATGGAAACCTATGATGAAATTTACGGCAGAATGAAGAATGCCTATGAGCATGAAACGGGTGACAGCTTTAACGAGGTGAGCGACATTGCAATCAGGCTCAAGGTGCTTGCCGGCGAGATTTTTAAGCTGCAGACGAATCTTGAATGGTGGAAAAGACAGATGTTTGCAGTGAGCGCAAGCGGTGAATGCCTTGATAAACTCGCATCGCAGAGAGGTATTGAACGCAAAAAGGCGATGAAGTCAACGGGCGAAATTACCTTCAATATTTCTCAGCCGTGCAGTCACGATATTGTAATTCCAAAGGGGTGTGTTGTGGCTACTGCTGATACAGTTCCTGTTCGCTTTGTGACAACCGAGGATGAAGAAATCAGTGCCGGTAACACGCTTGTGAGTGTTTATGCCGAGGCTGAACAGGCGGGGAGTAACGGTAATATCGGGCTTGGTTGTGCGGTTGTTCCCGTGAGTGTGCCGACAGAGATTGAAACGGTTACAAACCGTGAGAAATTTACGGGCGGTTGCGATGCCGAAACGGACGATGAACTTCGCAAACGCATAAGAGATACATATATAAACACCTCCAACGGCACGAATGCGGCATATTACGAACAGCTTGCACTCACGGTTGACGGTGTTGCAAAGGCGAGTGCCATCGGCAAAGCGAGGGGCGTAGGTACGGTTAATGTCTATGTCACGGGTGCGGATGCATCATTAGGTACGAATGTTGTTGCAAAGGTTCAGTCGCTTTTGGAAAAGCAGAGAGAGCTTAATGTTGATGTTATTGTGGCGAATGCCCAGCGTACCGCCTGCAATATGAGTGTTGTTGCCTATGCGGAGGACGGATATTCTTCAGGTGAAGTCAAGGAGTTGCTCAAAAATGCCTTTGCGGAATATGTGAATTCAATCCCTATCGGCGGAACTTTCAGATTGTCGGAACTCGGTGCAAGACTGATTGACACGGGTTGTATAACCAACTACAACTGGAACACGGATATGCAGGATGTGACGGTGGCAAAGTCGCAATGTTTTACTGTCGGTACAGTTACGATTGGGGTGAAGTGATGAACAGCTTTGATTCGATGAAAACCAAATTAGAAAGTACGGGACTTTACAAAGTTACGGCAAAATCAAATATCAGAGCGGAACTTTTGGCATATGCAGAGGGTTTGAACACGGAATTTGATATGCTTGAAACTATGGAACGGGAGTTGTTTATTGACACAGCGGAAAACTGCGGAATTACCGAAAGGGAAAGATTTGTCGGTAAAATCAATGCCGATTATCCGCTTGAAAAACGAAGGGAAATGCTTAAAATATCTGAGCAGAAGGTTGGCGGAAAGTGCACTCCCGACGATTTCAAAAGAATTGTCAGAGGTTACGGTGTGGAAAATTTTACAATTGCTGAAGCTCCCACAAGAAACCGTGTGGATATTAAAATTTCGGATACAAAAACAGACGCAGAGAAGAAGCTCATAGAAAAGCGTGTGAAAGCAGATTTTCCGTTACATCTTAATGTGATAATTTCTTATGTAAATGCATAAAATCCTGATTAAAATTTTAATCAAGCTATGTTAATAAATTTTGCAGCTTTGCAAAACCATTCAAATAATTAAATAACCATGACCAAAAATAAAAATGACAAGTTGAAAAATCTCAGCTTGTCATTTTTTGCGTAGATGTTGTTATTCGTTGTAAAAAATGTGACTTACACATTTTTTTCGTACGAAAAAAGTGTTGACAGAACCGCCTGATATCAGTGAAGCCGCAATTCCTACTATAATTACGCCTATACCCACAAATTTAAGTACCTTAGATATAATGTTATTTCCCATACATTTGTCTCCTTTGAAAATCATCATTATATTTTCAAAAGCAACCAAATATAAATTTGTTTTACATAGCACATCAAAAAGAGGGTGTTCCGATTGGAACACCCTCTGATTTTATATCAGGAATAAACTTGTATTAAGTTACCTGTCAATACATCCTGTGTGGATTACTTGTTTGCGATAGCAGCCTGAGCAGCAGCAAGACGAGCAATCGGAACACGGAACGGTGAACATGATACATAGTCAAGACCGATCTTGTGGCAGAACTCAACAGAAGAAGGATCGCCGCCGTGCTCACCGCAGATACCAACATGGAGCTTGTTGTTTACAGGCTTACCGAGTTTGATAGCTGTTTCCATGAGCTTGCCAACGCCTGTCTGGTCAAGCTTAGCGAACGGATCGTTCTCGAAGATCTTAGCATCATAGTAAGCGTTGAGGAACTTACCTGCGTCATCTCTTGAGAAGCCGTATGTCATCTGTGTAAGGTCGTTAGTACCGAAGCAGAAGAAGTCAGCTTCCTTAGCAATCTCATCAGCTGTAAGAGCAGCTCTTGGGATTTCGATCATTGTACCAACTTCGTACTTGAGGTCGATGCCTGCAGCAGCGATTTCAGCGTCAGCTGTTTCAACAACAACCTTCTTAACGAACTTGAGTTCCTTAACATCGCATACGAGCGGAATCATGATTTCAGGCTCAACTGTCCAGTCTGCGTGTGCCTTCTGAACATTGATAGCAGCACGGATAACTGCCTTTGTCTGCATCTTTGCAATTTCAGGATATGTTACTGCAAGACGGCAACCACGGTGACCCATCATTGGGTTGAACTCATGGAGTGAAGCGATGATTGTCTTAATGTCTTCAACGCTCTTACCCTGAGCAGCTGCGAGCTTCTCAATGTCAGCTTCCTCTGTAGGAACGAACTCGTGAAGCGGCGGATCAAGGAATCTGATTGTTACAGGATTGCCTTCGAGTGCCTCATAAAGAGCCTCAAAGTCGCCCTGCTGATAAGGAAGAATCTTGTTAAGAGCAGCTTCTCTTTCTTCAACTGTATCTGAGCAGATCATCTCTCTGAATGCAGCGATTCTGTCCTCTTCAAAGAACATATGCTCTGTACGGCAAAGACCGATACCTTCAGCACCGAGCTCACGAGCCTTCTTAGCGTCAGCAGGTGTATCAGCGTTTGTTCTAACCTTAAGAGTTCTGTACTTGTCAGCCCAAGCCATGATTCTGCCGAACTCACCTGCGATTGTAGCGTCAACTGTTGGGATAACGCCGTCGTAGATGTTACCTGTAGAACCGTCGATTGAAATGTAGTCACCCTCGTGGAATTCCTTGCCAGCGAGTGTGAACTTCTTGTTAGCCTCGTCCATTGCGATGTCGCCGCAACCTGATACACAGCATGTACCCATACCACGAGCAACAACGGCAGCGTGTGATGTCATACCGCCACGAACTGTGAGGATACCCTGTGAAGCCTTCATACCTGTGATGTCCTCAGGTGAAGTTTCAAGACGAACGAGAACAACCTTTTCGCCGTTAGCGTTCCAGTTTTCAGCATCTTCAGCTGTGAATACGATTTTACCGCAAGCAGCACCAGGAGAAGCGCCGAGGCCCTTACCGATTGGTGTAGCAGCCTTAAGAGCAGCAGCATCGAACTGTGGGTGAAGAAGTGTGTCAAGGTTACGAGGATCGATCATTGCAACAGCTTCTTCTTCTGTTCTCATGCCCTCGTCAACGAGGTCACAAGCAATTTTAAGAGCAGCCTGAGCTGTTCTCTTACCGTTTCTTGTCTGGAGCATATAGAGCTTCTTGTTTTCAACAGTGAACTCCATGTCTTGCATATCTCTGTAGTGGTTTTCAAGTGTCTGACAAACATTCTGGAACTGCTCGAAAGCTTCCGGGAACTCTTCAGCCATCTTAGCAATTGGCATAGGAGTACGAACACCTGCAACTACGTCTTCGCCCTGTGCGTTGATGAGGAACTCACCCATGAGCTTCTTCTCACCTGTAGCAGGATCTCTTGTAAATGCAACACCTGTACCGCAATCGTCACCCATGTTACCGAATGCCATTGACTGTACGTTAACGGCAGTACCCCATGAATAAGGGATATCGTTGTCACGACGGTAAACGTTTGCACGAGGGTTGTCCCATGAACGGAATACAGCCTTAACTGCGCCCATGAGCTGTTCCTTAGGATCGTCAGGGAAGTCCTGACCGATTTTCTCTTTGTATTCAGCCTTAAACTGGCCTGCAAGCTCCTTAAGATCGTCAGCTGTAAGCTCTACGTCATAAGTAACGCCTCTCTCAGCCTTCATCTTGTCGATGAGCTCTTCAAAATATTTCTTACCTACTTCCATAACTACATCGGAATACATCTGAATGAATCTTCTGTAGCAGTCCCAAGCCCAACGAGGGTTGTTTGACTTCTTAGCGATAACTTCAACAACATCTTCGTTAAGACCGAGGTTAAGGATTGTATCCATCATACCCGGCATTGAAGCACGAGCACCTGAACGAACTGAAACGAGGAGGGGGTTCTCCTTGTCGCCGAACTTCTTGCCTGTGATCTCTTCCATCTTCTCGATGTACTCGTTGTATCTGAGCCTGAATTTCAGCGTTGATTTCTCTGCCGTCCTCATAATACTGAGTACAAGCTTCTGTTGTAATTGTGAAGCCCTGTGGTACAGGAAGTCCAAGACCTGTCATTTCTGCAAGGTTGGCACCCTTACCGCCGAGGAGCTCACGCATGCTAGCATTACCTTCTGTAAAAAGGTAAACCCATTTGTTTGCCATAACTGGTAATCCTCCTAAAAATAAATTAAGATATACGGCTGTGGCAGACTTACCCCTTGGTAAAACCTGCCTGCTTGTATAAGCCTATCGAATATTATAACAAACTTTGGTCAAATAAGCTATATTTTTTCTAAACTTTTT
>ENA-OQIS01000172-OQIS01000172.1-human-gut-metagenome-genome-assembly--contig:-NODE-172-length-12873-cov-2.135886_pt1 | contig 12873 bp, 19 predicted proteins | sample MGYA00242589_ERZ504754 | MGnify/ENA primary metagenome ERZ504754 (study PRJEB26092, sample SAMD00036351) | human gut metagenome | host: Homo sapiens | study: EMG produced TPA metagenomics assembly of...
TTCCTGAACATGGAAGCGCTGGCCGGCCTGATGGGCTTTGTGACCGACAGCTCCAGCGCCAACGCGTTTGCGTATTTGAACACCTTATCCGGCGGCGCTTTCGCCCAGGCGACCCTGTTCGCCATGTCGGTAACTCCCTACATCAACAGCTCCATTATTATGCAGCTGCTGACCGTGGCGATTCCTCCGTTAGAGAGAATGGCCAAGGAAGGGGAAGAGGGCCGGAAAAAGATCGGCGCCATTACCCGCTATGTCGCGGTTGTCCTTGGTCTGGTACAGGGCTTGGCCTACTATCTGTACCTGCGGGGCAGCAGCTATGAGGGAACGCCGATCGTCACCTATACTGAGGGCGCCGCGGGCGTATTTACCGCAATCGTCATCGTGCTGGTGTTCACCGCCGGTACCGCTATGATGATGTGGCTGGGCGAGCAGATCAACCAGAAGGGCATTGGCAATGGTATTTCCATTCTGCTGTTCGCAGGTATCGTGGCGAGACTGCCCGATACGGTCAACATTCTGGTGCAGGCTCTCCAAGCCGCATGGCAGGCTCCCGATTCTTTCGGCCAGTATTACTTCTTCGTACCGCTGTTCGTCATCATCTTCCTGGCCATTATCTGGGTCATCGTATTCATGAACGACGCGGAGAGAAGAATCCCGGTGCAGTACGCGAAACGGGTTGTCGGCAGAAAGATGTACGGCGGCCAGTCCACCCATCTTCCCATTAAGGTCAATATGTCCGGCGTTATGCCGATCATCTTCGCAAGCTCTATTTTAACCATTCCATCCACCATCCAGCTGTTTGTAACTCCGACAGGCTTCTGGAAAACCGTGTTGGACGCTCTTTCCACCACCGGCTGGGTGTACGCGTTAATTTACTTCCTGCTGATTTTGATGTTCGCTTATTTCTATGTGGCGATTCAGTATAATCCCATTGAAATGGCCAATAATCTTCGTCAGAACAACGGCACGATTCCCGGAATTCGTCCCGGAAAGCCTACTTCTGATTATATTCAGAAAATTCTGTCAAAGATTACATTGATCGGCGCTTTGTTCCTGGCGGTCATCGCCTTGCTGCCCATTGCGTTCAGCGCTTTCACCGGAATGCACAACCTGATGATGGGCGGAACCTCCGTCATCATTTTGGTAGGCGTAGCGCTGGATACCATGAAGCAGATGGAATCTCAGATGATGATGCGTCATTACAAAGGATTCCTGGATTAATGCGGTTTAGGAAGGAGTCGTTATTATGAAAATTATTCTGCTGGGAGCCCCCGGCGCTGGGAAAGGCACCCAGGCGGAGGCAATCTGCAAGCATCTTTCCATTCCACAAATTTCCACGGGTAATATTATCCGTGCCGCGCTGAAGAACGGCACTGAGATGGGCAAAAAGGCCCAAGCTTATATGGACGCGGGAAAGCTGGTTCCCGATGAGGTCGTCATCGGCATCATCGAGGAGCGTTTACAGGAGGACGACTGCAAAAACGGTTACGTCCTGGACGGCTTCCCTCGCACCATTCCCCAGGCCGAGGCTCTGGACAAAATGGTGAAGATCGACAAGGTCATTGACCTGGAAGTCTCCGACGAGGCGATCATCTCCAGAATGTCCGGACGCCGTGTCTGACGAAAATGCGGCGCCACCTACCATCTGCTTTAACAAAAGCCGAAGGCCGAGGGCGTGTGCGACATTTGCGGCGGCACCCTCATTCAGCGCAAGGATGACCATCCGGACACCGTGAAGGCGCGTCTGGAAGTTTATCATAAAGAGACAGAGCCCCTGATCGCCCATTACAAAAAGCAAGGCGTCGTGAAAAGAGTAGATGGCCAGGAGGAAGTCGCCGACACCACCCGCTTAACGCTGGCAGCGTTAGAGGCTTAATCCATGGTTGTACTCAAAACGAGCCGCGAACTCAAGGCGATGAGAGAAGCCGGACGGATCTCCGCCAACGCGTTAAAGCTGGCGGGCGAGGCGGTGGAACCGGGCATTACCACCTGGGAAATCGACGAGATCGTCCGCAAGTATATCGAGGGACAGGGGGCGGTCCCCTCGTTTCTCGGCTACGGCGGTTTTCCGGCCAGCGCGTGTATTTCTGTCAACAATGTGGTCATCCACGGCATACCGAGCAAGAAGTGCGTTGTGAAAAAAGGCGATATTGTCAGCATCGACATCGGCGCCCACTTTAACGGCTTCCACGGAGACAACGCCTGGACGTTCCCTTGCGGGGACATCAGCGAGGAAGCCAGGGCCCTTTTGGATGCCACCAGGGAAAGCCTTTTTGAGGGAATCAAAATGGCGAAGGCGGGCAACCGCATCGGCGATATCGGCAGCGCGGTTCAAAGGTATGTAGAAGCGCGCAACTACTCTGTGGTACGAGATTTTGTCGGCCATGGCGTAGGTGCGAAGCTGCATGAAGATCCAAGCGTACCAAATTTCGGTACACCCGGTAGGGGTGTACGCCTGTTACCCGGAATGACCATTGCCATAGAGCCTATGGTGAATGCCGGCACTTATGAAGTCGAAATCCTTTCGGATGAATGGACAACGGTAACAGCGGACGGCAAGCTGTCCGCTCACTTTGAGCACAGCGTGGCAATCACCCCCGATGGTCCTCAGATTCTGACTCTTCCCGACGATTGATGAAAAGGGAGGCGCCAATGGAACTGAAACGAGGATTGCTTGTCAGGTCCAAAGCGGGACATGACAAACACGGTTTTTTTGTGGTGCTGTCGGCGGATCAGGAGTTTGCCGTGATCTGCGACGGAAAGCACAGGCCGCTTCAGCGGCCGAAAAAAGAAAAACTGCAGGCATCTGGCTGTAACCAATACGGTTCTGCCGGAGGAGGCAATGAAAACCAATCGTGAGATTCGCCGAGGGATCCGGTGCTATTTGGAAAAGGATCCCCAGTCTTAACCATGAGGAGGTTATGGTTTTGTCGAAACAGGATGTTATCGAAATCGAAGGTACTGTGAAGGAAGCACTGCCAAACGCAATGTTTCAGGTCGAACTTCCCAACGGCCATATGATCCTGGCCCATATTTCCGGGAAATTACGGATGAACTTCATCCGGATTCTGCCCGGGGATAAAGTCACTTTGGAGATGTCTCCCTATGACTTGACCAGAGGCCGCATCACATGGCGTTCTAAATAAGGAGGCGTAACGAAATGAAAGTCAGACCTTCTGTCAAGAAAATCTGCGAAAAGTGCAAGGTCATCAAGCGCAAGGGAAAAGTTATGGTGATCTGCGACAATCCGAAGCATAAGCAGCGCCAGGGCTAAAATTCATCGAGAAGCCCGTGATACCGCAAAAGCGGCCGAAGACCCGGCTCCATGCCGAGCGGCGTAAAGGTTGTTGGCCAGACAGATTTGGCTGACAGACGGTATTTTCGGAGATCGGCAATGAAAAGCCAACAGGCGCGACCAAATTTATCAGGAGGTGCAAGGCATGGCACGTATAGCAGGTGTAGACTTGCCAAGAGATAAAAGAATCGAAATCGGCCTTTCCTATATCTACGGGATCGGACGCAAGACCGCCACTGAGATTTTGAAGGCGACCGGCGTAAACCCCGACACCCGGGTAAGAGATTTAACCGAGGACGATGTTTCCAAGCTGAGAGAGTATATCGACCATAACTGCCGCGTGGAGGGCGACCTTCGCCGGGATGTGGCGTTCGATATTAAGAGACTTATTGAAATCGGCTGCTATCGCGGCGTCCGTCACCGTAAGGGCCTGCCCGTAAGAGGCCAGCGCTCCAAGACCAACGCCAGAACCCGCAAGGGACCCAAGAAGACGATAGCTAACAAGAAGAAATAAGGAGGGGTTTTGATGGCAGCTCAGAAGGGCGGCAAGAAAACCGCCGTACGCAGACGCCGTGAGCGCAAAAATATTGACCGCGGTGCCGCGCATATTCAGTCCACCTTTAACAACACGATCGTGACCATCACCGACACCCAGGGCAACGCTGTTTCTTGGGCGAGCGCCGGTGAGCTGGGTTTCAGAGGCTCCAGAAAGAGTACTCCTTTCGCGGCGCAGACCGCCGCAGAAACCGCAGCTAAGGTTGCTATGGAACACGGCATGAAGTCCGTCGAGGTCTTTGTAAAGGGACCCGGCTCAGGCCGTGAGGCCGCGATCCGCGCGTTGCAGGCCGCAGGGCTCGAGGTCAGCATGATCAAAGACGTGACCCCGATTCCTCACAATGGATGCCGTCCTCCCAAGAGAAGACGTGTCTAATCGAAAGGAGAGAATAAGTTATGGCTAAAAATATGCAGCCGATTGCAAAGCGCTGCCATGCCCTGGGAATTTCTCCTACGGTCATGGGATATAGCAAGAAGACTACCAACCGCAATCCCGGCGGCCAGATGAGAAAGAAAAAGGGCGAATATGCCCTCCAGCTGGCTGAAAAGCAGAAGGTAAAGTTTGTTTACGGCATTCTGGAGCGCCAGTTCCGTTCTTACTATGAGAAGGCCACCCGTATGCCTGGTAAGGCCGGTGAAAACCTGCTGATCCTGGTGGAGCGCCGCCTGGACAACGTGGTATACCGTTTAGGCTTTGCCAGCACCCGCCGCGACGCCAGACAGCTGGTGAACCATGGCCATTTTACCGTCAACGGCAAGAGAGTCAACATTCCTTCCTATTTGGTAAAGCCCGGCGATGTGATCGAAGTGGCGGAAACCAGCCGTTCCTCCGTCAAGTTCAGCAAGCTGACCGGCGAAGATGCTCCGATGGTAACCGTGCCTCGTTGGCTGGAGCGTGAAAAGAGTTCTTTGAAGGGCGTTGTCGCTGCAATGCCTGCTCGTGAGGATATCGATCTCCCTGTCGAAGAGCACTTGATCGTCGAGTTGTACTCCAAATAATGCCCATGCGGTTGATTTCAATACGCGTTGGCATCACTTACCAATACAACTGTGTGCCTAAGGTCAAGGAGGGTCGCTAATGATCGAGATAGAAAAGCCTAGAATTGATACCGAAGTATTATCTGCCGACGGAACTTACGGCAAGTTTGTGGTGGAGCCGCTGGAGCGCGGCTTCGGCACAACGCTGGGAAACAGCTTGAGAAGGGTATTGCTCTCCTCACTGCCGGGCGTTGCCGTAACCTCCATCAAGATTGACGGAGTTCTCCATGAGTTTTCCACGATACCAGGCGTGAAAGAGGATGTGACTGAGATCGTCCTCAACATGAAGGGCTTAACGGCAAAGCTGCACTGCGACGGTGCCAAAACCGTGGAAATCAGTGCGGAGGGCCCTTGCGAGGTTACCGCGGATTCCATCAAATGCGACAGCGAGGTTGAGATTCTCAACCCCGAAATGCACATTGCAACCCTCGGTGACGGGGCCAGGCTCTATATGGAAATTACCCTGGATAAAGGCAGAGGCTATATTTCCGCTGAAAGAAATAAAGCCAATATGCAGAACAATGTGATCGGCATTCTGCCTATCGATTCTATTTATACACCTGTGTTGAAGGTCAATTTCGGTGTGGAAAACACCCGTGTGGGTCAGATCACCGACTATGACAAGCTGACGCTGGAGGTTTGGACCAACGGGGTCATCAACGCGCAGGAGGCGGTTTCCCTAGCCGCTAAGGTCCTGACCGAGCACCTGAACCTGTTTGTAGACCTTTCTGATAAGGGCTATAACACGGAGATCATGGTGGAAAAGGACGACAAGGGCAAGGAAAAGGTTCTGGAAATGACGATTGAAGAGCTGGATCTTTCCGTCCGCTCCTTCAACTGCCTGAAGCGCGCCGGCATTAACACAGTGGAGGACCTGATCAATAAGTCTGAGGACGATATGATGAAGGTTCGCAACCTGGGACGCAAGTCCCTGGAGGAGGTTGTGTATAAGCTCAACTCCCTCGGATTCAGTCTTCGCAAGGACGACGAATAAGCCGTCCGGATAAACCAAGGTAAAGGAGTGAATTTTCGATGCCCGGAACAAGAAAGCTCGGAAGAGACACTGCTCATAGAACCGCTATGCTGAGGGCGATGGTAACCTTTCTGCTGGAAAACGGTAAAATCGAAACCACAGTCACTCGCGCCAAGGAAGTACGTTCCTTGACCGAGAAAATGATCACCATCGCAAAGGTAAACGATCTGCATCATAAGAGAATGGCTATGGCCTTCATCACCAAGGAGGGCGTAACCAAGAAGCTGTTTGATGAGATCGCCCCGAAATACGCGGAGAAAAACGGCGGTTACACCAGAATCACTAAGCTGGGACCCCGCCGCGGCGACGCCGCAGAAATGGCAATCATCGAGCTGCTGTAATTTGCGGCCGCTGCTGTGATAAAGCTTTGATAGAAGCTTCGATAAAAGAGAAGGCCTGGGATTTTTCCCAAGGCCTTCTTTGCATATTGCTTTTGTATTTGCTTTCAATCACTTCAGGCTGCCGCTCCAGCTTGCGCTCGGCTGTTTTTGTTTTAAGTCCCGATTTAAATTATTTAGGATGCTTTTGGCCATTTTTGATTGTTTATCAGGAACTGGGGCTGCTTTAACATAGAGGCTTCGGGGCTGTTCCAGGCCTCTTTTTGCTTTAACAGCTTTCCTATATTGTGGGAAAGCGGAATGAAAAAACCGTCAAAAATGGAAAAGCAGTCCGTGCCGTCGTGTCGGCATTGCCTATGACATGATTCAAACGGCTAACCGGCAGCCATTGGCGGCAGCACCGCTTTCCGATTGCTTTTCCCGGTTTCCCATTCTTAATGATGCGGAAGGGGATTGAGCGGATTACCGTTTGAATCATTGCGGAGGGAGGTGGAAAATTTACTTCCTTTACGTTATAGATTTTGCTGAACCATCCCTAGAAATTCGTCCCAGCGCCCCTCTTGGCGGATGATCAGGGGACAATCTTTCCCGTTAAAATCATAATGCTGTTTAACGTCATCAATAGTGAGATCATATTCTTTCAAGAGAAACGCTGTCAGCTTGGCGGCGTTTTCCATGGTTTGATCGAAATTTCCGTCAGCATTGACGCAAAGCTCGATGCCGATACTTGAATGGTTTCCCTCCCGGTCGCCGGAATGCCAGGCCTCCTCGTTGTCGGGCAGATGCTGGTAGATTTGGTGATCGTCCACCGTGTAGTGCCAGGATACCTCGTCGGAGGTGGTGCTCAGATAGTCGCTGTGGGCCTCCGCGTCAGCTCCCTCGCTGGTGTTGGCGGTTTCGTGAATAGTAATGCTTTCGACCGTCCGCAAAACCCCAGGCCGTCCGGGAGAGTCCTCTGGAATGTAAGCGGTAAACAAAGGGATACCGTCGATGCTGTCAACCGCCTGCCGCAGATTGGCTGGATCCCGCGCGCCGGATGCGCCGGAAGCCCTGCCGGACAGAGTGACCGCCAAAATGACAGACAGGGTGATAATAACTGCAAGAAGCCCGCCTGTGACAATCAGCCATTTCCTGTTGTCCGGCTTGCACAAAAACATCCTTACCGGGCTTTTTGACCTTTGATACCGCTGATACCGCATAACAACAACCCCAAAAGCTTGATGACTTTAAAAATACCAATAAAATTATGTACGAAAAAATAGAAAAAGTTGAAAGGAAAACCTGACAACTGTACTTAAAATAATATTGACGGAAAAAAGAATTTAATAATTTTGTAACATTTACACAAGAATTAAAAATTTTTTCTCTTAAAAAACTTGACAAATCACAAGAATTGGGGTATTATAATAACAAGAAGTGATCCAGACGGACAATCGAGGTCCGCGCGATATATTTGAATCAGCGCCTGCCCGAAAGGGCATACCAGCTTATATATGGTAAGGTCTGTACTTCAGGGAGACGAGATTTTTCTCGTCTCCTTTTTATTTGCGGTAAATCAAATGCACATTGCCCCCCGAATTTGCTGAACCTGTTTTGGCTAGAAAAAGAACTCCCAGGGCTGTTTTTCCGGCCCTGGGAGTTTAGGCTTGCAGGAAATAAATTTTAAAACTGCAAAAGGGAAAGAATTTCCTTCTTGTATTCCAAAAATTGGCTGGTCAAAGCAAAGTCTCCTTTAGGACGACTTTCCTTGTGGAGATTCAGCTCCGCCGTGATATGTCCGGGCTTTCCGGAAAGAAGGTAAATCCGGTCAGACAAAAGGATTGCCTCGTCGATATCATGGGTAATAAACAAGGTGGATAGCTCGATCTGCTCCATGACCTCCAGATACCAGCGGTGAATAGAGGCTTTGGTGAGAGCGTCCAGAGCGCTGAAGGGCTCGTCTAACAGAGCGGCTCCCTCGCTGCAAAGATAGGTTCTCAGAAGGGCGGCCCTCTGGCGCATCCCGCCGGAAAGCTGAGCGGGATACTGCTTTTCTGTGCCTGACAGCCCAAATTCAGCGAAATGCTCTAACGCTTTGCGGCGGGCCTCCTTTTTAGGAGCTCCTTTGATGATCAAAGGGAGGGCGATGTTGTCCAAGACCGTGCGGTAGGGCATCAGCAGGTCCTTTTGCAGCATATAGCTGATGTGCCCGGCTTTGCCGGTGATCTCCCGGCCGTCCAGGAATACCTGCCCCCGGTCCGGCAAAGTCAGGCCGGACAGCACGTTGAACAGGGTGGTTTTTCCGCCGCCGCTGACCCCAAGGAGACAGACGATTTCCCGGGGCTCCAGCCGGAGGCTCACGTCCTGAAGAATGGTATTATCACCGAAGCTTTTGGTAATGGAGACTGCTTCCAGCTTACTCATACGCTATCTCCTACTCTGGAAGATAATCGTTGGAAAAGCCGAAGCCCGCGGGAATTTCTTCCTCAATCAGCTGGTTTTCCCACAGCCACTGGTAAAAGGCGTCCCAGCGGGAGGGATCGATATATCCCCACCGGTCTACCTCCGCCTTGTACTGATCCGCCAGCCACTGCTGGCTGGACAGAACAATCTCTGAATCCAGAGTGGGATCCGCCTCGCAAAGTAATTCAGCGGCTTCCTCTGGTTTCAATGGCATATTCGTAGCCCTTGGCAACCGCAGACTAAAAGGCCTTGGCGGTTTCCGGGTTCTGCTCCAGATAATCGTTGTTGGCTACCAGCACCGGGGTGTAATAGTCGAACACAGGATTGATATCCTTGAAATAGAAATAGTTGGTATCCAGTCCCTTGACCTGGGTAGCAATGCCGTCCCAGGCGTAGTAAATCCAAACCGCGTCGATGTTGGTCTGCAAAGCGGAAATCACGTCGGTTACGGTCACACTGGCAAGGTTAACCTTGCTCCAGTCACCGCCGTCGTTTTCCACCACGTTTTTCATGGTGGCCTGTTCCACCGGCAGATCCCAGGTGGCGTAGGTTTTGCCCTCCAGATCCTTAGGAGATTGGATTCCCTTCTCCTTTAGGGAAATAATTCCCGAGGTATTGTGCTGAATCAAAGCCGCCACAGCGGTGACAGGAAGATCGGATACATAGGCGGGCGCCAGATAATCCTGAAAATCCACGCCGAATTGAGCTTTGCCGGTGGCAACCAGGGCGGTAGCGCCGTCCTCGGGAGGCTGCTGGATATCGATTTGGATACCGGCTTCTTTAAAATATCCCAGCTTGTCCGCCACGTAAATACCGGTATGGTTGGTGTTAGGAGTCCAGTCCAGTACAAAGGTGATGGTCTGAAGCTGCTGGCCGTCCGTGGATGAAGTCTTTTCTGACGCGCCGGCGGCGGATTCCCCTGTGGTTGAAGAACTGTCCGCCCCGGCGGAGCTTTCCCCGCCGGGGGAGGCGGAACAGGCAGCGGCCGAAAGGAGCAAGGCACCGGATAAAAGCAATGCGAGAACTTTTTTTCATGATTGGTTTCCTCCATATTTTTCATAAGGCATACACAGCCGTTGAATCATCGAGACCAGCCACATGAGCAGCAGGCTGATCAGGGAAATTAAAACAATAACGGCAAACATTTTGTCAAAGGCGTAGGACTTCCGCACCCGCGTCATGTAGACGCCCAGACCGCTGTTTCCACCCAGCCATTCGGCGATCACCGCGCCGACAATAGAGTAGGACACAGAGACCCGGAGGCTGGAAAAGAACCGTCCCAGGGATGAGGGAAGCTTTACCAGCCGGAAGATCTGTCCCTTTGAGGCGCCCATAGACCTGAGCAGATTGACGGTATCCTGATCCGCAGACCGGAATCCGTCAAGCAGACCGACCGCCATGGGAAAGAAGCAGACGATGACTACTAGGGCAATTTTGGGAGCCATGTCATAGCCCATCCAAAGCACCAGCAGCGGCGCGATGGCCACGGTGGGGATCGTCTGAGTGATCACTAAAATAGGATACAGAGATTTGTATAGGAATCGGTACCGGTCCATAAGGACCGCTGTCACGAAAGCCAGGGCAATTCCAAGACCAAGGCCCAGAAAGCCCTCCGCCAAAGTGGTGCCGGAGTTAGCCATCAGAATGGGAAAGTCCTCCACAAAGGCAGCTCCCACATCCACCGGAGAGGGAAACATGAATTTCGGCACCAGACCAAGGTCAGACACGGCCTGCCACAAAATGAGAAGCAGACAGAGCAAAATAGCCGCAGACAGTTTATTGGTGATGCTTCGTAACTTTCTGGTCAATGGTAAGCACCTCGCCATTTGGCTTATAGCTGATTTTTACATAGGACATCAGCGCGGGACAGCCCGCCTTGGCGGCGATATGCTGACATTCCTTCACAATATCCATTAACTCGTCGTAATCTCCCTCAATAGTGGTTTCAAAGGGGCCCACATAGCAGGAATTGCCCGTGCTTTTAATATAGGCGATGACCTCATCGACAATACGGACAACCTCTTCATCGGAGGCTACGGTGGGAAGAACTTGGATTGCTACGCTCGCGTTCATAAGAACTCCATCTCCTTACTAAAATAAGATCAATGTTAAAAATAAAAAATGCCATCCGCGGGATGCGGACGGCATAATAACAGCAAAGGGAAGTTTCCTTTTTGCTTTTGTATTCCTTACGCCGGCATTACCCGGATCAGGTTCAAGGGTCTCTGCTTCCAGCAGATCTCAGCCTCACGGCGCCCCTGTTTTCATGTCCGCTTTCAGTATAGCCGCTCTCCGCCAAAAGTCAAGCCCCCCGGCGGCATATCGGCCCGCCGGACCACATATTCTGGAACAAGCACACTTTGGCGGGAGGGAGCAGTCATGAAAGGTGATCCGGAACAGCGGGCGCTGCTGCTGGGAGAGTACATCGTGGAGCATGGGGCCACCGTGCGGGCGGCGGCGCGGGCCTTCGGCTGCAGCAAGTCCACCGTACACAAAGACGTGTCGGTGCGGCTGCGGACGGTAGGCCCGGAGCTATTCCGGCAGGTGCAGATGGTGCTGGCCCGGAACAAGGCCGAGCGCCATCTGCGGGGCGGCGCGGCCACCCGGGAAAAATACCACAAGCCTCGTTAGCGGAAAGCGGCGGTGTCCAGGCACCGCCGCTTTGTCATGTCATCTGGTGGAACTGCTCCAGCGCCGCCTTTTCCAGCCGGCTCACCTGTGCCTGGCTGATGCCGATCTCCCGGGCCACCTCCATCTGAGTCTTGCCTTTGAGGTAGCGCAGTTCCATGATGCGCTTTTTCGCGCGGGGTGAGGCCCGCCACGGTCTGGCGGAACTGCAGGCCGCTGATCCAGCTGTCCTCGCCGTCGGGGTCGCGCACCTGGTCGATGACGTACACCGCATCGCCGCCGTCGGCGTAGACCGGTTCCTCAAGACTCAGCGGCTCCACCACCGATTCCAGCGCCGCCGACACCTCGCGGCGGGACAGACCGGTCTTCTGGGCGATCTCGTCCACGGTGGGCTCACGGCCCAGCTGCTTTTCCAGCTCCTCGCGGGACTGCATGGCCCGGTAGGCCGTGTCCCGGAGGCTGCGGCTCACCCGCAGGGCGTTGTTGTCCCGCCAGGAACCGCCGTATCTCGCCGATGATCATCGGTACGCCGTAGGTGGAGAACCGCACCTGCTGGGCCGGGTCGAAGTTGTCGATGGCCTTGATGAGCCCGACTGCACCCCACCTGAAACAGGTCATCCATGTTCTCGCCCCGCTGCGAAAAGCGCTGCACCACGCTGAGCACCAGCCGCAGATTGCCCTCTATCATGCTCTGGCGGGCCTTTTTGTCCCCTGCCCGCGCCCGGGTGAGCAGGTCGCGCTTCTCCTGCTCGGACAGTATCGGCAGTTCGGCGGTGTTCACGCCGCACAGCTCAACCTTGTTGTACATCCCCTACCCTCCGGTTTCGTTTCAGTTTCACCGGAAGTATGGCCGCAGGGGCAGGATAACATTCATTCCAAATTCAGGGGATAACCTCTCCGTCACGCCTTCGGCGTGCCACCTCCCCTAACGAGGGGAGGCTTTGGCATACCGGAAAACTTAATCTCTTCGCCAGAGGCTCCCCTCGGTAGGGGAGCTGTCTGCGAAGCAGACTGAGAGGTTTAATCTTCTTCACTCCTCCAGCTGTTCTCTTAGCTGCCGTATGATCCTCTTCTCCAGCCTCGAAATATAGCTCTGGCTGATGCCGATGGCGTCTGCCACCTCCTTCTGGGTCCGCTCCACGCCGTCCAGCAGGCCGAAGCGCAGCTCCATGATCTGCCGCTCCCGGGGCGAGAGCTGCTCCACCGACCGGCGGAGGCTGGCCCGCTCGGCGTCCTGCTCGAGACGCTGGCCCACCTGATCCGCCTCGCTGCTCAGCACGTCCGACAGCAGCAGCTCGTTGCCGTCGCCGTCGATGTTCAGCGGCTCGTCGATGCTGGCCTCCTGCCGCCGGTTGGAGCTTTTGCGCAGATACATCAATATCTCGTTGCCGATGCAGCGGCTGGCGTAAGTCGCCAGCTTGATGCTCCGCTCGGGCGTAAAGGTGTTCACGGCCTTGATGAGCCCGATGGTGCCGATGGACACCATGTCCTCCGAGGGGACGCCGCTGCCCTCGTATTTCTTCGCAAGGCACACAGGGGATAGG
>ENA-OQIS01000173-OQIS01000173.1-human-gut-metagenome-genome-assembly--contig:-NODE-173-length-12868-cov-2.139393_pt1 | contig 12868 bp, 18 predicted proteins | sample MGYA00242589_ERZ504754 | MGnify/ENA primary metagenome ERZ504754 (study PRJEB26092, sample SAMD00036351) | human gut metagenome | host: Homo sapiens | study: EMG produced TPA metagenomics assembly of...
ACGTAGCTTAAAGGAAGAAGAACCTTCCCTTTATCAAAGGAGAACCAAAAATGAAAGTCTTTGATCTACATTGTGACACCCTGAGTGAGCTGCGCTACGCCGAAAAGGCGGGTACACCCAAGAGCTTTGCGCAGAATGATCTGCACATCGACCTGCAAAAACTGAAAAAGGGCGACTATATGCTGCAGTGCTTCGCCGCCTTTGTCAATCTGGGCGACAAGACCCCTGGTGCCGACCCGCTGGTGACGGCGCTGGAAGAGATCGACGTCTTCAAACGCATCATGGAAAAATACCCGGAGGATATTGCTCCGGTGTATCGACCCTCTGACATCCGCAAGAACGCCGCCGAGGGCAAGATCAGCGGAATGCTCACCATCGAAGAGGGCGGCTGCTGCAAGGGCGGCATCGGCGTGCTGCGCCGGATGTACGAGCTGGGCGTCCGCATGATGACCCTGACCTGGAACCACGAGAACGAGCTTGCCAGCCCCAACGTCGTCCCCGGCGGGGGCCACAACATCTGGCCCTGCGCCCCCAACACCGAGACGGGCTTGAAGGAGAAGGGCTTCGAGTTCCTGGCCGAGATGGAGCGTCTGCACATCATCGCAGACGTGAGCCACCTGTCCGACAAGGGCTTCTGGGACATTGTGGAGCACTCCACCCGCCCCTTTGCGGCCAGCCACTCCAACTGCCGCGCCCTCGCGCCCCACTGCCGCAACCTCACCGACGAGATGATCCGCGCCCTCGCCAACAAGGGCGGCCTCGTGGGTCTGAACTACTGCAGCGGCTTCCTCGACAACCAGCCCGAAGAAAAGCTCTGCCGCAGCACCACGGCCCTGATGGCAAAGCACGCGGCCCACTTCAAGCAGGTGGGCGGTATTGAGATCATCGGTCTGGGCAGTGACTTCGACGGCATCGGCGGCAAGCTGGAAATGGACGACTGCTCCAAGCTCCCGCTGCTGGCCGACGCACTCCGCCGCGAGGGCTTCACCGAGGACGAGGTGGAGGCCATCTTCTACCGCAACGCCCGGCGGTTCTTCGAAGAAAACCTCTAAATAATGTATAAAACGACAGGGAGATTCCAGAATGGATAAAAACATGACGCTGGAAAAGCGTATTGCAGCCGAGCTGTATTCCTATCAGGGCAAGATGAGCGTCTTTGTGGACGACCTCCACGGCCACACGGTCGAGATCGGCGCTGACGAGGAATTTGAGACGGCTTCCACCATCAAGGCATATATCCTCGCAGCCCTGTATCTGCAGGCCAGCCAGGGCAAAGCCAGCCTCGAAGAAAAAATCACCTACAAGCCCGAGCACTTTGTGGACGGCTCCGGTATGCTCCGGGCGCTGGGCGTGGGCGCAAGTCTGAAAGTTAAAGACGCTGCCACCATGATGATCATCTGCTCCGACAACATCGCCACCAACATGGTCATCGACTATCTGGGACTGGACACCATCAACGCCTGCATCCGGGAGATGGGCTTTGCCCACACCGTCCTGCACAACCCGCTCCACTTTGATATTTACGACGACCTCGGCACCACGACGCCCCGGGACTACGCCTCGCTGTTTGCGCAGGTGGCAAAGGGAACGCTCGTCAGCGCTGAGGCCAGCGCTGAGATGCTGGCCATCTTCCGTCAGCAGCATTATAATACCATGCTGACCCACGACTTCCCTCAGTTCTATCTCGACTGCGAGGAGACCGGCGAGCCGGAGCTCATCTGGGTGGCCAGCAAGAGCGGCAGCATGAATGCCTGCCGCAACGACGGCGGCATCGTCCACACCCCCTACGGCGAGTATGTCATCGTCCTGATGAACAAGGACTTCCACGACATCATCGAGTACAATGACCATCCCTCCATGGTCTACGGCGCCCGGGTGTCCCGGATGATACTCGACCAGATTTTGGCCTGCGAGGGTGAGCTGTACAAGTAAAATCGTGGAAGAAATAGGAATATTAAGGGGAATCATAACAATGGGTATTCAAATCAGCCTGCCGATGATGGCATTTCTGGTGTTCATGACCGGCTTTGCGGGCTTTGTCGATTCGGCAGCGGGCGGCGGCGGGCTCATCAGTCTGCCGGCCTATCTCTTCGCGGGCCTGCCGCCTCACTATACTTACGCCACCAACAAATTCAGCGCCGCCTGCGGCACGACGTTCGCCACGGCCAGTTTCTTCAAGAACGGCGCGATGAACATCAAGGTGGGCATCCTCGCCGCCATCGGCAGCTTTGCCGGGCAGTGCCTTGGGCGCACACATCGTCCTAATGCTCAGCGATGAGGTGCTGCAGATGATGATGTTCATCATCCTGCCCATTGCGGCGGTCATCATCCTGTGGCGTCGCAACCTCCCGGACGAGAATCGGGACGACGGCTCCCTGAATTTGAAAAAGGCCCTGCTGGCCCTGGGCATCGGCTTTGGCATCGGTCTGTACGACGGCATGGTGGGGCCTGGCACCGGGACCTTTGCCATCATCGCTTTCACCAGCCTGATGGGCTTTGACCTGCGCACCGCCAACGGCAACGCCAAGGTGCTCAACCTTGCCAGCAATTACGCAAGCCTCTTCACCTATCTGAGCAGCGGGCTGGTGGTCTTTCCGGTGGGTATCCCCTGCGCCATCAGCAACATCGTCGGCAACATCATCGGCTCCCACTTCGCCCTGAGAAAGGGCGCAAAGTTCATCCGCCCCATGATGCTCGTGGTGCTGGTGCTCCTGCTGGGCAAGCTCATCACGGATATGCTGTAAGTAAAAACGAAAAGAGGCTGCCGTGCAGATGCACGGCAGCCTCTTCCTATATACTCTTAGTCGATGACCAGCCCGTTATCAAAGAAGGCCAGACCAAACGCACCGGGACCGGCGTGGGTGCCGATGACGCAGCCGATCTGGCGCACCAGCGGCTCGGGAAGGTCGAGATTGTCCACCAGATAGGTCCGGATGGGGTTCACCTCGCGGGTGCTGATGGTGTAACCGGCCAGAGAGGGGAAACGGGGATTGACGCCGCCCAGCTCCTCTATCTTCTTGAAGAGGGCGACGTATGCGCCGGGCAGGCCCCGGGCCTTGCCGGCCATGGCGACTTTGCCCTCCTTGATGGTGATGAGGGGCTTGATGCCCAGCATCCCGCCGGCCACGGCGACGGCGGCGGGCAGACGGCCGCCCTTGCGCAGATACTTCAGGTCGTCGATGGCGGCGACGAGGTGCAGGTGCTCCTTGGCGTGCTCGAGGGTGGCGGCGATCTGGACGGCGGACTTGCCTTCATCCCGCAGGTGTGCGGCCAGACGCACCAGCAGACCCTCGCCGAGGCAGACATTGGTGCTGTCCACGAAGAGGACGTTGTCCACGTTGGCCAGGTCTGCGGCCAGCTTCGCACACTGATAGGTGCCGGACAGCTCATGGGACAGGAAGATGCCCACGACCTCGTCTCCGGCGGCAGCGGCCTCGGCATAGAACTTTTCGAACAGCTCAGGGCTGGGCTGGCTGGTGGTGGGCAGCTTTTTGCAGCCGGCCATGTGCTCGTAGTACTCGCTGGGAGTCAGGTCCACGCCGTCCCGGACTGACGGTGCCGTCCTCGAGGGTGACGTTGAGGGGGATGACGTCCACACCCAGCTGCGCGGCCTCGGCGGGCAGGATGTCGGATGCGGAATCGGTAAGAATGCGTATCATATAGCTCGTACCTCCATGGGTGCGTTCATCGTGTGTCTTTGGTAAAACGACAAATCTACAAAAAAGTCGTACAAAGTATACCAGAACGCCGGGCGGAATGTCAATCTTTTGAGTAAAATTTCTTCGAATGAACGAAAAACTGCTTGCAAAACGGGGCGGCAGTATGGTACAATGTCCGCCGACAGGAGGGGGCGCCGTGAAAAGACTGATAGGGGAAACGGAAAAGCCGTCTTTTCCGGCTCAGTGCCGGGTCCTGGCCGAGGCGGCCGTGCTCTGGGCGCTGCTGGCGGCGGGAGCACAGCTGCTGCTCCCGGCGGAAAAGACGGCTCTGCCCGAGGGCGCGGCCCTCGCGTGGGCTGCGCTGCGCATCTGCCTTGTGACCCCTCTGGCGGAAGAGCTGGCCTTCCGGGGCGGGGCACTCTATCTTTTGCAGCCGCTGGGCGGCGCGGGGGCTGTGGTGGTGCAGGCGGTGCTTTTTGCGGCCCTGCACGGCAGCTGGACGGTCCGGGCCTATGGGCTGGGCATGGGGCTCATCTTCGGCTGGGCGGCCCGGAAAGCGAAGAGCGTATGGCCCGGCAGCGCGTTACATATTATAAATAACTGCCTCGTGTTTGCCGCACGGCTGGCAGAAAGGGGAATGGGATGACCGATTTTGAGCTGATGGGCGCGGCGCTGGAAGAGGCCCGGAAGGCCGCTGCGCTGGGCGAAGTGCCGGTGGGCGCGGTCGTGGCGAGGGACGGAGAGATCATCTCTGCCGCCCACAACACCCGCGAGACGGAGAAAAACGCCCTCCACCACGCGGAGCTGCTGGCCATCGACGCGGCCTGCAAAAAGCTGGGCGGCTGGCGGCTGTGGCAGTGTGAGCTGTTCGTGACGCTGGAGCCCTGCCCCATGTGCAGCGGCGCCATCATCAACAGCCGCATCAAGCGGGTGGTGTACGGTGCCGCCGACGTCAAGGCGGGCTGCTGCGGCTCGGTGACAGACCTCTTCGCCCAGCCCTTCAACCATCACCCCGTCATCGAGAAGGGACTGCGGGCCGATGAGGCACAGCAGCTTTTGCAGGAATTTTTCGTTTCACTGCGGGCCAGGCGGGCCGCAAAGCCCCGCCGGAAGCCGCCCGTGAACCCCTGAATCTGTGAAAAAAGTGGGAACTGCGTGAAAAAATCACCGGTGACCACTTTATTTTTTCGCCCGATTGTGCTATATTATTCAATGGAAACTTGTCGAAACCACACAAATGCCGCCGGGCGCGCCGCAGAGCCGGACTAGACCGGAAAAAGTGAGCAGAGCGCAGCTCCGGCGGGGTGGGGGAAGCTGTTTCCTTTCCCGCCGCAGAGGCTTTGACGCGAAGAGGCGCTGCGGCCGAAAATAGTGGACAGGAGGGTTTGACTCTTGTACAACGACGAATTTGAGCTGACATTTGACCTTGCAGACGCCGGGCCGAAGAACGAACAGCGCAGGCCGACCCTGCCCGAGCCGGAAGAAGCGGCTGCGGCCGCACCGCCGGTGCAGGAAACGAGGGAAACGCAGGTCAGCGCTGCGCCGGAGAACACACCGGCACCGGAACGCGAGCCGGGACCTGCGGCAGAGCCCCGGAGCACTGCCCCGGCGGCGAAGGGGCGCACCGTCCTCATCTCGGGCGGCGACCGGGGCATCGGCGCAGCAGCAGCCCGCGCATTCTACGCGGCGGGCTGCCGGGTGGCGGTGTTCTACCACACCAACGCCGAGGCCGCCGCAGCCCTGCAGAAGGAGCTGCCGGGCGTACTGGCCATCCAGTGTGACGTGGCCAGCCGGGCCAGCTGTGAGCTGGCCTTCCGCGCCGCCGAGCAGGCGCTGGACCGGGTGGATGTGCTGGTGAGCAACGCGGGCATCGCCCAGCAGAAGCTGTTCACCGACATCACGCCGGAAGAGTGGCAGCGGATGCTGGACGTCAACCTGACCGGTGCGTTCAACCTCTGCCAGCTGGCCCTGCCCGGGATGATACGCCGCAAAGCGGGCCGCATCCTCACCGTGAGCAGCATGTGGGGCCAGACCGGCGGCAGCTGCGAGGTACACTATTCCGCCGCCAAGGCGGGCCTCATCGGCCTGACCAAGGCGCTGGCAAAAGAAGAAGGTCCCAGCGGCATCACCGTGAACTGTGTCGGCCCCCGGCGTCATCGACACCGATATGATGGCCTCGTTCACTGCTGAGGACAAAGCGGCGCTGGCCGAAGAGACCCCCGTGGGCCGTCTCGGCACCGCCGAAGAGGTGGCAAAGCTTCTGCTGTACCTCGCCGGAGAAGACGCCGGCTACATCACCGGCCAGGTGTTCGGCGTCAACGGAGGTCTTGTGATTTGATGCAGCAAGACCGAAACTATGAGACAAGTTCACTTGCGGGGCGCTTCCCCCGCAGTGAGAAGGAGAGAGCGAAATGGGCATGACTTTGAAGGAACTGTTGACGAAAGGCGAAGGCACCCTGTCGGCACAGGAGGCCAAAACTTTGGCCGCACAGTGCAGGATGGATGTGGAAACGCTCTATACGCTCCTTGAAGAGCGCGGCATCAAGATCATCGAGGATGAGGCCGACGCCGATGTGAATCTGGACGTGGACAGCATCATCGCCGAGGTGGAGAACGCCGAGAACAACAGCGACGAGCTGAGTCTGGGCGGCGACGACGAGGAAGAGGCCGCCGAGGAGAACCCCGCCGACCTGAAGGCTGCGATGGATGAGCTGCTGGACGACCCCGTCAAGAACTACCTCAAGCAGATCGGCCAGATCCCTCTGCTGAGCGCGGAGCAGGAAGTTGACCTGAGCAAGCGCATCCACGCCGGCGCCGAGGCTGCCCATATCCTGCAGGCCGACCGCCAGAAGTACGGTGCGCCCGAGTACATCAAGAAGAACAGCGCCCGCTTCTCGTTCGAGGAAGACGAGAACAGCCGCAGCTACACCGAGGACATCGACGAAGAGGGCAGCGAGAAGCCCAGCGTGGACGCCGAGGAAAAGGCCGCTGAGGAAGAGGCCATGGAGGCTGTGGAGAACGGCCCCCTGACCGAGGAGCGCCGTCAGGAGCTGCTGAAGACCCGCCGCGACGGCCTGAACGCCCGCCGCAGCCTGAGCGAAGCGAACCTCCGTCTGGTGGTCTCCATCGCCAAGAAGCACGTGGGCCACAATCTGGCCTTCCTCGACCTCATCCAGGAGGGCAACATCGGCCTCATCAAGGCGGCTGAGAAGTTCGACTGCGACCGCGGCTTCCGCTTCTCCACCTATGCGACCTGGTGGATCCGTCAGGCCATCACCCGCGCCATCGCCGACCAGGCCCGCACCATCCGCATCCCGGTGCATATGGTCGAGACCATCAACCGGATGCGTCAGGCCACCAACCAGCTGGTCTACCAGAACGGCCACGAGCCCACCCCGGAAGAGCTGGCAAAGGCCATGGACATGAGCGTCGAGCGTGTGCGTGAGATCCAGCGGATGGCACAGGAGCCCGCCAGCCTTGAGAGCCCCGTGGGCGAGGAAGAGGATTCCTCTCTGGGCGATTTCGTCGCCGACGAGAACGCCGAGGCTCCCGGCAAGGCTGCTGACCGCGCCATGGTGGCCCAGCAGATCAATCAGGCCCTCAAGAGCCTGACCCCCCGTGAAGAGAAGGTCATCCGTCTCCGCTTTGGTCTGGACGATGGCCGTCCCCGCACGCTGGAAGAGGTGGGCCGCGACTTCGGCGTCACCCGTGAGCGCGTCCGCCAGATCGAGGCAAAGGCCATCCGCAAGCTGCACAGCCGCAAGTGCCTGGCCCTGCTGAACGGCCTTATCGAGTAATAGTTTCAACAATGCAGACGGCTGCCGTGGAAAAACGGCAGCCGTTTTTCCGCATCCGGGCGGAAAAACGCAAAATGCCAGATTTTTTTGCAGAAAACGCTTGCAATGCGGCAGAGTTTATGGTATTATAATCGAGCTGTGAGTGTGCTGCTATAGCTCAGTTGGTAGAGCGCATCCTTGGTAAGGATGAGGTCTCCAGTTCGAATCTGGATAGCAGCTCCATAAAGAGTTACCGATATAGATGCGTCTGGCGCAAAGCCAGGCGCATCAACCGTTTCCGGGTCTTTTTTGAGCCCGGATTTCTTCTTTTGAACCATAGATTTTTATGGAGGCTTCGGGGCAACTGACCGGATTTGAACCGGAGGCTCTCATGTCTTGGACAGTTTCCAACCTCCAGCGCCCTTTGAGAGAGGACGTTTCTCTCGAAATAAGCGGCATCATCGCAGAAAAAGAATCACAAATACTTGGGCGTCGTTTTGTCGGCTTTGACGGGCCGAAAAAAGCGGCGCCCTTTTTCAATTTCAAGGGCGCTGGAGGATATGACCGCTACGGAAGCCGCCCCGCAGCTCAAAGCCAGCGGACTGGATGGCGGCTGCCGCATCCTCGCTGACTTCGGCGGAAGGATGTTCCGCCCGCTGCAAAGACGGCTGCGAGATGAGCTGAACCGGAAGTCCATCGCGGCACACCAGCCGGGAAAGGCATCTCAGGACGGGCTTGGCATATCGATTGACCGAAAAGCGGCGGCAGAGTGGTTTCAAAAATCGGCAGAGGCCGGAAATCCTTGCTCCGCATACGCGCTGGGCAAACTGCTGCTGGGGAAGGAGCAGATCCCGCAGGCCGTTCACTTTCAAAGCGGTTGGTCGCAATGGGAAGCGTCGTATATCCTCCTATTTCTGTGTAAAAAGCTGTGTTTCAATATCTGTGATCGTAATGTGCGAGAGGTAGGCGGCGCATTCCTCGTTCATGTTCCGGTACAGCGTGTCCATCGCGCCCGCCATGCCGGAGCAGATGGCGCAGTCCCGGTCAATGTCGCCGCTGTGCCACGCGCAGTCCACAAAGCGGGTATTCACCGCCTCCGCCACCTGCCGTAGGGTAAGGCTCGCCGGGTCTGCCGTCAGACGGTAGCCGCCGTCCAAGCCCTCCCGGGTCTCCACCATCCCCGCCTTTTTCAGCCCCGCCAGCACCCGGCGAACGCGGGTGGGGTTGGTGCAGATGTTCTCCGCCAGCACCTCGCTGCTGAGTGATCGCCCGCTGTGGCTCAGGCAGACCAGCGCGTGGACGGCCAGATTAAAGGAACTGTCCACCCTTTATCTCTCCTTCACAAGCTCGTAGGGCCAGTCGATGACGCCGCCGAAGTCGTAGACGCTCTGATACCCCAGTGCCAGCAGCTTTTGAGCGGCATCTTTGCTGCGGCGGCCGCTGCGGCAGTAGACCAGCAGCGTGGCTTCCTTGTCGGGCAGAGCATCGGGCATTTCACTCCCGATGCTCTCGTTAGGCACAAGGACGGCGTTTTCAATATGCCCGCCGTCGTATTCCTCCCGGGTGCGGACGTCCACCACCACGACCTCCTGCGAGGCCATCATCTCATAGGCTTCCTCGGCGCTGATCTTCTGATACGCTGCCTTGTCTGTCATGTCCTCCGCCTTGCCTTCTTTTGCTCTGGACAGCGCGAAGCCGCTCAGCAGCGCAAGCGAGGCGGCAAGTGCCGCAAAAAGTAATATCTGACGCATGAATACACCTCCAATGCAACTGTGCTCGCTGCTAATACAGTTTATACTGTGACTATAACAGGCACAGTTGGAAATGTCAATAGATATTTGCAAAAAAGTGAGAAATCTTTAATTGTAGTTGACAAAAAGAAGAATATGGATATAATAAAGATGTAAGAATAAGACTTATTCTTGTATTTAGGGGGTCGGGCAGTATGCCGAAATAACGCAGAGGAAATAATTGGCTGTCGTAACGGAGCTTCAGCGGCATCTCACGGCGGAACAGGTGTTCATGGAGATGAAAAAGGAGCATCCCAGCATCGCCATTGGCACCGTGTATAAGCATCTGAACACCTTGACGGAGGAGGGTCTGCTGCGCCGCATCACCGAGTCGGGTTCGCCGGACCGGTACGACCGAACGGAACGGCACGATCACTTGATTTGCAGCCGGTGCGGGAAAATCGCGGACGTTCACCTGCCGGATATACAGAGCCGGATCGAGTACGCGCTGGGATGCGATATCCTCTCGTATGATCTTAAAATCCGGTATATCTGTCCCGATTGCAGGGAACAGGAAGAAAACAACGCTGAAGGAGGCACCCAATGAACGCAAACGTATCGAAGCTGCTCAACGAGCAGATCAACAAGGAGTTCTACTCCGCCTATCTGTATCTGGATTTTGCAAATTACTACGCCTCCGTGGGCTTAGACGGCTTTGAGAACTGGTATCGGGTGCAGGCGCAGGAGGAACGGGATCACGCCATGCTGTTCTATCAGTATTTGCAGAACAACGGCGAGGGCGTCACCTTTGAGGCCATCGCAAAGCCGGAGTGGGAACGAGACGATCACATGACCCCTCTGAAAAAGGCGCTGGCGCATGAGAGGCTCGTCACCGCCGGCATCGATGCCATCTACGCCGCCGCATACGATGTCAGGGACTTCCGCACCATGCAGATGCTGGACTGGTTCATTAAGGAACAGGGCGAGGAAGAGAAGAATGCCGCCGACCTTATCACCAAGATGGAGCTGTTCGGCGGTGACAGCAAGGGACTGTATATGCTAAACAGCGAGCTGAAGGCACGGGTCTACACCGCGCCCTCGCTGGTGCTGTAAGCCCCGCGTGTCTGCGGGCTTTCGCATCAGGCAAAAGGCAGACTGCATACAGGTGGCCTGCCTTTTCTTCCACCAGACAGTTAGAGTATACTAACTATGCATAAAACAGAAAGGACTTCAGAACTTGAACAAGGAAAAGGAGATCGAAACCGTTACCCTCATGGTGCGCCGGTATTGCCGGGGCGTGCATGGGACAAGGGGCGAGGCGCTTTGTCCGGCGTGCAATGCACTGCTGGAATACGCCAGAGAGCGGCGGGACAGATGCCTGCACGGGAAAATTTAGTGGCACTTTGAATCCTTTCCGAGAGGCACAATGGCGTTTCTTACTACAACTGCATCGGCACTGTCTCTTTTCTCACAGCTGTTTATGCTTCTGTCCCGGATGGCGAAGCTGTTCGGCGTGTTTGCGTAAGGAAGGAGGCGGCTCATGCAGAGTACAGGGAGAAGGAACGTCAGAAGCGCGCAGCGCGGCCCTCGGTTTAGGCGAACCGTTCTGGATACAATAAAACATATAATAAATAAGCAGCGCCCGCCGGGAGATCTCCCGGCGGGCGCTGCTGTGTTCAGAGGAACGTTTATTTTTCTTGCCTTACTTTGCGGCATCCACCAGCACACCAACGTAGCCGGCAGTATCCACCAGCGTGGCACCGGAACGGCGTCCACAGCCTTTCATCTTTGCTCAGAGCCTCGGCGTCGGCAATGCTCATGCCGTTCACGTGGTTCTGGATGGCGTCGTAGTTGGCATCCAGCGAAACGGTGGAACCAGCCTTTTCGGCCATCATCTTGCTGTAGTAATCGGCGTTGACCCGCTTGGACATCAGCACCTTGCCCTCGGCGTAGCCTGCGGCAAAGTCGGAGTCGGAGTTGGGCACGGCGGTCACGCCTGCATCGGTGCTGGTGAACTGAAAATCGTCGAGGTAGGCGGCGAGGATGACGTCATCCTTCACCACAGCCACCGCTTCGGTGAAGCACTTGGTGCCGTGGGCGGCAGCATAGGCCTGACCGATCTGGATGCCGCCTTCCACCGGGACGATGGCGGCGGGCTCAGCGGGGGCTGCGGCAGCAGAGTCGGCGGGGGCTTCTTCGGCCAGCTCCACACCCAGTGCGGCGGCAACGGCCTTCCGGACGGCCTTGGTGGTCACCGTGGCACCGGCAACGCCGTCGACGGCGGGGCCGTTGGCGGCCACGACCTGCTTGGACAGCTCTTCCAGTGCAGCGCCGCCGATGCTCTCGGTCTCCTGTGCGCCTTCCAGCTTGCAGTCGGTAACGGTGCCGTTGGCATCCACGGTCAGGGTGCGGTGACAGCACCGCCAAAGCCTTCAGCAGAGCCGGTCTTAGTCACACCAGTCGGCGGTGGAGCTGCTGCCGCCGCCGCAGGCGGCCAGAGAGACGCCAACAACGAGGCTCATGGCCACGGCAGCGCTCAGTTTGCGGATGATCTCCTGTTTCATGGGTCTTTCCTCCAGAGAAAAATCGGTTTGTGTTCGATCCCCAGAAAAGGTCATATCTTTTCAAGGATGTTTACAAAAGATAACATATTTTGTGAGGTACTGTCAAGAGATTTTAGCACATACTTCGTGAAGAATGATAAATTGGTGTCAATTTGTGACGCTGACGGTATACGAAGCGAACGGACGGTCTACGCTGTTAGTAATTCCTGAATGGAAACCAAGCAAGCAGTTTTGCCACTTTCAGCCCCAGTTAGTACTTCAATATTACTATGTTTTGGAAATCTGCACAACCATATAACCGTCATTGATGAAACTATTTTTGTTTCATCAATGACATTGTACCAGCAAGCAGTGCAGACGTATATACATCTGCTTATTTTGCGTTGCAAAACGCTTGTTGGGGAATGCCCCAAGCCCCTTTAATCTGCATTTTCCAATGCAGGCTGCGCATCCCTTCGGGACGCTTTTTACCCGGTGATGTGCTCTGGGTCGTTCAAAACTTGCATGAGGTGAGAAGCGGCTTCTGCAAGAGAATCGTACTTCATCTGTTCAGGAACAGGCGCATCCAGAAGCGAAACGCCCCACACCTGCATACAGTCCGCAAGTTCTTTCTGTGCCTGCAATGCCGCCACCTTACGCACATCCGGGGTAGTTTCTGCATCCAGAACATAGGCTGCGGAGTATTTTCCGTTGCGGTCTTCCGTCAACTGCACCATGGAGTAGTGTTCCTCCCAGTAGTGGCAGTACCAGACTCTGCCGCCGATGTTCGCCATGTCATGATGCAATTCTTCTTCGCTGCTCCATTGCGGAGTTTCGGACAAAATGCGCTCCAGTTCCGAAAGAGCCTGCTGTTCTTCGTCCGATAACTTCTGACGGTGACATTCACGGTATAGGTCGTTCTGCCAATACGGACTCAGCTTTCCATTCCGGGCATCTTCCGTTGCATCTTCGATATTGGGTAGAATCGTCATGTCGTTCACCTCAAATACTCGCCATTAGTGTTATATACACGCTTATAGTGTTGATTATAAAGTAATTTGTAGGGCGAAAAAGAAAAGAAGCGGTCAGCACGTTTGTCTGCGCTCCTTCGTACATAAGGTGTTATTTTTGTTGATATAGGGGAGTATTGTCGGTGTATG
>ENA-OQIS01000174-OQIS01000174.1-human-gut-metagenome-genome-assembly--contig:-NODE-174-length-12849-cov-6.688335_pt1 | contig 12849 bp, 8 predicted proteins | sample MGYA00242589_ERZ504754 | MGnify/ENA primary metagenome ERZ504754 (study PRJEB26092, sample SAMD00036351) | human gut metagenome | host: Homo sapiens | study: EMG produced TPA metagenomics assembly of...
TGGTGGGCGCGGCCGTCGTTCGGCACGTGCGGGTCGCCGTGCATGATGTGGCCCACGCCGTGACCGCCGAACTCGAGGTTGATCGGGTAGCCGTATTCGCGCGCGACGTCGCCGATGGTGTTGGAGATGTCGCCGAGACGGTTGCCGGGCTTGGCCACGTCGATGGCGGCGGCGAGCGCTTCCTCAGTGCACTTGATGATGCGCAGGTCTTCGGGGTCCGGGTCTTTGCCGACCACGAAGCTGACGGCGGAATCGGCCACCCAGCCGTCCACAGAGATGGCGAGATCGAGGGAGACGAGGTCGCCGTCCTTCAGGCTGTAGTCGTACGGCACGCCGTGCAGCACGGCATCGTTGACGGAGGTGCAGATGTAGTGGGCGAACGGGCCGGTGCCGAAGTCAGGAGCGTAGTCAACATAGCAGGATTCGGCGCCCTTGCGGTCCACGATCTTCTTGTGGACGAACTCGTCGATTTCGAGCAGGTTGGTACCAACTTTGGTGGTCTCCTGCAGTTCCTTCAGAATGCCGCCGACAAAACGACCAGCCGGCTTCATTTCCTCGATTTCACGAGGGGTTTTCAGTTCGATCATGAGATTCTTTCTACCTTGTTGAGACTTGTTCTCAACTCTAGACCAGCCCGAGGTCAACCGCCAGAAGCCTACCTGAAATCCACTCGCAGCCCATTAATAGCCAAGGCCGAGAAAAAGCGCCCGGCAGCACATAGCCTGCACGGGCGCTTTGGATTGATTGTCTGGGGACTGGTTGCATGAAGCGTGAGATTACTTGCGACGCTTGCCGAAAGTGAACGCGCGAATCACTGAAGTAATCCCCATCACCACCATGGCGCATCCGCCGAAGATAATCATGAATACGGCGGAGCTCAGCGGGCTCATCAGCACCACGAAGCCGGCGATAATCGAGATGATGGCATAGGCGATGGCCCAGCCGGAATGCGGGATACGCCACGATTGGGCCCGACCCCCGGAAAGTAGACACCGTGGGGTGAACAAAAGTAGGTGTAAGCCTATCAGACCTTAAGCGGCTTGGGACTCGAACTCATCGGGAGTTTGGTACCCGCACCAAGTGTGCCGACGGCACGTGTTGTAGCGCACGCACCACCGGAAGACGTCTCTGCGGCAGATCAGTTGATTGGCGAAGGTCTTCGCATCTTTGAGGACCTCCCGCTTTAAAGCTGCGTTGAACGACTCGGCGAGCGAATTATCCGCGCTGGTTCCCACCGCGCCCATCGACTGGGCAACGCCCAAGCGCTTGCATGTTGCCTGGAACTGCGACGAGGTATACACGCTTCCATGATCCGAGTGGAAAATCGCACCATCAAGACCTCCTCGCAGGTGGGAAGCGTTTTCGAGGGCCTCTTCTACCAGTTCGGTACGCATGTGATTTGCGATAGCAAAGCCGACAAGCTTGCGAGAAAAGCAATCAATCACTGTTGCTAAGTACATGTTCGCCCCGTCTGCGATCGGCAGATACGTAATATCGCCAACCAACACACGATTGGCAGCACAGGCTGTGAAATCACGGTTCACCAAGTCTGCGAACACGCGCCGGCCTTTGTCACGCGCAGTGGTCTTGACCCTGCGCTTCTTTTGAAATCCGAACAGGTTCTGGGCCCGCATCAAACGAGCCACTCTCTTGCGATTGATGCGCTTAGCCGGAGGTGTAGTGCCGTTGTCGCGCTTGCGGTCGTTGAGTTCAGCAGTGATGCGACGAGCGCCCCAGACGCCGTTTTCAGCGTCGAAAATTGCCTGGATCTCCGCGGCCACCACAGCGTCATCTACAAGGCGCGCACGGCGCCGTGGAGCCGAGTTCTTCCACTTGTAATACGAAGACCGATTTAGCCCCAGGACTGTGCACATCCGCTTGACCGAGTAGTCGGCGAGATTGTCGTCAACGAACTGGAAGCGGATCACCAGGTCGTCTCTTCCGCAAAATACTTCGCGGCCTTACGCAGAATATCGCGCTTTTCACGAAGCCTTTTGTTTTCGCGTTCTAGCTGGCGGATTCTTTCCGCATCAGCAAGCTTTTCTACGGGTGACGCTGCATCTTCATCCTTGGCGACGTTAGTGCCGAATTGCTTGTACCAGCATCCCAAAGTCGAGCGATTGATTCCGAGTTCTTCTGCGACCTTGCGCATTGAGGTATCCGGGTTCGACTCGAACATCGCGACGGCGTCGCGCTTGAACTGTTCCGTGTAAACCTTGCGGGGCATGGTGGTAGATTACCTTCCTTCCCAACCACACTGGCTGGAATCAGAGGTGTCTACCTAACGGGGGTCAGGTCCATTCAACCAGCGACAGCACGCCTTCCATAATCCATCCGAAACCGACCATCAAAGTAATGAGTAATGCCAGCGTCTGACCGGTCATGCCGTAGTTGCGCACAACCACCACGCCGCCAAAGGTCAGCAGAATGCCGACGAACACGTCCAGCACACGCCAGCCGCCCGGCAGACCCGGCTCCACGAGAGCGCTGACGATGCGCACCACGCCGGAAATCACGAAATACACGCCGAGCAACAATGCGGCCAAAGCCAGCGTCTTGTTCGGCACCAGCAACAGCGCAGCGCCCAAGGCGATGGCGGCCACGCCCACCACGCCGTAAATGATGCGAATCTTGGTCTTGGCTTTTTCCGGCAGCCATTCCTCGATCAGACGGAATGGACTGAAATTGCCGACATACCAGTTGGTCTGCTGCCAGCCGGGTTGACTTTGATCGCCCCATGGACCATTCGGCTGCCCGTCCGCTTGGCTATTCGATTGGCCGTCCGCCTGATACCGCCGACCGTCCGGCCCCCATGCCGGCTGGCCGTTCGGGCCATAGTTCGGATTGTAGGCGTACGGGCCGTAGTACGGGTTCTGGTTCGGTTCGCCTTGTGGCTGGCCGTTCTGCGCATGCTGATTCTGAGTGTCTTGCGCTCCCGGCGCACCTTGCGGAGGATATTGGCCGCCATGATTGCTGTCATACGCACCATACTGCGGTTGGCCCGGTTGACCCGCCGGATTCGGCTGGTTCGGCTGGCTCTGGTTGGGCTGGCCCGTCTGGCCATTCCACTGGTCCTCGTTCGGATTGCTCATCGTAACTCCTTAGCTCAAGGTCCATGTTCAGATTCCACATACTATGATAGACAAGTTGTCTAATTTGAACCATCACCACAATTAGGCAATCTGTCTAGTTCACTGACAGCGCAATGCCCATAACGCAATATCTGCACCATCAACGCTTCTCCCCCGCCGCGATTAGGCTTAGGGCCATGACCAACGAAACCGAAACGCTGACGTCGGGCATCGACCCGGCATCGTTCTCCTCCGTCATCAAGCCGACCAACGACCTGTTCCGCTACGTGAATGGCCCATGGATCGACACCTACCGATTGCCCGACGATCGTTCGCGCTACGGCTCCTTCGACAAGCTTGCCGAAGACGCCGAAAACCAAGTACGCGACATCCTCGACGCCGACGACTGCCCGGCTGTCAAGTCTGAGGCCCTGTACCGCTCATTCCTCAACACCGACGCCATAGAGGCCGCCGGGCTTGACCCAATCCGCGACGAGCTTGACCTCATCGATTCCGCCATCGACAAGGCCGCACTCACGCGCGTGCTCGGCACGATCAACCCAGCCGGCGGCCCCGATCTGTTCGGCTTGGCCGTTTACGGCGACCCGGGCGACCCGGACCGCAACATCGCCCACCTTGAGCAGGCCGGCCTTTGTCTGCCGGATGAAGCCTACTATCGCGAGGATCACTACGCTCCCGTGCGCGAAGCATACGTGGCGATGGTCGCCACCCAGCTGGTGAACGCCGGATACGCGCCCGCCGCCGAGTCCAACGGTGGCGATGAGCTGCCGTCCAACACCGGCGATGACGAGAGCAACGCTCCCGCCACGGTTCCCAGCGAAGCCGCGCTCGGCATGGCCCGCCACTTCCTTGCCGTGGAAACCAAGATCGCCGCCAACCATTGGGACAATGTGGCCACGCGCGACTCGGTGAAGACCTACAACCCCACCGATTACGCCGATCTGGCCGCCACGCTGAAAAACTTCGATCTCGGTTCTTGGATCGACGCTTGGCAGACCGCTTATGACGCCACCGAAGCCGCCAAGGCTCAGCCGATTGATTTCAAGTCTGTGTTCGCGCGCGTCATTGTGCACGAGCCGAGCTTCCTCACTGGTCTTGATGCGTTCTGGGCCGAGGCCGATCTGGCCGACCTTAAGCTGTGGGCCCGTGTTCACATGATTCTGGGCTTCGCCTCCTCCCTGTCTCGCGACTTCGACACCACCAACTTTGACTTCTACGGCAAGGTGCTCTCCGGTGCCAAGAAGCAGCGCGATCGTTGGAAGCGCGCGGTGAGCCTGGTCAACGGCATTTGTGGTGAAGATGTGGGCCGCGAATACGTGCGCCTGCACTTCCCCGAAAGCTCGAAGCGCCGCATGGAAGAGCTGGTCGCCAATCTGATTGACGCCTACCGCGTGTCCATCACCAATTCCGATTGGCTGGGCGAGGACACCAAGGCCAAGGCTCTGGAGAAGATCTCCAAGTTCACGCCGAAGATCGGCTACACCAACCACTGGCGCGATTATTCGGCGCTGAGTGTTTCCGCGGATGCGCTGCCCGCCGAGAACGCCAAGGCCGCGAACCTGTACGAGACCGGCTATCAGCTGGCCAAGGTCGGCAAGTCGGTCGACAAGGACGAATGGCTGATGAATCCGCAGACGGTGAACGCCTACTACGAGCCGAGCATGAACGTCATCGTGTTCCCGGCCGCGATTCTGCAGCCCCCGTTCTTCGACCCGAAGGCCGAGGATGCGGCGAATTATGGCGGCATCGGCGCAGTGATCGGCCACGAGATCGGCCATGGCTTCGACGATCAGGGTTCGCAGTACGACGGCGACGGCAAGCTCAACAACTGGTGGACCGACGAGGATCGCAAGAACTTCGAGGCCCGTACCGGCGCATTGATCGCCCAGTACAACAGCTTTGTGCCGCTGCAGCTGGCCGAGAAGTACGCTGACGAGCCTGATAAGGCACCGCACGTGAACGGCGCGCTGACCATCGGCGAGAATATCGGCGATTTGGGCGGCGTGAACATCGCGCTCAAGGCGTATGCATTCGCGCTCGGCAAGGCGGCAGGTAAGTCCGACGCCAAAGAAGACGGCTCCCCCGCCGCCATCAAGGCACTGCTCGATACCGCCCCCGAAATGGACGGATTCACCGGCCTGCAGCGCTTCTTCCTGAGCTACGCCTCCATCTGGCGCACCAAGAACCGCGACGAGCTGGCCGAACAGTACCTGCAGATCGACCCGCATTCTCCGGCCGAATTCCGCACCAACGGCATCGCCAGCAACGTGGACCTCTTCTACGATGCCTTTGGCGTGACCGAAGGCGACGCCATGTGGCTCGCGCCCAAGGACCGTGTGCGTATTTGGTAATCCCCGTTATGTAAAGGAAAACCGCTGTGTTTGCCTCGATTACAGGCGAACACAGCGGTTTTTCATGATGTATGGTTGGCACTTAGAATTCGGAATCACTGGGATCGGAAGATTCGGCGAAACCGTCGACGTAGGTTTGTTGGGCCACGGGCTGTGGTTGATTGGTGTCGGCGTCCGGTTGCGACATGACGGCATCGGCCACGGCCGCGGACTCGGTTGATGGCGACGGCGATTGGCCGGAATCGGAGGTGACCCCAAATTCGACGGGGCCAGATTCCGACGAGGTCGCATACGGGTCAATACCCACACCGGATGCGGCACCGCCCGCGCCATATTGCGTTGGCCTAACGTACGGCGACGATGCTCGTTGCCCGTTTCCGCCATCCATACCTTCGACGGCACCGTTGGCATTGCCGTTACCGTTGCCACCATTGCCTCCGTTCCCATTACCGGCACGCTGTGGCTTGATCAGCGACGTGGTGCCGAAGGTCAGGTCATGCCCAATGTTGGTGGCTTCGAGAACGGTTCTACTGCGCGGTTCGCCTTGCTCATTGGTCCACTGCTCGGTGATGAGTGAGCCGACCACAATGATGCGGTCACCGCGGCGAACCGAACTGGCGGCGTTCACGGCCAAAGCACGGAACGCTTTGACGCCCACCCATGCGGTTCCGTAATCCTCCCATTGTCTGGTAGTCGGGTTGAGTCGACTGCGCGTGCTGCCCATACGGAATGTCAGCACGCGGAAGCTCTCGGTTCCGCCTAGTGTCGGATCACCGGCCACAAAGCCGGTGACGGTCACTGCTGCTTGTTGATTTGCCATGATCGGTCCTTTCCTCGGCCTGCTGGCCTGTTGTTTGGATGTGGACCGCCGGAGCCTGTCTGCGGCTTCATTGCCGGCTTGCACGCCCCAGCGGTACCTCCACTGTGAGGCATGACGTTTGAAGTGCACAAGGGCAACTGGCAAATGTGGATACTGTGACGCAGTTGAATTTTTAAGAATGTGGATAAGTTTCGGTTATCCACAGCAAAGCGCCATTCTGCGACTGGGCAGAATGGCGCTTGATGCGATTAACGCCGAGGCTGAGTAAGTGGGACTCAACTGAGGGCGGCGAAGCGCTCGGCGAGCGCGTCGGCGGCTTCGGCGGCGGGCACGGCGACCTTGTTTTCGCCGTTGCGGTCGCGCAGTTCGATGGTGCCGTCGTTGACGTAATCGCGGCCGACCACGGCGACCAGCGGCACGCCGATCAGCTCGGCATCCTTGAACTTGACGCCCGGAGACACCTTCTTGCGGTCATCGTAAATAACCTCAAGGCCCTTGGCCTCAAGCTCGGCGACCAGCTTCTCGGCACCTTCAAACGCCACGGCGTCCTTGCCGGTGGCCACCACGTGCACGGCGGCCGGGGCAATCACGGACGGCCAAGCCAAGCCGGCTTCGTCGTGGTGTGTTTCGGCGATGCAGGCCAGCACGCGGGAAACACCGATGCCATAGCAGCCCATACACACCGGCACGGCCTTGCCGTTCTGGTCGAGCACCTTCAGGTCCAGTGCCTTGGAGTACTTGAGACCCAGCTGGAACACCTGGCCGATTTCCACACCACGCTCGAAGCTCAACGGACCGGAACCATCCGGGCTCATGTCGCCGTGGCGAACCTCAACGGCTTCCACCACGCCGTCGACCTTGAAGTCACGGCCGTACACCAGGTTGTAGTAGTCGACCTCGTTCTCATCGGCACCAGTGAACCAAGCGGAACCCTTGACCACGTGCGCGTCGATCAGGTAGCGAACCGGGTTCTTCACGCCAGCAGCCTCGGCCTGCGGGCCAAGCACCATCGGTCCGATGTAACCGGGCACCAGTTCGGGGTGCTGCTTCAGGTCTTCCTCAGTGGCTTCCTCAAGTTCGGCGGGCGCGAACTGGGCTTCCAGTCGCTTCATATCCACCGTACGGTCGCCGGGCACGCCGACGACAATCACTTCACGCCACGGCTCGTCATGCTCTTCATCCTCAGGGTGCTTGACGGTGATCACCACGTTCTTGAGGATGTCGGAAGCCTGCCATTCACGGCCATCAGTACGCGGGTGGTCGGCGTTGGCACGCTCGATCATGTTATCGATGGTCTTGGCATCCGGGGTGGCTTCCTTGGAAGCGGCGGGAGTGGTGGAAGCATCGATTTCCGGTAGTTCCGGAGTGCTCAGGGCCTCCACATTCCATGCCTTGCCGGAAGGTGCCAGCGCGAAGGTATCTTCGCCGATCGGCATCGGAGCCAGGAACTCCTCGGATGCGGAGCCGCCCATCGGGCCGGACATGGCGAACACAGGTACGTACTTCAGGTCAAGACGCTGGAAGATACGCTCGTAAGCGCCGCGCTCGTCATAGTAGGCCTTGCGCATGCCTTCTTCATCGATGGTGAAGGAGTAGGCGTCCTTCATGACGAATTCACGACCACGGATCAGGCCGGCGCGCGGACGGAACTCGTCGCGGTACTTGGTCTGGATCTGGTACAGGGTGACGGGCAGGTCCTTGTAAGAGGAGTACATGTCCTTGACCAGAAGGGTGAACATCTCCTCGTGGGTGGGGGCCAGCAGGTAATCGGCCTCGTGGCGATCCTTCAAACGGAAGATGTTATCGCCGTACTCCTCCCAGCGATGGGTGGCCTCGTAGGGTTCGCGCGGCAGCAGGGCCGGGAAGTGCACTTCCTGGGCGCCGATGCCGTTGATCTCCTCGCGGATGATGGCCTCGATCTTGTTCAGCACGCGCAGACCGAGCGGCAGCCAGGTCCAGATACCGGGTGCGGCCTTGCGGATATAGCCGGCGCGCTGCAGCAGCTTGGCTGAATCGACATCGGCATCAGCGGGGTCCTCGCGCAGGGTGCGCAGGAACATGGTTGACATACGAAGGGTATTGGAAGTCATGTGTTCCACGATATTCGCGTGAACCGACAAGCCCGCCTGCTATTCGCACTATTCCGACCTTCATCTTGGCATTCGGACTCACTCGTGCAACAATGACGGCTAGAAGGGTAGAAGGGCACGATGACGCAACCGACCGAGCAACAGGGGAATCAGCCGGAATCCTCGGAGCAGCCGGTGTATCAACCGGCCCCAGCATGGGCCCCGCAATTTTCTGCTGCAGCCCCCGCAATTCCCAACGGCAGTTCCACAACAAGCGGTATCGCAACAGCCAATGGCCATGCCACCGTTTGCGCAATCGCCTATGTCGGTCCCGGAACAAGCGGCCTGCCCGTATCAACCGTAACAGCCGGGCCGGGCCTATGCTTCTCCCTGCCCCTACCCGAATCCGGCAATGGCCCAGCCGAACCAACCATCAGTCGCGCAAGAGCGATTCGGGCGTTCGTCGGGACGGCTGACCGCATCACAGGTTATTGAGACATGCGCCACCATTCTTGCCGGCGTAATACTCCTCGGTCTTGCATGGACCAACCCGCAACCGTATGCCCCGGTGGATCTTATCGCCGGCCTGTCCGGAGCGGCCGCGCTGATTGTGGGTGTGCGTTTGCCGCAAGTACGCCCGATGCTGCGTAGCTGGCCGGCATTGTGGCTTGCTTTGGGCGGCATCATTCTGATTGTGGCAGCCGCGCGCTATGAGGCGAGCCTCAAATCGATGAGGACGATTGCCGCGCGTATTGGCGATCTGCGGTGAATCGCGCGGGCGACCTGAGGCAGATTACCAACGTCCGGCGATAGCAGTCCTGCATACGGGGCAGTGCCCATTGCCACCGTATCCGGCAGATAAACGATTGGCAATGATTCGATACCAATCGCGTTCCACGAGCTTGGCCCGGCATTCAGGGTTTGGGCAATACGTGGTATCGCCTTCACGATCATGCACGTTGCCTGTGTACACATAATTGAGTCCCTCTTCGAGGGCGATGTCTCGGGCGCGGGTCAGAGTCTCGTGCGGGGTGGGCGGTACGTCCATCATGCGGTAACTGGGGTGGAATGCGGAGAAGTGCAGCGGCACGTCCGGACCCAAGTGCTCGCGTATCCATGTACATTCAGCATGCAGCTGGGCGTCGTCATCGTTGAATCCAGGGATGAGTAGCGTGGTGAGCTCCACCCACACGTGTTCGCCTTCTGGTGTGCGTGCCTCGTTGACCGCATAGTCGATGGTCTCGAGCACATCGGCCAGATGAGTGCCGGTCACTTTCCAATAGAACTCTTCGGTGAAGCCTTTGAGGTCGATGTTGGCGGCGTCCATGGCCGCGTAGAAGTCGGGCCGGGCTTCGGCGCTCATGTATCCGGCAGTCACGGCGATGGGATGGATGCCGAGCGCTCGGCAGGCTTCGGCCGTGTCGATGGCATATTCGGCGAACACGATCGGATCGTTATAGGTGAACGCCACCGAATCGATGCCCCGGTCGGCCGCGACCTGCGCGATTTTCTCCGGACTGGCTTCCATGCCGAGCCGGTCGAAGCTGCGGGCTTTGGCAATATCCCAGTTTTGGCAGAATCGGCAACCGGAATTGCAGCCAGCCGTGCCGAAACTCAGCACACTGGAACCGGGGTGGAAGTGGTTGAGCGGCTTCTTTTCCACTGGGTCCACGGCGAAGCCGGAGCTGCGGCCGTAGGTGTCGGAGACGATGAGTCCGTCGTGGTTTGAGCGGACGAAGCAAAAGCCGCGTTGGCCGGGCTTGAGGACGCAGCGGCGCGGGCATAGTTCGCAGCGAGCGCGGTTGGTACCGTCGTGGAATTGCGTTTGCCAGCGGGCTATGGCGGGGTTACGAACATCTGTGACTGACGCCGTATGACCGCACGATTCCCGATGACCACCCTCCGGCGCTTCGCGCCACCTCTTGCCAGCGGGAGGAGATATGGTTGCTGCGTTAATGCTCGGCATAGGCGGTCACCTCGTAGCGTTGACAGTCGATTTCGCTATCGGTCCAGTCGTAGGAAGGGCGGATACCGGCTTTGGCGAGCAGGTGAGCGACGAAATCGTGCGGATCGGGCAGCTCATCCCACACTTGTGGCAGGAATGTGGCGCTGCGGCCACGACGGTCGGCGAGAATCAGACCGTCTTTGCCGGGGCGTAATACTTCCTCAAGTTCAGTGCGCGAACGTACCGGGCGTTCGACGTTGCTGCCGTCCCGTTTGACGGCGTCGGTCTGAGGTCCGGATTGCAGCGATGCCAGAGTCGCGGTCTTCGAGCCGGTACCGCGCGAATCGGCGTCACAGGAGTTCACTGTAATCGGCTCGGGCTCACCCAAGACGGATACCTCCACGTTGAGCAGCGGGTATTCCGCGGCGGTGACCGGGGTGAAACGTGGGTCGCGGGTGGCGGCATCCACTGCGTGCTCGGCCACGTCCTTGCCGAGCGAGCGGTGGGCGACCAGCGAACCAATGCACCCGCGTAGCCGGCCACCCTCGGTCAGGGTGACGAAACAGGCACCGGGCTCGTTCAGCCATGGGTTTGCGGCAAGAATGGACGCGGTCGAATCAGCGGCGGTCGGATGCTCGATATGCAGCCGTTCCCGGATAGCGGCACGGGCAAGTTTCAGCAGCACCTCACCGTGGGATGGCGTACCCGATGTGCCTAAGTCATCTGCACCGGCTAGAGCATCTGCTTCCGGCTTGGATTCCCACGCGGCAAACGAGACATATCCCACTACCGGCTCGTCGGCGTCTCGCATTGCGGGGCGAGGTTGGCCGGCGAGCGCCACCACGCCGTCGTCGCCGGAAGTGGAACAGCCGAGCTCGAAGAGCCTCATGTCCTTGCGGCCTTTTAACACATCCAGAAGGCCGTTGATCGGGTATGCGCCACAGGCCCGGCGAGGGTGAATCGGCAGATGCAAAGCCGCAATGTCCGCAATGGTCTGGTCATCCAACGCGCGGGCGACTTCGTGCGGATGATAGTGCGAGAGATCCGAACTAATCACGATGACGGTTTCCGGGCCACCCCACAAAGCACGCAACACATCACCCACCTCTTGTGGCGTGGCATCGCCCGCGTTCAACGGCACGATAGTGAGGTCTGGGCCGAGCACGGTCTGCAGGAACGGAATCTGCACTTCTACCGCATGTTCTTGTGCGTGGGTTGGGGCATTGACGATCATTGCGGGAGCCGGCGCGCCCGGACGGGCATGTGTACCGGAGCGCAATGGCTCATTGACAGACAGGCCCAGAGCCTTACGCTCGGCTGCAATGTCTACCGGCACAGTGCCCAGCGGCGTTTCAAACGCCGCTGCCGTGGAACAGGCGACGCCTCGCACGGCCACGCGGTGAGTCGGCCCTACGATTACCGCGCGAGTCACGCTCCCCCGCCCACGCTCCAAGAGCGCGTAAGCGAGCGCAGCTGCCGTGCCGGAATATATGTATCCGGCGTGCGGCACTATTACCGCCCTCGGCACCCCCGCTGGAAGTGTGGGCTCCAACTGTTGCAGAAGCTTTCGGCCGTAATCGAGCTGCTGGTTGATTAGCTGTTTGAGCGCGGTGCGGTCAGCCGGATAAAACGAACCGGCCACCGCTGACGGACGTATTGCGCCAGTGATTTTGCCGCTGCCGTCTGCCGCGCTTGCTGCATCTGACGCACTAGCCACACTGACCGTATCGATTTGCACACCGGCTCGGGCGGCCTCGCGAACCTCATTGTTTCCACGAAATATCTCGGATAGCACCATAACTACCACCGCTTATTCCATGGTAGCCGTTCAGTTCCTCAATGAAGACAAGTTCGCAGTGTCTTCTTCGGCTTCAAGGGGCCGATTCCGCCCCTTGGAGACATCTACTTGCGTTTCGAGGGGCTGGTCATCCGCTCAATCGCACATAGAAACGGCTTCATACCAACGTCATTCCGCCGTTTTTAAGCGTTGTCTACTTGGACATCAGCCCCTTGAAACGGAAGTAGATGTCCCGAAAAACTCAAAATCCGCCCCTCGAAGTGCAGAAACACTCAAATTAGCGGTCGTTCGATATATCGACCGTCAAAATAACGCGTCCTGGGCGAAGTCATCGTCGGGATTGGCACCGAATTCGTCCGGCTCAGCAGGTTTGAACGCGGTTGCACCTTCATCGGCCAACTGGTCGGAGGCCGAGGCCGAGGCTTCGCGCAGGTCGCCGTCGAGCACCACGGCATCGGGCGAAACGAGGAACATGCGTTCGTTGACGCCAGCCAAATACAGTCCACCCAGCGATTCGACTCGTGACAGCGCCACATATCCCATGCCCGGCGCGAAGGTGCGCTTCAGATCCATGACCGCACGGTCGAGCGTCATGCCTTGCGATTTGTGGATGGTAATGCCCCACGCGCAACGCAGTGGCACTTGAGAGACGGAGGCGAGCACGGTGTCGCCGTCCATCATCTCCCATGTGGCCTGTTTCATGGTGACGATGTTGCCGTTCTCGAATTCCACGATCGGCCAGCCGCCCTTGTTCTCCTGTGCGAAGCCACGCAC
>ENA-OQIS01000175-OQIS01000175.1-human-gut-metagenome-genome-assembly--contig:-NODE-175-length-12794-cov-5.162233_pt1 | contig 12794 bp, 20 predicted proteins | sample MGYA00242589_ERZ504754 | MGnify/ENA primary metagenome ERZ504754 (study PRJEB26092, sample SAMD00036351) | human gut metagenome | host: Homo sapiens | study: EMG produced TPA metagenomics assembly of...
AGAGGGAGAAGAACTTTAGTATCTTTTTGATAAAAAGAAGATTTGCGAACATCAAAAGGCTATGACTGCCAGAGTTGAGAAGCTGATTCGCCCGGCTCAGAAGCTGTCTGAGTGGGAGAAAGAGAAGCATGTACATGATTTTTATCTGTAGAAAATATCCGCTATGACAAACTAGAAAAAATCATATTCCCATGAAATTATCGGACCGCTTGGACAAGGCGTTGGTGTATGTGAGGGAATCGCAAAAGCAGTAAAGGTTTTGTTAGATGCACTGGGAGTCTGGTGTGTGATTGCAATCTGTGGAAATAATCCTGAGAAGGGGATTAAGTATCGCCACACATGGAATATCGTAAAAATAGGAGGTACATATTATCATTTGGATGTGACCTTTGATAATACCCTGGGGAAAGATCGTGAGACTTCTGAAATCCGCTATGATTATTTCAATCTGGATGATTCACAGATTTTCAGGGATCATGAGCCTCTTATTGCACCGGCGCCTCACTGCGGTAATCATGAGCATTTTTACTATAAGGAGAAGAAGCTTTCTTTTACTAAGAAAGAGGATGTGTATAAACGTTCTTTGCAGGCGGCGAAGAAAGGCAGGGTGCTTATTTTTCACTGGAGAGGCGGTTATCTGACAAAGGAAGTACTGAAGGAATTGCTGGAGCTTATCCGGAAAGCAGGAGATGAGAAAGACAAAACAGCAATGGTCAGCATAAACTGGCCGCAGGCAGTTATTCGTGTTCAGTATACGGATATGCAGGTACAGGAGAGTGTGATAATAGAGGAAGCGAATGAAGGGGAAAAATAGATGTAATAAACAGCCTGATTTTTTCCGTGTGAGGATAGAGCTTTTTAAAAGAATGTGATCAGAGTGAGAAAACAGCCGAGATGCGGGATAGGGAATTAAAAGAAATCAGGAAGCAGGAACAGTATAGGAAAGCTATATCATGTATGGAAGAGGAACAGTATGATAAGGCAATAATTTTGTTTGAGGGACTTCCAAGAGATTATGAAGATGCCAGAAATAATTTCAGGGAATAAGGGTGAAATAAATGAATCAAAATTGCATGATTACACGAGAAGCAGCGTTGGAATTCGGTTTATCATTTCAGAATACATATACGGAAAGACCTTTCCGTAATCAGAACTGGCAAGTGGTAAGAGCGAGGGAAAACAAAAAATTTTTTATGGATCTATGAACGAAACGGTTATGTTAATCTGAATGTAAAGGCAAATCCAGAGTGGCGTGATTTTTGGCGAAGTGCCTATGAATCTGTACAGGCTGGTTATCATCAGAATAAGGAACATTGGAATACCATTATTCTAAATGGGACGGTACCGGATAAAGATATTAAAAGAATGATATCCGAAAGCTATGATCTTGTAACATACAGCCCGACAAAGAAGATTTATGAGGCAGTGAAGCAAATTCCGAAAGGATGCGTTGCAACTTATGGTCAGGTTGCCGAAATGGCAGGGAATCCGAGAATGTCGAGAGCGGTAGGGAATGCCCTCCATAAGAATCCGGATCCGGAGCATATTCCCTGTTATCGGGTAGTGAATTCCAGAGGAGAACTGTCAGGGGCTTTTGCCTTCGGCGGTAAAGATGTACAGAAAAAACTACTGGAAGCAGATGGAATTGAGGTTGTCAATGGAACGGTGGATTTAAAAAAATATGGATTGACGCAAAGAGATGATAAACTGTGGAAAAACAGTAAGTAATCATCCGTATCTGTTTTTTCGATTTTTATTCTGGTATAATCTCCTTAAAAATCAGGAGGTATTTTATACACTATGAATAGAGAAGAAAAAGCAAGACAGGAGGATGTCTATAAGTGTTCCCTGCATGGTCTGTACATATCCGTCATTTACCAGCATACCTACGGCACGCCGCAGAGTGTTGCGGGAACAGCCGTAAGTCTGGATGAAAGTATTATTTACAACAGAATATTACAACAGAATATTTACAAAATATCTTGACAGAAGTATTGATTTTGTTATAGTATTAGACTCAATAAAGGGGAGTAACCTACGTTTGAAAATCTGCGTTTGCAGTGTCGTCAGTACGGTGGAGACATCCGGCACTGCAAGGAAATGGTGAGACTTTTATTGCATTTTTTGTTATGCAATAAGGGTTTCTTTTTTTATATCATTTTATTAAAAAATCCTTCATTGCATAAAAATTAAAAGCTGTTGAATGTTTGCAAAAAGGAGGCAAAAGCAATGAGGGAAATCTATCAGCAAACGGTAGAAGAAGTTCTGGATCACGTGGAAAGCAGGGAATCAGGGCTTGCCAGTGAACAGGTTAAAAGATCCAGAGAGAAGTGTGGATGGAATGAGCTTGCAGAAGGAAAGAAAAAAGTATTTTACAGATTTTCTTTGAGCAGTATAAGGATTTTCTGGTGCTGATCTTAATTGCATCGGCAGTGATATCCGGTATGCTTGGAGATGTGGAAAGCGCAGCGGTTATCGTGATCGTTATTACGATTAATGCGATTTTGGGAACCGTACAGACAGTAAAGGCTGAGCAGTCTCTGCAGAGTTTAAAGAAGCTTTCCGGACCGGAAGCAAAAGTATTGCGCAATGGTGTGGCTGTACAGCTCCCTGCAAGAGAGCTAGTTGTAGGGGATGTGATTCTGCTTGAAGCAGGGGATATGATTCCAGCAGATGGAAGACTGATTGAAAATGCAAGTCTTAAGGTGGATGAAAGTGCTCTTACCGGTGAAAGTCTTGCGGTTGAAAAGAGCATGGACACTATTTTGGCAGAAGCACCACTTGGCGATCGGACAAATATGCTGTTTTCCGGAAGCTTTGTCACATATGGGCGTGGCAAAGCAGTTGTAACAGATGTAGGTATGCAGACAGAGGTTGGAAAGATTGCGGGACTTCTGAAATCGACTTCTGAAAAACAAACGCCACTTCAGGCGAATTTGGATGATTTTGGGAAAAAGCTTTCGATTCTGATACTGATATTTTGCGGAATTCTGTTTGCAATCAATGTATTTCGTGGTGAGAAGATCAGCAGTGCATTTATGTTTGCAGTAGCACTTGCAGTTGCAGCAATTCCGGAAGCGTTAAGTTCCATTGTGACAATTGTTCTTTCTTTCGGAACACAGAAGATGGCAAAGGAGCATGCAATTATTCGTAAGCTTCAAGCTGTGGAAGGCCTTGGGAGTGTATCTGTTATCTGTTCGGATAAGACAGGAACGCTCACACAGAACAAAATGACAGTAGAAGATTATTATATTGATGGAAAAAGGATTTCAGCAGCTGCAATTGATGCAGCAGATCCGGCACAGAGATGTCTTTTGGATTACAGTATTTTATGTAATGATTCAACAAATGAAAATGGAGTGGAGATCGGAGATCCGACGGAAACGGCATTGATCAATCTGGGCAGCAGATGCGGAATAGAGGCTGCCGATGTAAGAAATCTTTATCCAAGAGAAGGAGAGCTTCCTTTTGATAGTGACCGTAAGATGATGTCAACACTTCACAGAATCGATGGCGAGAACAGGATGATTGTAAAAGGTGCTGTTGACAGGCTTCTGGAACTGACAGAGAGGATTTGGACAAAGGATGGAGTCCGGGAAATTACAGAAGCAGATAAAGAAAAGATCCAGATGCAGAATCAGGATTTTTCGATGGAAGGGTTACGGGTACTGGCGTTTACTTATCGTGAAATTCCGGAGAATCATATATTGACGATGGAAGATGAGAAACATCTGGTATTTCTTGGCCTGATTGCTATGATGGATCCGCCCAGGGAAGAATCAAAGGCTGCAGTTGCAGAATGTATAAAAGCGGGAATCAGACCGGTCATGATAACGGGAGATCATAAGATCACAGCAGCGGCAATTGCAAAGAGAATTGGAATCTTACATGATCTGTCGGAGGCATGCGAGGGTGCTGATATTGAAAATATGAGTGATGAGCAGCTGAGGGAATTTGTTCCGAATATTTCTGTGTATGCAAGAGTGTCACCTGAGCACAAGATCCGTATTGTCCGTGCATGGCAGGAGAAAGGGATGATCGTGGCAATGACCGGAGATGGTGTGAATGATGCTCCGGCATTGAAGCAGGCAGACATTGGTGTCGCAATGGGAGTGACTGGAACCGAGGTTGCAAAGGATGCCGCAGCAATGGTACTTACAGATGATAATTTTGCAACAATTGTAAAAGCAGTGGAAAATGGGCGGAATTTATATCAGAATATCAAGTATGCGATCCAGTTTCTTTTGTCAGGAAACTTTGGCGCGATTCTGGCAGTTCTTTGTGCATCGCTTGCAGGACTTCCGGTTCCCTTTGCACCGGTGCATCTGCTGTTTATCAATCTTTTGACAGACAGCCTTCCGGCAATCGCACTGGGTGTGGAGCCTCATAGCAGTGAGGTGATGAATGAGAAACCAAGATCTGCAGACGAGTCAATACTGACAAAAGATTTTCTTGGTAAGATCGGGTTGGAAGGTTTTGTGATCGGTGTGATGACAATGATTGGATTTTTGACAGGATATTACCAGAATGGTGCATTGCTGGGAAGTACCTACGCTTTCGGAACACTTTGCCTGGCACGTTTGTTTCATGGATTTAACTGCAAATCGGATCATCCGGTTATCTTTACAAAACGTTTCTTTAATAATAAATGGCTTCAGGGAGCATTTGCACTTGGGGCAGTACTTATTACAGCAGTACTGACGGTTCCTGGACTTCATTTTCTGTTTAAAGTGGAGACGTTGAACCTGATGCAGCTTGGGTGCGTATATCTGTATGCGTTTGCCAGCCTTCCGATTATTCAGCTGCTTAAATGGATACGCATGAAATTAAGAAAAAGAGGGGAAAGATAGTGAGTCTTTCCTCAGGTATGCATCGGAAGCTTTTGGCTTTTTATGGTAAGGGCGAAAATGTAATTTTACTGAAGTTTTGGAAACAGCAGCTATATACAAGGCTGCTGTTTTTGATTATAATGATAAAAAAGGTAATACAATTGATGGAGAATAATTCAAATGATAGTTAACAAGTGTTCGGAAAATTTATTTACAAAATCAAAAAAATTATATGAGAATTACAGGGATAACTGTACAGTGGTCCAGAGAATGCTGGAGAAGTATAAAAAGATATATCCCAATATTTCTGATTATTCTATTATGCATTTTATAGATATTGCAGAATTTTGCGATTTAATAATGGACAGACAGAAGCTGGAAGATTTGAATGGAGATGAATGCTACTGCCTTTTGATGGCGGCTCTGTTTGCTCATACCGGATTTGGTTTAAATCAGGAAATTATAAATAAATATATAAACAAACTGGGAATCCAAAAGCAGACTCAATCGCTTACATTCCTGCAGATCATGAGCAAATATCATGTTTTGTTCAGTGCGTGTCTGATAGAAGAATATGGAGATATATTTGAATTTCCGTCAGAGAAACATAAACATGCCATAACCAGTATGCTGTATTTTATTGACGGAAACAGCGATGATATAAATCAGCTGGAAGAAATTTTGGTATTAGACAATAAAAATACTGTCAGATTGAAGGATCTGGCAGCAGTTCTTGTGGTTGGAAATCAGCTTGCAGAATTGAAAATATAAATCCTGATCTGGATTATGAGGATTTTGATAAATATAATTCTGAAGAGATTGTTGGATTTGTTGAAAGAAATGTCGTAAGAAGCATTTCTGTTAAAGATGGTAAACTTGTGATAGAAGCAGGTGGATCGGATTCAGCATATGCACTGATTGAAAGAAAAGTCAATATAATTATCAATAATTTTAATAAGATTCTCAGAAGTCTTACTCATGAGTCGGGTGACAATACCAGTCTTTTTGTATTGATTCGATAGAGCTCAAGTGTGTTCTGTCTGCTGAAAATTCAGAGAAGATCTATCTTAATAAAGAAATTGAAGAATCATGGACAGAAGAGGATATTGAACTTTTTCATAAACTTTCTTTTGAAGAAAGAGTATTTTATGCGGATTATCTGTCTACAGAGTTTGAGATCACCAAATTTCTTATGGACTTTGCAAAAATAAATAAAGCAGTACTTGCGGGATTAGAGTATAGAGTAAAATCACCGAAGTCCTTATATAATAAGCTTTATCAGAGAGTAGAGAAGTCTTTTTTTGATTCAATAGCGGATGTTATTCGTTATACAGTGATATTGGAACCGAAAAATTATGTTGAACAGATACGCTCTGTGACAGATGCTCTGTATGAGAAAAACTGGAAGATATATTCATTGAAAAATTATTGGGTCAATGACAGTTTTCCGTATAATGGCGTAAATGCAAAGTTTAAAAACTCACGCAACTATCGTATTGAAATCCAGTTCCATACTCAGGAAAGCTTTGATGTGAAGATGAGTGAAGAAGATCACAAATTGTATGAACAAAGAAGAGTTTTGGAGCCTGGCTGCGAGGAGTATAACAGAATATTACAGTTACAGCTGAAATTGTATTCAGATATGGAATATCCTGAAAACATTGCGGATTTAGAAAAAATTTAACCGAATCAAGTAAGTCCTCTGCTTCAATTGCAAATATCCGCCTGACCCTACAGCATCAAATGTTACAGCAGGAGGTACCGGATAATTCCGGGTCATTTGATGCATGACGATTAAAACCTGACAACAGCAGATTGTTGTTCTCCATATTAGTATATGTTCTGCATAGAAGCCTGTGAATGGTTGTAAGAGAGAAGATTTATAGAAAATAGTAGAAAAATAAACAATCCAACAGATAAACTCTTGAAGATAATGTGGTGTTATGTTGCATTATGTGGATTTTTGTGAGATTTCAGTAGAAAATAGCTTGTGATTATAATGAAAACAAGGTATACTAGTATAAAAGACAGCAGTCGGGAGAACCATTTTCCCGTCTCGTAAGGAGGATAAAATGGCAAAAAACTATGATGGCATGGCAGTTGGGGCATTTGAACTGGATAACCTGGTAGCTTGCTTTGTCGCTCTCGATGCAGCATCCAAGGCTGCAAACGTAACGATTCAAAGCGTCGAACGAAACCGACTGAAAAGCGGAGCATGTGTAAAAATACGCGGCAGTGTTTCTGATGTGAATGCAGCAATGGAAGTGGCCTTAGAGACAGCCAAACCCCTTGGCAAGATTGTTTCTCACACAGTGATCGCATCACCTTCCGCAGATACTGAAGTGGCACTTAAGATGACCATTAACAAATAGAACATGTCAGGAGGAAATGAGAAGATGTCATATGGAGCATTAGGATTAGTAGAGGTTGTGGGAAGCTGTAATGCAGTAGTTGTCCTTGACCAGATGCTGAAAACATCAGATGTGGAATTCCGTACCTGGCATACCAAGTGCGGAGGTCACGCAACTATATTTTTAAGTGGCGATATAGCAGCAGTAAAGGCAGCAGTAGATGCTGTAAAGGGAAACCCGCCCTGTGAAATTATAGCAGCAGCTGTAATCTCAGCACCGTCTGAAGAAACATCAAGACTGGTGAAAGAAGAGGAAGAAAAACACCATAAATAATAGCTAAGAGGACTTTCTGTAAATCAGCAAATGAAATGCAGAAAGTCTTTTTGGAATATGTATAAAGATTCTGCAGTAAAGAAGTGTCAGGGTATTGAAAATGATGTGAAGGTAGTATTAAATCAAGAAGGCAGGTATTTCGGAAGATGGATTATAAGAGTGTAAAAATATCAGAAGATGCAAAAATTGCAAGGCAGTCAGTGGTTATTGGAGATGTAACTATCGGGCGTGACAGTTGTGTTCTTCATTATGCTGTGATACGTGGCGATGATGCTCCGATTGTGATTGGTGAGGAATCTAATGTTCAGGAAAACTGTACGATTCATGTAAGCCGTAATATGCCGGTACATATTGGGAATAATGTGACAGTTGGACATAATGCAGTGCTTCATGGATGTATGATCGGTGACCGTACATTGATCGGAATGGGAGCGGTTGTTCTTGATGGTGCCAGAATAGGTAAGGATTGTATCATAGGAGCAGGAAGTCTTGTGACAAAGAATACAGTGATACCGGACGGTTCTCTGGTGATGGGAAGTCCTGCAAAGATTAAACGAAACCTTACATGGGAAGAAAAGCTGGGAAATCTTGAAAACAGTAAAGAGTATGTTTCTGTGTCTGCCGAAATGCAGAAGCAGGGTGTATTGTAAAAATCAGACAATAAAAATATCCCCGGAACTTTATGTAAAAACAGTGGAGTTCCGGGGATATTTATGTATATCAGACAGTAATCTTAAACCAGTCTTTTTCTTCAAAATCTACTACTGTGCAGTCATTTGCATAAGTGCATTCCGGAAGAATGATCATGGCATGGAGTACTTCATTGTTTAAAGGAAGAGGACATAAATGCCAGATAGCAGCATTGATCTTCACCATAGTTCCTTTTGGAACTATGAATGCTCTGGTAAGTTCCGGAACAGGTGCGCCTGCAGAAGCCGGTGCTACATGTATGATCATGTCATCATCCAGTGCAACAATTCCTTCCCAGGTAGTTGTGTGATATTCAGCAGCTTTAACGATGCGTTCATCTTTATGTACTGCAATAGGTGAAAAACCAATGGATCCCATACAGGTACCGGAAATACGGTCTGGATAAAATTTATGTATTTCACCCTGTAATGGATAGCCTTCTGGCTCTGTCATGCTGAAAAATGTACCAAATGGTGCAAAATCTGCAGCATTGATTTTTGTTGCTTTTAGTTCTCTCATGATATAATACCCCCTTATATAGTATTTTATGAAAAGTTTTGATTATTTTTTGTGTGTGACTGGTGGAAGATCACAGTGATAAGCGATACCCAGTGGGGTTACCAGCAGAGGATGTACCGGACGATAAACAGGTAGCCCAAGCTTTTTTTCAAATACGCCTGTGAAATCTTCAAAACTTGCGGAACCGCCTACAACATATACAGCGGGTACCTGGTAGCCTGTGAGAAATTTCTGAGTGATCGTGGCCATTTTTTCTACAGTTGCTTTGATTACGGGGAAAATTTCAGCTTCTTTTGAACGATCTGTTTTTAAAATTTCAGCTTCTTCGTATGGGATGTTATAGTGCCCTGCTACAGTCATGGTCATGTGACTGCCGCCGGTAGCTTCATCGTCTGTGTAGATTACTTTGCCGTTTTTGAGAATACTGATTCCTGTAGTGCCTCCACCTACATCCACTACAGCGCCGTCTGAAATCTTAAGTACAGCAGCTGCAGCGGTGGGTTCGTCTACGATATTGGAAACCTCAAAACCTGCACCCTCCAGCACATATTGAATACTTTTTGAACTTCCTTCGGAAACTCCGGGTGGGATTGCAGCTGCAGCGTAAGGAAGTTCAGTTTTCAGTTTTTCTTCAAGTTCAGCCTTCAGCCGTGTAACAAGCTGAACAGATTCATAATAATTGACGATCACGCCGTCTCTGATAGCCTGGGAGGGAGCGGATATGCCAGCAATCGGACGGTTGGTAGTGTCTACAACTGCCAGAACTGTATTAGCTGTACCCAAATCCACACCTACCTTCAGGCGGCCTTTGAATTTTTTGCATTCACCGGTTTGAACAAGATCGGCGAAATTTGATAAAGTTCTGTTTTTCAATTCCATATCTGTATACTCCTGATATTTTATTTTATAGATGAGATCGTTTGACATTGTTACTGCTCATTCCGTTCTCAGCAACATGTTTTTCGATTTTTGCTGTTTCAGAAAAAAACACAAAAAAATTGCAAACAGATATTATATATTATAGAATAATCAGTATGGAAAAGCAACAAAATATGCCGTCAGGTTATGAAAAGAATAGAAAAATTATTGGTAAATATCAAAGTTTTCATTAAATATTTTTTCATTGTGTGATAAAATATTTAATGAACTTAAATACTTCTTGAATTCTTAAATAAAGAAAGGATGCTATACAGGAATCCGCATAGTGGCAGTGTTTTTCTGGATTACAATCTGGCAGTTTGCAAGTATGTATCTGGGACAGGAGATCCTTCTGGCATCTCCTGTTTCTGTTGTCCGAAAGCTTTTTGAACTGAGTTTTACCGGGAATTTCTGGCAGTCTGTTGGATTTAGTTTTGTGCGTATTGTGACAGGATTTCTTTTGGCTATGTTTTTGGGAATCTTTCTGGCAGTGTTGGCATATTGGTCAAAAACAGTGGAAATCCTGATAGCACCTGTAATTGCGGTGGTCAAATCTACACCTGTGGCGTCTTTTATCATTTTGTGCCTGATATGGATACCGTCCAAAAATCTGTCAGTTTTTATTTCTTTTCTTATGGTTCTGCCTGTGATATATACGAATATCCTTGAGGGAATACGGCAGACTGACAGTAAGATACTGGAAATGGCAAAAGTATTTCAGGTGAATCCCGGAAGAAAGATCAGATATATTTATGTATCGCAGGTACTACCTTATTTTCTCTCTGCATGCAGGCTTTCACTTGGGATGTGCTGGAAAGCAGGAGTGGCAGCAGAGGTTATCGGAGTACCTTCAGGTTCTATTGGTGAGAAACTGTATAATGCAAAAATATATCTGAATACTCCTGATCTTTTTGCATGGACGATTGTGATTATTGTGATAAGTTTTGTATTTGAAAAGTGTTTTCTTGGAATTGTAAGCAGAGTAGTTTATATGATAGAACATAAATAACGGAGATTTTGATTTATGGTAATTTTCTTAAATGCGTTATTTGTGAGGTTTGTTACAGGTGGAGAAAAGATATGGATATAAAGGTAGATCATGTCAGTAAAGCATACGGAGAGCAGCAGATACTGAGAGATTTGTGTTGCGTTTTTCCAGAAGGGAAAACCACTTGTATAAGAGGAAGATCCGGATGTGGAAAAACTACACTGATACGGCTTCTTCTGGGGCTGGATATTCCGGATAAGGGAAAAATAGAAGGGATAAGTGACAGGAAGATCAGTGCAGTATTTCAGGAAGATCGCCTGTGCGAAAATCTGAGTGCTGCTTCCAATATAAGACTGGTATGCACAGAAACAATTGATTATATTTTAAAAAAGACCGAGGGAAAGACATTGATCTTTGTTACCCATGAAGAACAGGAAGCAGTTTGGCTAAAGGCCGACAAAACATTAAAATTTATGAAGGATCATCTGATAAAATAATCCGGAAAGTGATGGGATAAAATAATGCAGACTTATACATATGTTTCAAAGGGAAAATTTGAATTAATGGAAAAACCAAAACCAGTACTTATGCATGAACGAGATGCAGTTGTAAAGGTAACGCTTGCAAGTATCTGCTCAAGTGATCTGCACATTAAACACGGAAGTGTTCCCCGTGCAGTTCCTGGTATAACTGTGGGACATGAGATGGTAGGTATTATTGAATCAGTTGGAAGTGCTGTAACTCATGTAAAACCGGGGGACCGTGTGACTGTAAATGTAGAAACCTTTTGTGGTGAATGTTTTTTTCTGTAAAAAAGGTTATGTAAATAACTGTACAGATGAGAATGGCGGATGGGCTCTTGGCTGTCGTATAGATGGTGGTCAGGCAGAATATGTAAGAGTTCCGTTTGCTGACCAGGGACTGAACAAAATTCCGGAAGGAGTTACTGACAGACAGGCTTTGCTGGTAGGAGATGTTCTTGCCACTGGCTATTGGGCTGCACGTATTTCTGAGATCACAGAGGAGGATACTGTGCTGATCATTGGAGCTGGTCCTACAGGGATTTGCACTTTGCTAAGCGTTATGCTGAAGAATCCAAAGTGTATTATTATGTGTGAAAAAGATGAAAACAGAATTCATTTTATTAATGAACATTATCCGGAGGTTCTTACTGTCTCGCCGGAGGAATGCTTTGATTTTGTCCAGGACCATAGTGATCACGGTGGAGCTGATGTAGTTCTTGAGGTTGCGGGAGCGGAATCTACATTTCGTCTGGCATGGGAATGTGCAAGACCAAATGCAACTGTGACAGTGGTTGCACTTTATGATAAGGCTCAGGTACTGCCACTTCCGGATATGTATGGAAAAAATCTCACATTCAAAACAGGTGGAGTGGATGGATGTGATTGTGAGGAAACCCTGAAACTGATCGCAGAAGGTAAGATTAATATAGAACCACTTATCACACATACCTATCCGCTTAGCAGAATCGAAGAAGCATATGAACTTTTTGAAAATAAGAGAGATGGTGTGATCAAAGTAGCGGTAGAGTGTTAGAGCATGTTTCGAAAACGATGTACTAGCAGGATTGCTGTAGATGAAATGAGCAGGTCTGTGAAAAAAATATCTGGAGCAGTTTCTTTTTTGAAAAAAAGGAATTAAGTAATGAGGAGATGACGAAGTCTTGAATAAAGCATATGAACAGGAAATAGAAATGTGGAATCAGGTTTTTAAAGAATGTACACCTGTAGATTTAAGAAAGTTAGATTTGAAAGTGGAAACCATGTTTGATGAAGCTTTAAAACTATTTGCGGAAAAAACAACAAATGTCCTGGATTTTGGATGCGGAACCGGAGATATTTCTACACATAAGGTTCTGGGGATTGATGCCTCAAAAGTGGGTATTCAATTTGCAAATGAAACAGCAAAACTCAGTGAGTATAAAACGGCCACGTTCTTAGAAGGCGGAGAACATATGATAAGTCAAATGGAAGAGAACTCTTTTGATGGTACTGAGGGTCGGTACTGAGGGTCTGACCATCTAACTAACCGATAAATAAAATAATGAATTAGTAAAAAGTTGATGAAAAGTCTATAAATGTAATGTGACATTGGAGTTTAGCGCAATAGAGTTTGAATATTGTGAATCGCTTGAATTGTTGGAAG
>ENA-OQIS01000178-OQIS01000178.1-human-gut-metagenome-genome-assembly--contig:-NODE-178-length-12599-cov-2.712316_pt1 | contig 12599 bp, 10 predicted proteins | sample MGYA00242589_ERZ504754 | MGnify/ENA primary metagenome ERZ504754 (study PRJEB26092, sample SAMD00036351) | human gut metagenome | host: Homo sapiens | study: EMG produced TPA metagenomics assembly of...
GTACGGCTGACGCACCGATTGTCTTTGCCTCATAAATCTGATATTCACACACGGTAAAATCTTTTCTCAAAAGCGGAATACTTACATTCTTTGAAATTTCTTCAAGAAAAGCGTTTTCGCCCTTGAACCACTTCGGTTCTGTCAGAACGGAAATTGCACTTGCGCCTGCATTTTCATAATCCTTGGCAATCTGAACATAGGGAAAATCCTCTGCGATAATTCCCTTTGACGGGGACGCTTTTTTGACCTCGCATATAAATGAAATATCCTTGCCCGCAAGCGCCTTTTCAAACGGAAATTCATTGTCTGTTTCCATTGAAAGTGCTTTTTGCTTTATCACTTCAAGCGGAACTTGCTTTTCGATTTCTTCATATCTTACTCTGTTTGCATCTGCAATTGTTTCAAGTATCATTGTGTCACCTTTATTCGTTGGAAGCCTTTGCAAATTCTTCAATCTTTGCATAAGCCTTGCCGCTGTCGATAATTTCGTTTGCAAGCTTTATGCCGTCCTGAATTGAATCTGCCTTGCCGCCTGTGCAAAGTCCGAGTGCGGCATTGAGAACAACGATATCACGCTTTGCGTCCTTAATTTCACCGCTGAGAATTTCTTTTGTGATTTCAGCATTTTCTTTGCCGTCACCGCCTGCAAGATCCTCGGGTGCACAAAGTTTAAGACCGTAATCTTCGGGATTGAGAATGAATGTGTTGAACCTGCCGTTGTCAATCTCACACACCTTTGTTGTTGTTGTGAGAGTAACCTCGTCCATGCCGTCCATGCCGTAGAAAACATAGCCTTTCTTAACTCCGAGGTTTGAAAAAACCTGTGCAATCGGCTCAACAAGAGCCTCAGAATACACACCTGTTACCTGAAGGTCTGCGCCTGCAGGGTTTGTGAGAGGTCCGAGAACATTGAAAATGTTCCTGATTCCGATTTCCTTACGGACAGGACCTACATACTTCATTGATGAATGGTAGCCCTGTGCAAACATAAAGCAGATGCCTGCTTTGTTAAGAACCTCTTCGCTCTTTTCGGGAGTGATGTTGATGTTGATTCCGAGCTGTTCAAGACAGTCTGCCGAACCGCTTTTGCTTGACATTGAACGGTTGCCGTGCTTTGCAACGGGGATTCCTGCGGCGGCAATTATAAATGCCGCTGTTGTTGAAATATTGAATGTGCCTGTACCGTCGCCGCCTGTGCCGACGATATCGAGTACATCACGGTTAGGCTTGATGTGGAGTGCTTTTTCTCTCATAACCTGTGCGCTTGCGGTAATTTCGTCAATTGTTTCACCCTTGATTCTCAAGGCTGTGAGATATGCCGCCATCTGCGACTGCGTTGCTGTGCCTGAGAACATTTCGTCCATAACCTGTGCCGCCTCATCAAAAGTGAGGTCATTGCCTGCAACCAACTTTTTTATTGCCTCTTTAATCATAAAACTTCAATCCTTTCCGTGTTATTTGCAAAGTGTAATAAAATTCTTTATCATTTCCATACCGTGTGAGGTGAGAATTGATTCTGGATGAAACTGCAATCCGTAAAGCTCAAAATCCTTGTGCTTAACTCCCATAACCTCGCCGTCATGGTCTTCTGCGATTACCTCGAGTGTGTCGGGAACCGTATCTCTTTTCGCAATCAGAGAATGATACCTTGCACCATCAACAACCTTTGGAAGTCCGTTAAAAATTTTCTTGTTCGTGTCAACAATGATATCGCTCTTTTTGCCGTGCATAAGCTTTATTGCGTGGGCGATTGTTGCACCGTAAACCTCGCATATTGCCTGATGACCGAGGCAGATACCGAGAATCGGAAACTGTCCTGCAAGCACCTTTATAACCTCCTCACATATTCCGGCATCTTTCGGATAGCCCGGGCCGGGCGAAAGGATGATGTGGGAGGGAGCAAACTTTTTGATTTCGTCAACTGTTATTTCATCGTTTCTTACAACCTTGATATCGGGATTTACGCTGCCGCAGAACTGTACAAGATTGTAGGTAAAGCTGTCGTAGTTATCAATAAAAAGTATCATAAAGCGTTTACCTCCCCTGCATTTTTAACTGCATTCATAACAGCAAGAGCCTTGTTGTAGGTTTCCTCGTATTCGCTTTCGGGAACGCTGTCGGCTACAATGCCTGCGCCTGCCTGAACATAAACCTTGTCATTTTTCTTGACCGCCATTCTGATAGCGATACAGGTGTCGAGGTTACCGTTGAAATCAACATATCCGAGCGCTCCGCCGTATACACCTCGGGGAGTTCTTTCAAGCTCTTCAATGATTTCACAGGCTCTGATTTTCGGAGCACCCGAAAGTGTGCCGGCAGGGAGGAGGGATTCGATTGCATCAAAAGCGTCAAGTCCGTCCTTGAGCTTGCCCTCAACCTCACTGCAAATGTGCATTATCTTTGAATAGCGGAGAACCTCCTGATATTTTGTAACCTTAACCGAATTAAATTCGGAGATTTTTCCGATGTCGTTTCGTCCGAGGTCAACGAGCATATTATGCTCTGCAAGCTCTTTTTCATCGTGGATAAGCTCGTCTGCAAGGGCATTGTCCTCTGTATCTGTTTTACCTCTCGGGCGAGAACCTGCAATCGGGAATGTGTTAAGCACTCCGTTCTGAAGCTTTACAAGTGTTTCGGGAGAGGTGCTTATAATCTCGTCACCGTCAATTGACATATAAACCATATAAGGTGACGGGTTTGTACTTCTCAGCACTCTGTATGCATTGATGAGGGAATTTTTGTAATCCGCCTCAAATCTTCTTGAAACAACACATTGGAAGATGTCACCGTCAAAGATGTACTCCTTGGTTTTCTCAACCATTTTGCAGAATTCTTCTTTTGAATATGTGCTTGTAAATTCAACATTCCCGTCACTCTCAAGCTTTGGAAGGGGTTCGGGAGATGTGATTGTCGAAATTATCTCTGCAATATCCTTTTTGGCAAGTTCATACTGCGCCTTGGTGTCGTTTGTTTTCATATTAACAATGATAATGAGTTTTTCTTTAAGATGATCGTAGGCTATAATCTTGTCGAAAAGCATCATATCAAAATCGTTTGTATCTCCTCTTTTGAGCTTTAAAACAGGCTCTGCAACAGAAATCATTGCGTAACCGAAATAGCCGACAAGACCGCCTGTGAACGGCGGAATGTCTTTGAAATGCGGAGTTTTGTAATCGGCAAGATACTCACGGAGAGCGTCATACGGCTTTGCTGTTTTAACAACTCTTGCACCCTCGCCCGTAACCGTGAGAGTTCCGTTTTTGTACGAAAGCCTTGCCTTGGGGTTGAATCCGATGAATGAATATCTTGCCCACTTTTCACCGCCCTCGATACTTTCAAGAAGAAAGAATTTGTCGGATTTTCCTGCAATTTTTCTGAGCAGGTTAATCGGGGTAAATGCGTCAGCGTAGATTTCCTTGTAAATCGGAATAACGCTGTAATTGTCCTTGAGGTTCAACACCTCATCGTAAGACGGTTTAATCATCGTACACCAACCTTTCTTTGGTAAAAGTTTTAAACATAAACAAAAAAGACTTCTGTCCCCACAAGGGACAAAAGTCTTGAAAAATCAACTTCTGCGGTACCACCCAAATTGACGATAAACGCCCGCTTTAACAGCATACTAACATATGCCTCTCACTTTAACGGTTGAGCTCCGTCGGAAACTACTTGCCAAAAGGCTTTCGGCCCGCCCTCACAAGTCCATTCGGCAAGTCCTCTGCTGCCAGCTTACACCAACCGCTGACTCTCTGAAAGCTTTGGAAAAACCTACTATTCTTGCTCACAGGTTTTTTCTCTATAGGACAATTATATGACTGTATTTTTGATTTGTCAACATTTTTTTGCGGTAAATCAAAAATTCTGTTTGAGAAACTCAACAATGTTTTCAAAATGCATTGAATGTGATGCCTTAACAAGCACAACATCTCCGCTTTTAATTGTTTTAAGAAATTCGGGTTTTGCATCTTCGATTGTATCAAACGCTTTGCCGTCTGCACCCTTTGCAAGCTCCTTTGCAAGCTCGCCTACGGTTATGACCGTGCCGATATCCTTTGATTTTGCATAAACACCCGTGTCAAAGTGGAGTTTCAACTCCTCACTTCCGAGCTCCTTCATATCGCCGAGGATTGCAACCTTTCTGCCGTCAAGGTTGGAAAGTGTGTTAAGAGATGCTCTGACGGATGTCGGATTTGCGTTGTAGCAATCGTCAATGATTTTGATTTTGCCTGTATTGATAACATTGGCACGACTGCCTACTGTTTTGTACGAGGCGACACCGTTTGCAATTTCTTCATCGGTAAGTCCGAGAAGCTTGCCTGCGGCAGCAGCCGCAAGAGCATTTGTTACCATAGTATGTGCCGATTGCAGGTAATTTACAACATCAATATTATTTATTGTTCAAAACAGAGTGTTGCAAGAACCTTGCCGTCACCGCTGTTTTTTATATTCTTTGCGGTAAAAAATACGTTCCTTTCGTCAAAGTCCGAAGAAAACAGGCTTTTTGCCGTTTACCGTCTTAACGGTTGAAAGCTTATCGTCATCGCCGTTGAGAATGAAATCTGCATTTTCACGGGCATTTTTGAACATTTCTGTTTTAGCCTTGAGAACACCGTCACGGTCGCCGAGATTTTCAAGATGACATTCGCCGATGATTGTAAGCACGCAGATTGTGGGCTGAACCATTTCGGAAAGTCTTGTCATTTCACCGAAATCGGAAATACCCATTTCTATAACAGCCGCCTCGGTATCCTCGGGCATTGAAAGAAGTGTTAGCGGAACACCGAGCTCGTTATTGAGATTGCCTTGTGTTTTGTGGGTCTTGAACTTCTGTGAAAGAACGGCATAGAGCATTTCTTTTGTAGAGGTTTTTCCGACGCTGCCCGAAATTCCGATAACGGGAATGTCGAATTTTTCTCTGTATGCCCTGCCGATTTTCTTAACGGCATCAAGTGTTGAGGAAACAACAATGCAAGGCTTTGTCGCATTTTCGGGAGCTTTCTCGCACAATGCACACACAGCACCCTGAGCAAAGCATTTTTCGATAAAATCGTGACCGTCAACACGCTCGCCCTTTATGGCAAGAAACAGACTTCCGTTCTTCACCTGTCGGCTGTCACGCTCAACAGAGGTTATTTTTGCGTTTTTAAGCGATTCGTCGCCGACATATTTACCGTTGCAAGCCTTTGCGATTTCGGCAAGAGTAAAGTCTTTCATACTAACCTCTTATTAAAAATCAGATTTTTCTTTGGGATATTTTGCAAGTGAAATTTCAATAATCTTTTCGCATAAATCGGGATAGCTTATACCCTCAACAGCCGCCTCCTGAGGAAGAAGACTTGTGGGAGTCATGCCGGGGAGAGTGTTTGCCTCGAGGCAGTATGTAAAACCGCCCTTGTCAAGAAGGAAGTCTATTCGTGCATAGCTTTCAAGGTGAAGTGCCTCGTATGCCTCTGTTGCGGCATCACGGAGCTTTTTGTCGGTTTCTTCGTCAATGTCTGCCGGACAGGTTTCAACTGTTGCGCCTGCCTGATATTTTGCGGCATAATCGTACATTCCCGACTTAGGAGCAATCTCAATCGGCGGAAGTGCCTTGCCGCCGATAAGACCAACGGAAAATTCTCTGCCTGTTACGAACTGCTCAACAACAATTTCGTCCTCATATTTGAGAGCCTCTTTAACAGCCTTTTTATACTGATCTGCATTCTCAACCTTTGAAACACCCACGCTTGAACCGCCCGAGCATGGCTTAACGATGCACGGGAACATATTCCATGCAAGAGCGTCCTTTTCGTTCTTGTAAAGTTCACCTGACGGGGTGTTGATATTCTTCTGCATAAATACGCTCTTTGTAAGACCTTTGTTCATTGCAAGCGCAGAACCGAGATATCCCGAACCTGTGTACTTGATTCCGAACAAATCAAGCGTTGCCTGTAACTGACCGTTTTCACCCTCACCGCCGTGAAGTGCAAGGAAGGTGATGTCTGCCTCGGCGCAGATTTCAATTACATTTCTGCCGATATAGCGTGATGTTTTGTCAAGGCGATTTTCCTTTGCCTCTTTGATATTTGTGATTGTATTTTCAACATCGTCACCGATTGAATTTCCATCGGTAAAGCTGTAGTTCTGCTTGAAAAGTGCGTCAATGTCACAGATGTTTTCCTCATAGCCCATAAATACATCAAGCAAAACAACCTCGTGTCCCTTGCTTCTGAGAGCCTCGGCAACAAGTGTGCCTGATGAAATTGAAACTTCACGCTCTGTGCTCAGTCCGCCTGCAAGAACAACTATTCTCATATATATTTCTCCCTCTGAAATGTTTTGTTTCTATTTTTATTTCTTTATTCTCTTTAACTCTGTCAGTCTGTTACCTTTTTGAAACAAGACTGTAACCTATATTATAATATTTTATTTATCCGATTGCAAGCAAAAAAGCAAATTTGTAGAACAGGGTATCATCATACTGTTTTGCCATTTAAAAATTGTATAATATTCAGATTTACGGCTTTCAACTCCTTGAAACGATATGTGAATAAATGTGTTGAAAATGTTAATAATTTGCTTCTGTTATTCACAATATACCGATATGCGGATAGTGTTATGCAAATTTGGATAGCTACATTCCGTGGATGAATAATTATAAATTTTAGTCCGTGTTTTTTCATAATGGGTGGTATTGTATAGAAAAGGGTTTGTGTTATACAATATTAATTGAAAAAGCAAACCCAAAAAACGACTTAAATAAGGATGTAAAAAATGCAGTTATACAAAAATTTCTGTAAAGAAACTACCGATGAAAACGGAAAACTGACAAGCTTTGAACTTGTGTTTCCCGAAAACTATAATTTTGGCTATGATGTTGTTGACAAAATGGCAGAACTTGTGCCGAATGACACGGCAGTTGTGTGGACAAATCCCGAAAAAGAGGAAAAGATTTTCACATACTCCGACATCAGCAGACTGAGCAACAAGGCTGCAAATGTTTTCAGAAATCACGGCATTAAAAAGGGCGACAAGGTTCTTGTTATTCTGAAACGAAACTACGAATACTGGTATGTTGCCCCTGCACTCCACAAGCTTGGTGCAGTTATTATTCCCGCAACAAATCTTCTGACTCAAAGCGACATTTCGTATCGTGTTAACACGGCAGGGATAAAGGCAGCTGTCTGCACTCCCGATGAAACTACCGCCGAAGATACGCTTGCGGTTGCATCTCAGCCGAACACGCTTGAAACCGTTTTTGTTCCGAGAAAGCAGATTTTCGGTGCGATTGATTTTACCGAAGAAGTTGAAAACGCTCCCGATACCCTTGAAAGAGTTGAAACAAAAGCAGAAGAGCCTATGGTAATTTACTTTACCTCAGGCACAACAGGCTATCCTAAGGCTGTTGAACACAATCATATCTACACACTCGGACACATTATCACGGCAAAATACTGGCAATGTGTAAAAGACGGAGGACTTCACCTCACTGTTGCCGAAACAGGCTGGGCAAAAGCGTCATGGGGCAAAATCTACGGTCAATGGCTCTGCGGTTCAGCCGTTATGGTCTATGACTTTGACAAATTCTCTCCGGGCAAGCTGTTGCGTATAATGGAAAAATACAAGGTTACAACCTTCTGCGCACCGCCGACAGTTTACAGATACTTCATTAAAAGAGGTATGAACAAGTACGACCTTTCTGCACTTTCTCACCTTACAACAGCAGGCGAGGCACTCAACAATGAAGTTTTTGAAGAGGTGTTTAAGCAGACGGGAATTGAACTTTGCGAGGGCTTCGGTCAGACCGAGTCGGTTCTTATGCTTGCAAATCTCAAAGGGGACAAGGCGATTGCAGGCTCAATGGGCAAGCCTACTCCGCTTTATGATGTACGAATTGTTGACGATGAATGCAACGAGGTTAAGCAGGGTGAGGTCGGCGAAGTTGTTGTATTCCCCCCAAAGGACAGAAAACAGCACGGAATTTTCATCACATACTATAACAACGAAAATCTTTATGAAAAGGTGTGGCGACACGGTATATATCACACGGGTGACACGGCATATAAAGACGAGAACGGATATTTCTGGTATGTCGGCAGAGCCGATGACCTTATCAAAACAAGAGGCTTCAGAGTAGGTCCGTTTGAAGTTGAAAATGTTCTTATGCAATATCCGAATGTGCTTGAATGTGCGGTTATAGGTGTTCCGGACAAAGACAGAGGTCAGGCAATTAAGGCGATTGTCAAGATGACAGACGGCGCACCGCATGATAAGGAGCTTGAAAACAAAATCAAGACCTTCTGCAACAAGCGTATGGCAAGCTACAAGTGGATTCAGCACCTTGAAATTGTCGATGAATTTCCAAAAACAATCAGCGGAAAAATCAAGAGAACGGATTTAAGAGAAAATCACAAAGCATAAAATAAAGGCAATCTTACGGTAAAGTAGGATTGCCTTTATTAGAATAATATTGCAAATTTACAGATGCCGTGTAATATACAATCGGCACTTGAACATAAACAATATATTTGATATAATCACTTTGTAAGGAAACGGCGGCGGCTGTTTCGACACCTCTGGAAAGGAGGTGTATATTCCAATGGCAGAGATTACATATTTATTTGTACTTGCAATTGTTTTTGTGGCTTTTTAATGAAGTCATTAAGAATATAAAGAAATAACCGCCCTGTGTTGCAGCACAAGACGGTTGTTGAAAAACAATTAAACTGTACTAGCGAAACAGCTCAAGCCGTTTCCCTACTTATATATTAACATCAATTTTTAATATGTCAATCTGTTTCGGTGTGTATTTTTACATACCGAATTTTTATTTTATACATCAAACATTTCAATTGAACGGTCGAGAATTCCACGCATATAGGCTATGGCGATTCCGTAGTTTGTGAACGGAACTCCGCTTTCAACCGAACGGTTCATTCGGCTGATTATCTCTCTTGAATTGAGCATACACGCACCGCAATGGATTGCAAGTGAAAATTCCGACAAATTATTTGGGAAGTCTTTGCCTGAGCTTGTCACGATTTCAAAATTTTTGCCGGTGTAATTTTTCAGCAATCGGGGAAGTTTTACCGTACCGATGTCATCACATTGCCTGTGATGAGTGCAGCCCTCGCTGATGAGAATTTTGTCACCGTCATTAAGCGACTCAATTGCCCTTGCACCGTTTACGGCAGTTTTCAGAAATCCCTTGTACCTCGCCATAAGAATTGAAAACGAGGTCAGTTTGATATCATTCGGCACAATCTCCAAAACAGGCTTAAATACCTGACTGTCGGTTATGACAAGCTTTGGTTTTGTACCGAGATTTTTCAGAGTATCGGCAAGTTCGCTTTCACGCACACAAACAGGGATTGCTCCGCTGTCGAGCAAATCACGGATAACCTGCTGCTGCGGAAGAATTATTCTGCCCTTGGGGGCGGCGGAGTCAATCGGGATTACAAGCACAACAAAGTCATTTTTATTAACAAGGTCACCGCAAAGCCTTTTATCGGATTTTTGTGCGTTTACAACTTTTGCGATTTTATCCTTTAAAAGTTCGATATTCGTGTTGTTTTTTGCACTTACAAAGATTTTACCGTCAGTTGTATTGTCAAGCAAATCGCATTTGTTGAACACAATAAGATACGGAATTTCCTTCTCCTCAAAAAGCGATACAAGTTCGTTTTCAACCGAGGTCATTCCGATTGTTCCGTCAACCACAAGCACGGCAATGTCAACACGGTTCAGCACGGCTTTTGTGCGTTCAACACGCATTTTGCCGAGAGTTCCTCCGTCATCAAAGCCTGCCGTGTCGATTATCACAACAGGACCGAGCGGAAGAAGTTCCATTGTCTTTTCCACAGGATCTGTTGTTGTGCCTTTTTTGTCCGATACAAGCGACATATTTTGATTTGTGACCGCATTCACAACGCTTGATTTTCCTGCATTTCGTCTGCCGAAAAATCCGATGTGCAGTCGTTCCGACGACGGTGTATCATTCATTCCCATTACGCCCTCCGTCAAAATCTAAAATCTCTTTTATTGTTGTTTCTTATGTCAAAGATATGTTCTTTTGCAATGGTGCGGACTTTTTCTTTGGGGATTTTTTCGAGTTCCTGTTCAATGAGTTTTTGACCGACATTCCTTGTATCATCGCTTGCATAATCAACAAGATATTCTTCAAGCGTCATAAGGGCGTTGGGGTGGCAACAGTTCTGAATCTGACCGCTCTTGCAAAGCGACATAAAGCGGTCGCCCGTTCTGCCCTCACGGTAACAGGCTGTGCAGAATGACGGAATATAGCCGAGATTCATAAGCCACCTTACAACCTCATCAAGACTGCGGTTGTCGGAAACATCAAACTGAGCCGAATTCTCTTCTTCCGATTCGGGTTCGTCATATCCTCCTACGCTTGTGCGTGAGCCTCCGCTGATCTGAGAAATGCCGAGTTCAAGCACCTTTTTGCGAACGCTTTCGCTCTCTCGGGTTGAAATAATCATACCCGTGTAGGGAACTGCAATTCTGATAATTGCGACTATTTTGGCAAAGGTTTCATCGTCAATTCCGTTGTCAAAATCATCGGGATTTATATCATCTGCCGCCTTGATTCGGGGAACGCTGATTGTGTGCGGACCGACACCGTGAACAGCCTCAAGATGTTCTGCGTGCATAAGAAGTCCTGCAAGTTCATAGCGGTAGAGCTCAAGCCCGAAAAGCACACCGATTCCCACATCATCAATACCGCCCTGCATGGCTCTGTCCATTGCCTCTGTGTGGTAATTGTAGTTGTGCTTGGGACCTGTGGGATGGAGCTGTTCATAACTCTCTTTATTGTAGGTTTCCTGAAAAAGAATGTATGTGCCGATTCCGGCTTCCTTGAGCTTTTTATAATTTTCAACGGTTGTTGCGGCAATGTTCACATTAACCCGTCTGATTGCACCGTTCTTGTGATTGACCGAATAAATGGTCTTTATGCAGTCGAGAATGTACTCAATCGGGTTGTTTACGGGATCTTCTCCTGCCTCAATCGCAAGACGCTTGTGTCCCATATCCTGAAGTGCGATAACTTCTTTTCTGACCTCATCCTGTGTGAGCTTTTTACGGCAGATGTGCTTGTTCTTTGCATGATACGGACAATAGACACAACCGTTTACGCAGTAGTTTGAAAGGTAGAGAGGGGCGAACATAACAATTCTGTCACCGTAAAAATCCTTCTTAATCTGACGGGCAAGGTTGTAGATTTCTTTGATTCTCTCCTTATCTTCACAAGCTAAAAGAACGCTTGCCTCACGGTGATTGATACCCTTTTTGAGCCTTGCCTTTTCGATTATTTTATCGACAAGTTCAAGGTTATTTTTATTTTCATCGGCAAATTTCAGGGAATCAAGAATCTCCCCGTCATTGATAAATTCCTCCGCTTTCAGCGAATTTTTATCGTACTTATTCATAATATTTCCTTTCGGATTAAATATCCGCTTTGTAATCTCCTCGGTCGGTCACAATTTCACGGCCGATTTTTTTCATTCTGTCCGCAAGACAGCCGATACACTGCGCCGTTTCATCTCCCGTACAGATTTTGTTATCGTAGAGCGAGTAGTCTTTTCTGTGCTTAATGGGTGAAAGGTTGGGCATTACAACATTTGCACCGTGAAGAATGCCCTTTTCCCGACCAAGCGGAGCGACCGTACCCAAGGCGGTTGTTGCCGGCAAAAGAATGTTCGGTTTTAAAAGCCTTATTATTGAAAGCAACATAAGCACAAGGCTTACATCGCCATGATTTTCGTTTTTAAATTTTGTGTCTTTGTGCGGTACAAACGGACCTATTCCGCACATTTCGGGACTTAATTTTTCAATAAATTTTAAATCCTTGACAAGCATTTCGGGAGTTTGGAACGGTGAGCCGACCATAAATCCTGCGCCTGTCTGATAACCTATTCTCTTTAAATTATACAGGCATTGCATTCGGTTTTCAAGTGACATTTCGGGCGGATGCAACATGGAATAGTGTTTTTTTGTCGGCTGTTTCGTGACGGAGAAGATATCTGTCCGCACCGCTGTCAAAAAGTCTTTGATAGCTTTCATACGACCTTTCGCCAAGCGATAGCGTTACGGCACAATCGGGAAATCTCTTTTTTATTTCCGACACAATGTCGCACATCACATCATCTGTAAAAAATCCGTCCTCACCGCCCTGCAACACAAATGTGCGGAATCCGAGTTCGTGTCCGTTTTGGCAACACGAGAGAATTTCATCCTTTGAAAGTCGGTAACGCACGGCATTGCCGTTTGAACGGCGAAGTCCGCAGTAAAAGCAATCATTTTTGCATATGCTTGAAAATTCAATCAAGCCACGGATATAGATTTTGTTGCCGAAAATTCTGTCGGCAGTATCTCTTGCACATTTGCGAAGATATTCAAAATCTTTTTTCGTCGTAAGTTGTAATCAGCTGTAAAAGTTCGCTTTCACAGGCTGTGTGCATGGTATTCAGTTTTTGAATAATTTCAGTATTTCTCATAATTTTTCTACATTAAAAGAGGACGGCATTTCTGCCGCCCCCAAACAGAGAATACAGCATTCTCCGTAAAATTCAAATAGTTTTCAGCATTAAAAGCTTCTGCTT
>ENA-OQIS01000183-OQIS01000183.1-human-gut-metagenome-genome-assembly--contig:-NODE-183-length-12105-cov-2.457839_pt1 | contig 12105 bp, 9 predicted proteins | sample MGYA00242589_ERZ504754 | MGnify/ENA primary metagenome ERZ504754 (study PRJEB26092, sample SAMD00036351) | human gut metagenome | host: Homo sapiens | study: EMG produced TPA metagenomics assembly of...
TTACTTCCGCAAGAAAATAATCGGTTATTTACTACCTATTTTCCTGTAAGTTTCATACAAAAGCTCCTGCTTGTTTTTGAATAAAAAAGAACAGGAGCTTTAATGGGTAAAATTAATAAAAAGCACTGGCTCAAACTATGTACCGGACAAGGTAAATCAGTACATGAGCTTTATTTTCATCTGCTCACAAAACTACAAGCCATTCCTGTGACGGCTTTTCATCGGTAATCAGATAATCGATCCTATCCCAATCCAAAAAATTGACAAACGCAGTATGGTTGAATTTTGAATGGTCTGCAAGTAATACCACACATTCGGCACGGCTTGCCATCTCAGACTTCAAATCAGCCTCACCTTCGGAAGAATCAGTTATGCCTCTTTCCATATCAAGCCCTTTGCATCCGAGGAGAACAAGGTCAACATTGTACTTTTTCATAGCCTCTTTTGCAGGTTTTCCGTAGAAAGAACGGGTTTTTTTCATCATAAAGTCCGCCGGTTGAAACCAGCTTCATTTTACAAGTGTCGAGTTCCTGAAAAATCTGTGCAGAAAAGGTAATTGCGGTAAGATTTTCATTGTCCTTAAAAAGCTTAACAGCCTCAAGAACAGTTGTGCTGTTATCAATCATCATCGTATTCACACCGATAAATTTATCAACAAGCAGCTTAGCAATTTTCTTTTTGCCCTCAAGGTTAATCCCCTTGCGTTTAAAGAAATGCACTCTGTCATTCTGAGAAGTTGTATTAAGAACAGCTCCGCCGAAAGTTCTGGTAATGATACCGTCATTCTTCAGCTTTTCAAGATCACGCCTGATAGTTTCTTCGGTTACATTATATATTCTGCTTAAATCCGAGACGAAAAACCTCGCCTTCGGTTTCAACCTTTTGTCTCGATTTCGTCAATTCTCTTTGCCATAAACATTTCCCTCAACTTTATTACATACTAACATAATTATCAACAAAAGTAAAGGGAATTCGACTGTTTTTACAATAATTTTAACAATCGGGAGCGGATTCCTTCACCCTATACACAAAGGTGTATTAAGCAACCCTTAATTATTTGTCGATAGCTTCAACCATATCACGCATCATTGCAACATCAGCGGAATCAAGTTCAAGTTCGGCTGACTTAACATTCTCGGCAATCTGATCTACAGTAGTAGAACCGCTGAGAAGGTTGATAAAGTCGCCCTGAGCAAGAATCCATGCAAGAGCAAGGTTAGCAATTGTACAGTTATATTTTTCACAAAGAGGCTTCCACTGATCCATAACATCCATAGCCTTCTGCATATTTTCGGGCTGGAACCATTTCTTTGGAATCTGTGCGCCAACAGGCTTGTAATCTCTTGGGAATGTACCCGAGAGAAGTCCCATTTCGAGCGGTGAATAAGCCTGAATTGTAACACCGTTTTCACGACAGCAAGGAATGATTTCGTCCTCAATGCCACGGTCAAGGATTGAATACTTAGCCTGAACGATATCAAGCTCACCCCACTTGAGGTACTCCTGAATCTGCTTGATATCTACATTTGCTGCACCGATAGCCTTGATTTTGCCCTGAGCCTTGAGATCGTTGAGAACCTCCATAGTCTTCTGAATCGGAACATAATACTCGCTGCCCTCGATTGACTGCCAGTGTGTCATATATACATCAACATAGTCTGTGCCCATTCTCTTGAGTGATTCTTCAATTTCTCTCTTGATTGAAGCACTGTTGAGGTTCTTATAAAGCTGAATGCCGTTAACCTTGTTGAAAAGGTCGCCCTTCATCTCCTGATCCCATGTAACACCGCACTTTGTAATGATTACAACATCTTCACGGTTCATGCCCTCAAGAGCCTTGCCGAGGATTTTCTCGCTGTTGCCGAAGTTGTAACCCGGAGCTGTGTCGATAAGGTTTACACCGAGCTTTGGAGCTTCACGGATTGTATCTACAACAACCTGAAGGTCGTGGTCGCCGCCCCATGCCGAGCCGCCGCCGATTGACCAGGTGCCGAGTCCCATTCTTGAAATATCAATGCCTGTTTTGCCAAGCTTCATCGTCTTCATTTTGCATCTGCCCTTTCTTTAATAATATATTGGTGGGGGGTTGCCCTGCATTCTTACGAACACAGGGCGTAATGTCACAGATTTATTACTATTACAGGATATAATCTTTTTTATACTTTTCAAGCATTTCTTCAACCATTTCTTTGTTCCGAACACCTGTTGTTGCACCGACATACTGAACCGAAATAGCCGCTGTGCAGTTAGCATAGATACCGCAGTCACGGATATCCTTGCCCTGAAGAAGTGCCGAAATAAAGCCTGATGCAAAGTTGTCGCCTGCACCGATTGTGTCGATTGCGGTTACACCCTTGCAGGCAGGAACAATCATTGCTCCTGCGGCATTGCGGATGTAACATCCACGCTTGCCTATCTTCATGATTACATTCTTAACGCCGCATTCAAAGAGCTTGTCCGCAACCTTTGATTCTTCGGTTTCGCCTGTCATAAGGCAAGCCTCGTCAAAGTTCGGGAAGAAGTAATCCACATAGCTTAATGCTTCTCTGATATCGTCAAGAGTTTCACCGAGTCTTGGCTTTATCATATCGGCGGTAATTGTCATACCTGCCGCCTTTGCCTCTTTAAAAATCTTTACAAGCGTCTTGCCGTCAAGAAGAGGACAGTTAAAGATACTTGCGAGAGAAAGGATTTTTGCCTGCTTCATTTTTTCAAAGTCAACATGCTCAATGTTTTCTTTCCACAAGCTGCCATTGCGGTTTGTAACAAAGGTTCTTTCACCGTCATCGGTTACAAGACCAATGTTCATTGAGGTGTCGATTGTCGGATCAATCTTGATGCCTTCAACATCTATGTTGTCCTTCTCGCAGGAGCGAAGGATAAACTGACCTGCAGCGTCATCACCGATACAAGCGATAATGCCTGTTTTAAAGCCTAAACGGCTGATGATTGTTGCCTCGTTCATTGCGTCACCGCCGACAGACATTGCAATTCTGTCAACCGGATATGACTCGATATCAAAAATATCTCTTGATACCGGACGAAGTGGAATGTCAACTACCGCTGCGCCAAGACAGATAACATCAAGTTTTTCTCTGTATTACTCATCTGCTCTGCCGTCATCGCCAAAGAGTTTAATCTTGTACATTGCACGCTCTTTAACAACCTTTCTTACTTCACGCTCAACAGCAAGGAATGGCTCGTCCTTGTGAGCATTAATAGCTTCCATAGCAGCCTGGCAAAGCTCTGTGTGAATGTTGATTTTAGCGATACCGAGTGAGATAGCCTTTTTAATGTCCTCATCACCGATACCCGATGCACCGTGGAGTACGAGCGGAACATCTACTTCTTTGGCAACTGCCTCGAGTACATCGAAAGCAAGCTTTGGCTCTGAAGAATATACGCCGTGAACATTACCGATTGCAACTGCAAGTGAGTCACAGCCTGTTCTCTCAACAAATTCCTTAGCCTTTGAAGGATCTGTGTACTGGTATTCTGAAAGTGCCTCTTCATATACTGTTTCGTTACCTACATGACCAAGCTCAGCCTCAACAGGAATGTTGTAAGCGTGGAAGTAGTCAACGCATCTCTTGATTTCAGCAACATTTTCTTCATAAGGAAGAGCTGATGCGTCACGCATTACCGAATTCATGCAGTGATTAACAGCGTTCTGAAGAATTGTCATGTTTCTGCCGTGATCCCAATGCTCAATTACAGGAACAGTAGCCTTCTTTGCCATTGAATCCATCATGTAGCAGAAGTCTTCAAAAGAAGTGTTGCCTGTGAAACCTGTACCGAATGAAATAATGATTGGAGCACGGAGCTCTTCGGCTGCGTCAATAACACCCATGAGCATTTCTGCATTCCATACATTGAAGTGAGGAATAGCGTAGTGTCCCTCTGTTGCCTTCTTTTCCCAATATCTGATATCTGATAACATTTTAATCACCTTTCCTTATGAAAATTTTTAATAAATCTGTGTATATCAGTCGGCTACCTTGATAACGCCCTTAACCATATTGGCTTTCTTTTCGGGGTCGATAGCGTCCATAAATGCCTGCTGAACATCTTTGTAATCATAGATGTTTGTAACCATATCCTTAACATTGAACTTACCGCTTGCGATTGCCTCGATTGTCTGCGGGAAGTTGTTGCAGTAACGGAATGATGTCTGAATCATAACCTCACGGTTAATCTTGAGGAAGTCAATCGGAACAGGCTTTGACTGTGTGCCGACCATCATAATCTTACCGCCTCTTGCAACGATCTGAACAGCCTGCTGAGCTGTGAATACAGAACCCGCTGCCTCGAATACGAGTTCACAACCGTGATCGCCGAAATATTCGGGTGAACGGAGAAGTGCAACCGTATCCTGCTCCTTGCCGTTGATAACTCTGCTTGCACCAAGCTTTAATGCAAGGTCAAGACGATTCTGCATAATATCAACAACGGTGATGTCTGTTGCACCGAGGCTCTTACAAGCCTGAAGTACCATAAGACCGATTGTACCGCCGCCGAGGATAACAATGCTCTTACCAAGCTGTGCGCCGCCGAGGATTGCTGCGTGCATACCGACTGCTGCCGGCTCAACGAGAGCTGCTTCCATTGTTGTCATACCCTCGGGAATGTGGTATGTCCACTCCTCCGGATGTGTCATATACTGTGTGAGTGCGCCCTTGTAGTTAGGCTGTGTAGCCATAAAGTCAACATCAGGACAGATGTTGTATCTGCCTGTACGGCAGTATTCGCATTTGTCATCCGGAACACCTGGTTCGATGAGAACCTTGTCGCCTGCTTTGAATCTTGTAACCTTTGAGCCAACCTTTACAACCTCGCCTGCAACCTCATGACCAAGACCGATTTTCTGGTTAGGATCCTTAGGTGGGATGAAAGGACCGAATTCAAAGCCGTGGATATCGGAACCGCACATTCCGACATATTCAACCTTCATAAGAATCTCGTGATCCTTTGGCTCGGGAACGGGACATTCCTGAATTTCAAACTGCTTTGGAGTAACTAAGATAGCTTCTGAATTTTTCATAATAATCTCCTGCACTTTCTTTATAATAATTATTTAAGCATTTGCACCCGATGTGCTTTCTGCGTATATTCAAATTTATTTGCCTGTGATTAAAAAATTGATGGTTTAGCTGTTAAAAATTTAAAGATAAGTTTTGAATGTTTTAAAATTGCTGTATTTCGTTTTCCATTACTAATGATTTTAGTTTGCGGTGCCAGATGCACTCAGGCACCGCATCTAAAATTTTTGGTTGTATGTATTAGAGGGTTTTGCAGAATTACTCTACATCACCGATGTTCTCAACGGATTCGCCTCTGGTTTCAACACCGAGGAAGATAACTGCAACAGCGATGATTGCTGCAACAATTGCGATAAGAATGAATACACCGCCTGAGCCCATGCTGCTTGCAGCAACATTTGTAACGAGGAATGGGAAGAAGATGTTACTTACACGACCCATTGCGTTACTGAAGCCCGAACCTGAAAGTTTTGCCGATGTAGGCCACATCTCAGGAACATAAACTGCTGATGCGTAGCAAACATACATATAGATGATTGTGTTAAGAAGGAATGTCATAACAATGAGTCCTGTCATTCCGAGTGTCGGAGCAAGAAGACCTGTTGCAACACCAAGACCTGCCATGCCTGCAAGGAGGATAACGCCCATTACACGGCGAGGAATCTTATCCATAATAAGAGATGCGATAAAGATACCAAACGGAGCACCGAAGAGTCCGAACATTGTCATAAACTGTGACTTTGATGTATCATAGCCAAGACCTGAAAGCATTGACGGCATCCAGTTCATAAGTGTGTACTGGATTGTGTTCATACCGATGAGTACGAGAGAACCAACGATAGTTCTTCTGAGGAGTTTGCCTTTGAAGAGAGCTGTGAATGGGAGCTTCTTAACAGGCTTTGGATTTGTAACTTCAACGGGTGGGAGTGGTTTGCCTGTTGATTTTTCAATTTCTTTCTCAATGCTTGTCATAATTTTTATCAGCTTCATCAAGTCTGCCCTGTGATTCGAGCCATCTCGGTGATTCAGGGAACTTAACATAGATGAAGATACAAGCGATGATTGAAAGGATTGAAGGAATCATAAACTGGATTCTCCAGTTCATATTCATGCTTACGCCTGTTGAAACGATAAGAAGAGCAATACCGTTGCAGATTGGGTGAGCCCAGTTGCCGATGAATGATGTACGGCTTGACCATGTACCACGGTTCTTACCGGGAACATACTCTGTGAAGCCTGCGAAAAGAACTACAAGGAGAGCGCCGAGTGCAAGACCCTGGAGGAGTCTGAACACATAAAGAACTGCGATGTTCGGTGAAAGAGCGCCGCCGATCATAGCGATGATATGGATAATTTCGTAAAGAAGGATACTCTTTTTACGGCCGATTTTATCGCCGATAGGACCGCCGATGAGTGCGCCGAAGAGCTGTCCTGCTGTGTAAGTTGTACCCCACATTGCGAGAAGTGTTGAACCGGGTTCGAGCCAATGAAGTTCGTTCAAAAGAATGTTCTGAACGGAACCGCCGATACCGTTTGACCAGCATACCAAGAGTGCAAAAGCTGTAACCAGCCAGATCTTAACATGCCATTTTGATTGAGGCAAGCGGTCAAGTCTTGCGCCAATGTTGACAGAAGTTTTGTTAGCCATTTTTCTTCTCCTTTTAATTTCCTCTTTGACTTTTTATTTAAATCAGATTTTTCTCTCAGCACCGTCAAGCTCTCGCTCAAGCTCACTTTCCATTATGTCCCAAGCCTTATTGAAATCCGTGTCCTTGTTCCATAATGCCGGAGGTCCCAGAATTACGAGATCTGCACCTGCCTCGTAAAGCGGACGGTAAAGACTGCTGTTCATTGAACCGTCGGCTTCAATTAAGAAGTTAAGACCTCTTTCCTTTCTGATCTTAGCGAGTTGGTTGATTTTTACGAACATTTGCGGATCAACCGGCTGACCTGCGATGCCCGGATCAACAATCATGATTGTAACCTTATCAAGCAACGGGAGGTAATATTCAATAGTAGAAAGCGGAACCGAGGGACTTAATGCAACGCCTGCCTTACAGCCAAGCTCTTTGATCTTGTGAATCGTTACAAATGCGTCACCTTCGATGCAGTCTGTGTGAGGTGTTATGTAAGCAGCTCCTGCCTTTGCAAAGGTTTCAAGATACTGCTGAGGATGTTTTACCATAAGGTGAGCATCCATTGGTTTGAGATTCTCAACATGCTTGTTAAGGTAGTCGAGATAATCAGGACCGATTCCGTAACTCGGAACATAAACACCGTCTTTAATGTCCATGTGGAGGTAATCTGATTTTTCGTTAATCAGCTTAACCTGTTCTTCAACATGGAACAAATCACAGCAACCCACTGACGGGGCAATCATAAGCTTTCTCATTAGAAAATCCTCCCTGATGCATATTTTCTTTAATTAATCTTCGTAATCGTAGTGGAAGATAACCTTGATAGCCTCTTTCTTAGCCATCTTGTCGAAACCTTCCTGCCACTGTGAAAGACCGAGGCGATGAGTAATCATCGGCTGAACCTTAATCTGACCTGACTGGAGAAGTCTGATGCAGTTTCTCCATGATGTTGAGTCATAAGCCATGTGACCGATAATGCTCTTGTTCCAAGCTGTAATGTCGTTGATTGAGAATTCAAGAGGTTTGAAGCCCATACCTACACGAACGATTTCAGCGTTTGGTCTTGTCATTTCGATTGCCTGCTTGAGAGCTATGTTAGCACCTGAACATTCAATTACGAGTCCGAGGTTATCTCTGCCGCAGATTTCTGTACATCTTGCAACTACATCTTCCTTAGAACCGTTTACACAATGTGTAGCGCCAAGCTCTTTTGCAACGCCGAATCTTACTTTTACATCATCGTCAAGACCAACCATTACGATGTTTACGGCACCCATAAGCTTTGCAACCTGTACTGAGAAGAGTCCGAGAGGACCTGTACCGAATACTACAACATCCTGTCCGGGGATAAGATGTGACTGCTGAGCAACTGCCTTGTATGCGTTACAGATAGGATCGAGTACACAAGCTTCTTCGTACTTTATGCCCTCAGGAATTTCCCAGATTGCGTGTTTGTGAATTGCGAGGATTTCGCCCGGTACTTTACAATACTTTGAGAAGCCGCCGCCCCATGTGTTGTTGTCAAGTCCAAGGTTTACTTTATGTTCGCAACAAAGGAAGTCGCCCTGCTCACAAGCCGGACATACGCCGCAAACATGTGCGCTGTTGTCTGAAACAACTCTCTGACCAATATGCCAGTCTTTTACATTTTCGCCGACCTTAACGATTTCGCCTGCGAACTCGTGACCACGAACCGACTGCTGCTGATCGGGAGTTATGTTTGTGTCATCGTAACCGTTGTCAACACCCCAGTGTTTCATGTCGGCACCGCAGATAGCGGCTGCCTTGATTTCAAGAATAATGTCGTCCGGACCGCATTCGGGAACGGGGTAGTTTTCCATCATTTTATATCCGCCGAAAGCTGTACCAAATCTTTTTAAAGCATGCATAATATTTTCTCCTTTTCTTTATTAAATAAGATTTAATGTTTCCGATTCGTTTGTTTGATTTCCGTTTTCCGAATCGGTTATTTCCTTTGACACCTATATAATACAACACAAAAATGTGGATTTCAAGCATTATTTTCTGTTTTTCGCAGATTTGTAGCAATGCCTAAAAAACAACACCGTTCTTTGTGCAATTAGCACATATACATATTTTTATTTCACATATCTGTTATTTTTATCAAGATTGAACAGTTGAATAGCAATAATCAGCCCATATTCCGACCTATAACCGCTAAACAGGCGTGCTTTTGTACAAATTTTGCTACATATTGTACGAAAGGAATAATTTGGATTTCAGAAGAAATGTTCTTTATTTCACAGATTTTACTTTTAAAGCGGACAATTCTGCGTTTTGACTTTTCCTGACCGTTTCGGATGTTATTTTTGTTCATGGAGCAAACCATAGTTACGGATATTTTGTAGCGGCGAACCGTGTTCGCCATTTGTTTTGGTTGTAAAACCAAAACAATTGGGAAACGATGTTTTGTATTTTGAAAACTGTCTTCCCGACTATAATTTTCCATTTTCAATTTTCAACTTTCAATTTAAAAAGCTCACTCTCTCCCTAATAAGACTATCTGCACAAACATAAAAAGGCTGAAAGAACAACTATGCTCTTTCAGCCTTTGATTATAATTTTATTCTGTTTTATCGGATTGCCGAATTATTTGAGTGCGGCAATTGCGGCCTCGATAAGAGCAATCTGCTCTCTTTCCTTTGCGGCCTGTCCCTTAACCTTTTCAATTACAGCCTCGGGAGCTTTTGCAACAAAGCCCTGATTGTTAAGCTTGCCTTCACTCTGTGCAAGACGCTTTTTAACCTGTTCAAGCTCTTTGTTGAGTCTTGCAAGTTCCTTTTCCCTGTCAACAAGCTCGTCCATAGGAATGTAAATCTTTGCATCTGCCGTTACAATGTTTACAGCACCCTCAATTTCAAAGCTTTCAGCAACTTCAACCTCACTTGCTGATGCAAGCTTCTGAATGAACTGTGTGCCGTCTCTGAATGTGTCGGCAAACTTTGTTGCAACATAAACCTTTGCTTTTCTTGACGGCGGAACATTCATCTCTGCACGGCGGTTACGGATTGCACGGATTGCATCCATAATTTTTTTCATTTCATCCGATGCCTCGGGATAATCAAGCTCTGCGTTGTATTCGGGGTACTTTGCGAGCATTACTGTTTCGCCCTCGTGAGGAATTGTCTGCCAGATTTCTTCTGTGATGTACGGCATAAACGGATGGAGAAGTCTGAGAATTTGATCAAGCACATAAAGAAGTACCTGTCTTGCATTCTGAGCGTCCTCACCGTCACTTGAAAGTCTTGTCTTAACAAGCTCAATGTACCAGTCGCAGTAGCAGTCCCAGATGAATTCATAAATTTTCTGAACTGCAATGCCGAGTTCAAACTTCTCAAGATTTTCGTTTACTTCTTTTGCAACTGTGTTGAGAGTTGAAACAATCCACTTGTCCTCTGTTGTGAGAGTTTTCGGAAGTTCATTCTTAACATCATGGTCGTCAATGTTCATGTGAACATAACGGGATGCGTTCCAGAGCTTGTTTGCAAAGTTAGCGCAAGCCTCAACACGCTTGTCGGAATAACGCATATCGTTACCGGGTGTGTTGCCTGTTGCAAGGAAGAAACGGAGTGCGTCTGCACCGTATTTGTCAATAACTTCAAGCGGATCAATACCGTTGCCGAGAGATTTTGACATCTTGATGCCGTTTTCATCTCTTACAATACCGTGCATAAATACGGTCTTGAACGGAGCAGAACTCATATTTTCACAAGCTGAGAAAATCATTCTTGCAACCCAGAAGAATATGATATCATAACCTGTTACAAGAGTGCTTGTGGGATAGAAATACTCAAGTTCGGGAGTTTTGTCGGGCCAGCCGAGTGTTGAGAACGGCCAAAGTGCCGAACTGAACCATGTGTCGAGAGTGTCCTCGTCCTGATGAATGTGTGTACTGCCGCACTTACAGCACTTTTCAGGTGCGTCTTTGGCAACCATAACTTCGCCGCAGTCATCGCAGTACCATGCAGGGATTCTGTGTCCCCACCAAAGCTGACGGGAAATACACCAATCCTTGATATTCTCCATCCAATGGAAGTAAACCTTTTCAAATCTTTCGGGGATGAACTTTGTGTCACCCTTGCGGACAACATCAATTGCAGGCTTTGCAAGCGGAGCCATTTTTACAAACCACTGCTTTGAAACCATAGGCTCAATTGTTGTGTGACAACGGTAGCAAGTGCCGACATCGTGAGTAAGCTCTTCAACCTCTTTGAGAGCACCGATTTCTTTAAGGTCGGCAACAATAGCCTCTCTTGCCTCCATTGTTGTCATGCCTGCGTACTTTCCGCAGTCGAGAACCTCGGGTTCGTTTTCGGCAAGCTGTCCCTTTGCCTTTAATTCGTTGTATTCTTCAACATCCTTTGCACCAGTAAGGTGACCGTCATATGTAAAGCAACGGACAATCGGAAGATTGCAACGCTGACCGACTTCAAAGTCGTTAGGATCGTGTGCAGGAGTGATTTTAACAACACCCGTTCCCTTTTCCATATCTGCGTGTTCATCACAAACAATCGGGATTTCCTTGTTAAGGAGAGGAAGGATTACATGACAACCGTGGAGATGCTTGTAACGCTCATCGTCCTTGTTGACGGCAACAGCAGTATCACCGAGCATTGTTTCGGGACGGGTTGTTGCGATTTCAAGGTACTCGCCTGTCTCCTTAACCTGATAGAGCAAGTGCCAGAAATGACCGTTCTGCTCCTTGTATTCAACCTCGGCATCCGAAATTGATGTACAGCAATGAGGACACCAGTTTACCATACGGTTGCCACGGTAGATTTTTCCGTCATTATAAAGGCGAACAAAAACTTCTTTAACAGCCTTTGAACAGCCCTCGTCCATTGTGAAGCGCTCACGCTCCCAGTCACAGCTTGAACCGAGCTTTTTAAGCTGACTTGTGATTCTTCCGCCGTACACCTTTTTCCATTCCCATGCACGCTTTAAGAATTCTTCTCTGCCGATATCCTCTTTGGTGATACCCTCTTTACGCATTGCCTCAACGATTTTAGCCTCCGTAGCGATTGACGCATGGTCTGTACCGGGGAGCCAAAGTGCGCTGTAGCCCTGCATTCTTCTCCAACGGATAAGAATGTCCTGAAGTGTTTCGTCAAGTGCGTGTCCCATATGCAGCTGACCTGTGATATTTGGCGGCGGCATTACGATTGTATAAGGTTTTTTATCTTTGTCAACCTCTGCATGAAAGTAGTTACCTTTCAGCCAGAAGTCGTAAATTCTGTCCTCAAACTCTGACGGGTTGTAGGATTTAGCAAGTTCCTTTGCCATAGTCATTACTCCTCTTGATTTATTGTTCGGATAAACCGAGTTCATATACCTTTTTATTATCTCATTTATGTGTCGATTTGTCAATTATCCGCAAATAAAATAGTGGCGATATTAATTTACTTAAC
>ENA-OQIS01000185-OQIS01000185.1-human-gut-metagenome-genome-assembly--contig:-NODE-185-length-12073-cov-2.496652_pt1 | contig 12073 bp, 10 predicted proteins | sample MGYA00242589_ERZ504754 | MGnify/ENA primary metagenome ERZ504754 (study PRJEB26092, sample SAMD00036351) | human gut metagenome | host: Homo sapiens | study: EMG produced TPA metagenomics assembly of...
ACTCGCAGGACACCGCCTCCCGCGGGATGTCTACTCTGCCTGCCATCATGGAGGATACCCTTGCCACGCCCCGCTTTGCGCGGTATCATCAGGCGATGGAGAGCGCCGACCGCCTGATCACCGAGGCCATGTCGGCAGACAAGAACTTTGAATTGCAGCTGCTGCAAATTCAGCAGCAGCTCGACGTCACATTGACAAGCTGAACAAAAAATCCACGCAAAAGCCCGTTTTTGTGCAAACTGCTGCATAAAAGCGGGCTTTTATTCGACTATTTGACGAAAGAAGTGACATTTGTCATGCTTTGTTTGGAAGAATGTCACATTCCGGTTGTGACATTCTACAGCTGTGAACAGGACATGAACATGGTATGATAAAGCCATGAAAATCAGATGGGCCTGCGCGAGGCTCATCCGAGAAGAGCAAGATCTGTTTGGAAAAATCAGGAGGAAAAATCACATGAAGAAGATTTCTCGTCGTTCGTTTCTCGCTGTCTGCGGCGCTATGGCTGCAACTGCTGCCCTGACCGCCTGCGGCGGTTCTTCCGCTTCTACCGCCGGCACCGCTGCTTCCGGCTCCACTGCCGGTTCTGCTGCATCCGGTGAGGTCTTTGAGCTGAAGCTCTCCACCACCCAGACCGATACTTCCATGATCTATCAGGGCCTGCAGGCTGCTGCCGACAAGGTCGCTGAGGACACCGACGGCCACGTGAAGGTCACCATCTATCCTTCCAGCCAGCTGGGCGGTGAGGAAGACATGATCGACCAGGCTCTGCAGGGCATGGGCATCGCCGTCCTGACCGACGCAGGCCGTCTGTCCAGCTACGTCAACGACATCGGCATCATGAACATGGCCTACATCGTGGACAACTACGAGGACGGCATGAAGCTGATGGCTACCGACACCTTCAAGGGCTGGGACGCTGACCTGGCCAACAACGGCATCTGCGGCCTGTGCTACAACTACTACGACGGTGCTCGTTCCTTCATGGGCCACAAGGCTTACAACACCCCCGCCGATCTGAAGGGCGCTGTCATCCGCACCCCCGGTGCTGACCCGTACGTTGAGTCCATCTCCGCTATGGGCGCTACCCCGTACAACATCGCATGGTCTGAGGTCTACAACGGCATCCAGACCAAGTCCATCGACGGCTGCGAAGTCCAGTACACCTCCGCTGTTTCCAGCAAGATCTATGAGGTCTGCGAGTACGTCAGCAAGACCGAGCACATCAACCTGTTCAACATGGTCATCTGCGGTCAGGCATGGTTCGACAAGCTGCCCGCTGAGTATCAGGAAGTCATGAAGAAGGACTTCAACGACTGCGCATACAACAATGCTCAGGACATCATCGCTGCTCAGGATGACATGGAGAAGACCCTGACCGACAACGGCATGACCATCGTCGAGGTCGATAAGGACATCTTCCGTGAGGCTGTCAAGCCCGCATACGAGAAGCTGGGCTGGACCGAGCTGCGCGAGCAGCTGTACAAGGAAGCCGGCGTCGAGGCCTGAGCCCTTAAAAAGTTGGATCGACCGTAACGTAAATGTCCTCCTGCATGGCAGCTCGCTGTGCAGGAGGCATTGTGAATAAGGACGACTTTCTATGAAGAAATTTTATGAAAAAGTCTGTAAGCTGGAAGAGCTGATCGCTCTGATCCTGGTTGCAGGCATTGCGGTCCTTGTCTTTGTTTCGGCGCTGATGCGTACCTTTGGCCATCCGCTGAACTGGGCACAGGACGTTGCACTGATCGCCTTCGCTTGGCTGATCTTCCTCGGCAGCGACGTCGCAATGCGCGGCTCCGGCCTGATCGGTGTTGACCTGTTCGTCAAGAAGTTCCCCGCCGGGGTGCAGAAGGTTCTGGACATCCTGTTCAAGGTCATCATCGCAGCGTTCCTCTGCGTGCTGATCTACTACGGCTACGGCATGACCACCACCGGCTGGGCACGTCAGATCACTTCTCTGCACGTCAGCTACAGCTGGGTCACGATGGCTGTGCCTGTCGGCTCCTTCTTTATGCTCATCTCCACCATCCTGAACATCATTGAGCGCGTCAAGACGCCTACTGGTCAGGAAGTCAAACACGAAGCAGGGAGGGACGTCGGCTGATGTTTATTGCAATCGGTATCTTCTTTGTGTTTCTGCTGCTGGGTATGCCCGTGGCATTCTCCATCGGTCTGTCGGGCTTCTCGTTCTTTATGATCCGCGACCTGCCCATGACCGTTCTGGTGCAGAAATCCATTTCCACTTCTCAGAGCTTTACCATGCTGGCCATCCCCCTGTTCATTCTGGCCGGCAACCTGATGAACAGCTGCGGCATCACCAAGCGCCTGATGCGCTTTGCCAACGCCTGCACCGGCCATATGTACGGCAACATCGGTCAGGTCTCCTGCCTGATGTCCACCCTGATGGGCGGCGTCTCCGGTTCTGCGGTTGCAGATGCTTCGATGGAGTGCCGCATCCTCGGACCTGAGATGACCCGCCTGGGCTACGACCGCGGCTGGTCTGCCGCCATCAACGGCCTGTCCGGCCTGATCGTCGCCACCATTCCGCCGAGCATGGGCCTGATCATCTACGGCACCGTCGGCGAGGTGTCCATTGGACGCCTGTTCATGGCTGGCTGGGTCCCCGGCATCCTGATGTGCGTGCTGCTGATGCTGGCCGTCACCTGGAGCGCCCGCCGCTTCGGCTACAAGCCCGAGCATGACCATCCGGCTCCGCTGTCTGAGATCCTGAAGGCTCTGCTGGATAGTATCTGGGCCATTCTGTTCCCTGTCCTGCTGATCGTCCTGATCCGCTTTGGCATCATGAGCCCCACCGAGTCCGGCTCCTTTGCCTGCGCATACGCCCTGCTGGTCGGCACCGTGTTCTACCACGAGCTGACTTGGGAGAGCCTGCTGCAGACCCTGCGCGACAGCGTGAAGGACATCACCGTCATCACCATCATTCTGGCCTTCTCCGGCGTGTTCGGCTACGGCATCGTGTTCGATAACATCACGGTCACCATTGCAAACGCTCTGCTGGGCATCACCAGCAACAGCGCCATCCTGCTGCTGCTGGTCGTCGTCTTCCTGCTGATCTGCGGTATGTTCATGGAGACCACCGTTATCGCCCTGATCCTGACCCCCATCCTGCTGCCCGTCATGCGCAGCATCGGCGTCAACGAAGTCGTGTTCGGCATGATCATGATGACCACCGTCACCTTCGGCGTCATGACTCCCCCTGTCGGCACCGCGCTGTATGCCGTGTCTGACATCATGGAGTGTCCCATTGAGGAGACCTTCAAGAAAGGCTGGCCCTTCTACCTCGCGATCGTGGGTGTCATCCTGTTCATGATATTCTTCCCGCAGGCGGTGCTCTTCCTGCCGAACCTCGTGTACGGCGCGTAAATCAAGCGTTCCACATCTCTCCGATTCTTCTATCTATAAAGCAGAGCCTGTCTTTCCTGCCTTGGAAAGGCAGGCTCTGTGCCTTTTATGGAGGGTTTTATGAAACCGACAACAGATTTCCCTTTCCTGCTGGACAACCCCCGGGCGTGGCGCACCTATCTGGGAGGCCGGATGCTGGACGCCCTGCACGGTGACTCCAACGGCGAGGACGGGCATTTCCCCGAGGAGTGGATACTTTCCACCGTCGCCGCCCGCAACGCCGGACGGGAGCAATTCCCCGAAGAGGGCATGAGCCACCTGCGCGGCACCGACGTCACCCTGAGATCGGTGCTGGAAAGCGATACGGAGGGCTATCTCGGCAAGGGCGCGGCGCAGCCCACCCTCGGCGTGCTGACCAAGCTCATCGACAGCGCCGAGCGCCTGACCTTGCAGGTGCATCCCGACAAGCCGACGGCCCTGCGGCTGTTCCGGAGCCAGTACGGCAAGACCGAGTGCTGGCACATCCTCAGCGGCCACCCCGTGAACGGCGAAGAACCCTGCATCTACTACGGCTTCCAGCCGGACATGACCCGCGCGCGGTGGGAAGCGCTGTTCCACGCACAGGATATTCCCGGGATGCTGGCCGGGATGCAGAAATACCCGGTGCATCCGGGCGACACCATCCTGATCGAAGGCGGGATGCCCCACGCCATCGGCGCGGGCTGCTTCCTCGTGGAGATCCAGGAGCCGACGGATTACACGATCCGGGTGGAGCGCACGACGCCCAGCGGCTTTGCCGTGGCCGACAGTATGTGCCATCAGGGGCTTGGCTTTGAAACGATGTTCGAGTGCTTCCACTATGAGCCGCACAGCCGCGGGGAGATCCACGACCGCTGGTTCATCGAACCGGAAACGGTGCTGAAAACGGCGGACGGAAGCATCACGACGCTGGTGGGCTATCGCAAATACGCCGCTCTTCCGTCTGGACGAAAGCAAACGTCTCCGACACCCTGACGGTGGACTGCCCGCCGCGCGGCAGCGGCATCTATGTGCTGGAAGGCGCAGGGACTCTGAGCGCAAACGGCCGCAGCCTGCCTCTGAAAAAGACCGACCAGCTCTTTGTCCCCGCTGGAACGGGAAGATTTACACTGGATGCGGAGGCTCCGCTGAGGTCCTGCATTTCTTTGGCCCTAGAACAAGAAACAATAAATTCCAATAGTAAAAAAGACCTCCGCAGCCCTGAAGGCGGCGGAGGTCTTCTGCGATAGGGGAGAGGTCACTTCCGTGCGATCATCTCGGTGTAGGCCAGCACCAGCGGGCCGACGCCCTTTGCGTCGTTGCAGACCACCGGCTCACTGAAATAGTAAGCCAGCGAGCCGTCGCGGTGGTCCTTGCCGCCGAGGCCGGCCACGAGGCAGATGCCACCCAGCTGCAGGCTGCCGTCCGGGTTCTTGCTCAGATACTTGTCACAGGTGCCGTAGAAGGCTTTCTCGGCCCATGCGGCCATCCGCTTGGGCAGGTAGCCGAGACGCACGCCCTTGAGCACGGCGTAGGCGAAGAGGGCCGTGCCGCTGGTCTCGAGGTAGTTGCCCTCGACGCCGGGGTGGTCCATCACCTGCCAGAACATGCCGGTCTCCTCGTCCTGAAACTTGTGGACGTCCTCAATGGTCTGCTTGAACATCGCCATGATGCCGCGGTACTCGTTGTAGAGCTGCTCGTCCATCCGCTCCAGCACATCCACCATCGCCACCATGAACCAGCCCATGGCCCGCAGCCAGAAGTTGGGGCTGCAGCCGGTGACGGGGTCGGCCCAGTACATCTGGCGGCTCTCGTCGTAGCCGTGGTAGTACAGGCCGGTCTTCTCATCCCGCATATGCTTCTTGATGTTCATGAACTGCTTGTAGCTGTCGATGCAGCCCTGCATCTTGTTGTAACGGGTCTCGTACTCCATATAGAAGGGCTGGGCCATGTAGGTGCCGTCCAGCCAGACCTGCCATGGATAAATGTCCTTGTGCCAGAAGTTGCCCTCCCTGGTGCGGGGCTGGGTGAGCAGCTGGCTGCGGATGGTGTCGATGGCCTTGCGGTACTTCTCGTCGCCGAAGATGTCGTAGAGGATGAACAGGTTTTTGCCCTGATTCACATTGTCGAGGTTGTACTCCTTCGGGTCGTAGGTCTTGATGGAGCCGTCTTCCTGCACGAACCAGTCGATGAAATCCTTGGAAAATTTCAGATACTTTTCGTCGCCGGTAGTCTTATACAGGCTCAGGCAGGCGGTGATCATGCAGCCGTCGATGTAGTTCCACTTGTTGGGCTTGCCGCTGCGGACCTTCTCGATGTTCCACATAGGGGCCTCGGCGCTGGAATTGGCGATGAGGTAGTCTACATAATCGCCCAGCATGGACAAAATCTCTTCATGAGGCATGGCTTAGTCCTCCTCAAAATGGCCGACGTTGGCAAAGCGCAGGCGCTCGCCCTCGTAGCCCTCGATCTTGACGTTGTGCAGCTCGATGTTCTTGACGTTCTCGGCGTAGATGGCCAGCTTCTTGACCAGCGGGCGGTTGTCGGCCATGGCAGCCTGACCCTCCTTGGCGTCGGGGTCGAAGGTGATGGTGACGTTCTTCATGGAGACGCCCTCGATGGGCTGTTCGGGCAGGCCGTCGAAGTAGCAGCCCGCAAACTGTGCGTCGGTGGCCACGATGTCTTCCATGGTCAGGGTGCCGAGCTTCGGGGTGTATTCGTCCACGGGCAGAGCCTCGCGGCACTGGACATAGGGGCTGTGGCCGTCCGGGTCGCAGAAGTAGAACATATTGATGACGAAGGGAGCCTTGACGCCCCGCATCTCCACGTTGCGGAACACCAGACCGTCGATGACGGCGGTGTTGCCGCGGCCGCGGCGGGTCTTGACGCGGAGGCCGCGGTCGGTGTGGTCCATGAGGCACTGGGTGACCACCATGTCCTTGACGCCGCCGCTCATCTCGCTGCCGATGACGATGCCGCCGTGGCCCTTGTCCAGCAGGCAGTTGCGGATGACGGTGTGCTCGCAGCTCTTCTTGAGCTTCATGCCGAGGAAGACCTTGCTGGCCTTCATGGCGATGCAGTCGTCGCCGACGTGGATGTTCACGCCGATGATGCGGGTGTACTCGCAGCTCTCGGGGTCGATGCCGTCGGTGTTGGGGGCGTTGTAGGGGTTGTTGATGTTGAAGTTCAGCAGGTCGAGGTGTTTGACGAAGATGGGGTGGATGGTCCAGGAGTAGCTGTTCTGCACGGTGATGCCATGGAGGCAGATGTTCTCGCTGTCCACCATCGCCACGGCGCGGGGACGCCATGCGATGCGCTTGACCTTGGGATCGACCCACCAGTCGCCGTTCTGGGCGTCGCAGTCCAGGGTGCCTTCGCCGGTGACGACGACGTCATGCACCTGGGTGATGTTCAGCAGGCCCGCAAAGCTGTTCAGCGGGTTGCCCTCCCAGCCGGTGAGGTAGTATTCGTCCACTTCGTTCTCGCTGGGGATGACGCCGGGCAGGATGGGGTAGTGGGTGCGGTCGTTGTCGCCCAGCAGCACAGCGCCCTTCTCGAGGTAGAGGGTGGTGCAGCTCTTCATGAAGAGGCTGGCGGTGCGGTAGCGGCCAGCGGGGACATACACCGTGCCGCCCCTGGGGCAGGTGGAAAGAGCAGCCTGCAGCCTGCCGGTGTTGTCGGTCTCGCCATCGGCGACGAGGCCATAGCGGGATGCGTCCACAAAGAAGCTCTCGGCCTCGGTGGTGAAGTCCAGCTTCAGGTGCTCACCCTCGGCGTCCACCTCCACGGTGTAGGCGGTGGACGGCGTCAGGGAGAAGAGGGAGAACACGTTGGTGTTGCAGCTTTCGTAAATGGTCTTGCCGTTCAGAGCCACGGCGAAGGGGTGCTCCGGGCGGAAGCACTTGCCGTTTTCCAGCTCGAAGACGGCGCTGCGGGTCATGGAACGGATGAGAGACAGATTCATTTTTACAGCCTCCTGAGTTATTTGCGTAGATTTGCGGCTTGCCCGCAGAGGGCGGGCATGGTACACTGGGGATAAGAAGATCAGAGCACTGCCCCGGCGGGGCAGGCATAGCAAGAAGGGGGAAGGGCGGATGCGCGCCGAACGGGAAAAACTCAACGCGAAGATCACGGCGGGAGCGCTCAAGCTGGCCGGCGGGCGGCTCGAGCTGCCTGCCGAGATGTGCCATATCGTTCTGTTTTCGGGCGGCAGCTGCACGGTCCAGTGCGGGGATACGTCGCTCCTGGTCAGCCCCGGCTGCGCACTGCTGCTGGGGCCGGGGGCGTGGGCGGTATCGCAGGCAGGCCACACCCAGCCGGAAATGCTGGGATGCAGTTTCCCACAGGCGGCCCTCCACGAGATGAAGAACGCCACCGGCGAAGATTTCCTCCGCCTTTTTGCACCGGGCAGCCAGATGGCCCTTTACGGCAGCATCCAGTGGGCCAGCCGTCTGCGGACGCTGCTGGAGATGATGCGGGGCGCCATGGGCGAGCCGGAGTATCCCGGCGGGCTGTATCTGGCACTGACGCTCCACTATGTGGAGCAGGAGCACCGGGCGCAGAGCGCCGCCGACGCCCGCCCCCGCAACGAGACGGTGGAGCAGATCTGCGCCTACCTTGCGGCAAACTACCGGCAGAAGCTTTCCCTCACCGAGGTGGCGGCGCGGTTCTACATCTCGCCCTACTATCTGAGCCGGCTGTTCCGGCGGGTGACGGGGCAGTCCATCGTGGACTACATCAACGCCCGCCGCATCGAGGCGGCACAGAAGCTTCTGGAAACGACAGAGCTGAGCATCGGCAGCGTGGCCGAGCAGACCGGTTTCGCCTCTGCGGCCCACTTCCGCCGCGTCTTCCGGGAGACGATGGGCGTCGGGCCGCTGCAATATAGAAAAAGTAGGAAATAAACCTCTCCGTCACGCCTGACGGCGTGCTACCTCTCCTATCGAGGAGAGGCCTTGGCATTTCATAAAGCTTCACCTCTTCGCCAGAGGCTCCCCTCGGTAGGGGAGCTGTCGAGCGATAGCGAGACTGAGAGGTTGATACCTCCGCAAAAAAATGCCCCCTGCGTCCTCTCTAACGGGAAGAGGCACAGGGGGCATTCATGTTTGTCGGGATGATCCGAGCGGCGGGGGCTTCAGCTCAGCCCTTGACAGCACCGGCGGAGATACCTTCGACGAACTGATCCTGTGCGCAGAAGAACACGATGAGCTGCGGCAGGATAGAGATCAGGGACAGGGCCAGAATACGGTTCCAGGCAAAGCCCGTATCACCGTCCATGGACAGCTTGACGAACAGGGACATGGGGTACTTTGCAGGGGTCTGGACGTAAAGCAGGGGACCCATGAAGTCGTTGCAGCTCCACATGAACTGGAACAGTGCGCAGGACACCAGAGCGGGCATCAGCATCGGGACGATGACCTTGTACAGGGTCTGGAAGGAGGAGCAGCCGTCGATGGCGGCAGCCTCGTCCAGGTCGCGGGGGACGTTGCGCATGAACTGCACCAGCTGGTAGACGAAGTAGGTCTCAGTTGCGAATGCGCAGTGGACCCAGATGGCCAGATAGAACGGGCTGTTGACCCAGCCGAACTTGGTGTACAGCAGGAACTGAGGCACGTTCAGGACGACCTGAGGCAGGAACAGGGTGGCCAGCATGATGCTGAACAGGAGCTTCCGGCCCGGGAAGTCGAAGCGGCCAAAGCCGTAAGCTGCAATGCAGGAGGAGACCACGGTGCAGATGACCTTGGGCAGGACGTAGCTGTAAGTGTTCAGCATGGCCTGCAGGATGTTGATGGAACCGCCGAAGTTGTTCAGCGCGTTCTTGTAGCCCTCCAGAGTGGGGTTCTTGATCCACAGGCCGATGCCTGCAAAGATCTCGCTGTTGTCCTTAAAGGTGGCGCTGATCATCCACAGCAGGGGATAGATCATGATGAGGCCCACCAGGATCAGGACGAGGTACTTGAAAAACGTCGCGATGGCGTTAGAAGCTTTCATTCCCATACTGTCACACCTTACCTTTCATCCGAGTAGTAGACCCACTTCTTCTGGCTGGTGAAGGCGATGATCGTCAGGATGCAGACGATGACGAACATGATCCATGTCCAGTGCGGAAGCCATGCCCATCTGGTTGGACTTGAATGCGTAGTTGTAGACCAGAATGGAGATGAGGGTGGTGGAACCGCGGGGACCGCCGTTGGTGATGATGAACGGGCCATTGAACTCCTGGAAAGCCTGGCAGATCTGAGTGACCAGGTTGTAGAAGATGATGGGGGTAATCATCGGGACGGTGATGGAGAAGAACTGACGCCACTTGCCTGCGCCGTCGATGGTGGCGGCCTCGTACAGGTCGGCCGGCACGCCCTTCAGAGCGGCGAGGAACAGCACCATGGCGGAGCCGAACTGCCAGATACGCAGGAAGCAGATGATCCACAGTGCGTAGCTGGGGTCGCTCAGCCAGGAGGGACCCTGGAAGTGGCCGAAGGTCAGCATGCGGATGAGGGTGTTGACCAGACCGTCATCACGGAACACGGCCTTCCACAGCACGGCGATAGCAACAGAGCCGCCGAGGATGGAGGGAATGTAGTAGACGGTGCGGAACACGTTCACGCAGGCGATCTTGAAGTTCAGGATGTAGGCGATGAACAGTGCGAAGACCAGCTTCAGAGGCACAGTGATGAAGCTGTACTTGAAGGTGGTGATGAGCGCCTTGGTGATCTTGGGAGTGGTGAAGGCGTCCACATAGTTCATGATGCCATACTGATGGATGCCGTTGAAGAAGTCCATATCCGTAAAGCTGTAGTACAGAGACTGGCCGAACGGAATGGCCTTGAAGACGACGAAGCCGATGATCCAGGGGATCAGGTAGAACAGGCCCTGCCATTTGTCAAAAAACTTCTGGGCCGGGGTACGCCCGAGAGAGGGCGCTTTGCTTTCTTTCATCCAGGGGTCCTCCTTTTATAAGGATATGTCTTGTGCGCCGCACAATAGTTTGGACACATTTTTGTCAAAAAAAATGTCATCACCGTCTTGCAAAAAAGGGGCATCCGTCCGTAGGTGGAAGGGATGCCCCTTGCAAGACTCCTTTATGCGGGGCGGCCCGTGTCAACACCGCGCGTGTGCGGGCCGCAAAAAGTCCATGAGGCGGAAATCAGACGGTGTAGCCGACAGACTCCATGCCGTCCAGCAGGGTATCGACCAGGTCAGCGCCGGAAACATTGTCGTAATCCAGAGTGTCGAACACCTCCTGATAGACGCCGGTGCCGGTAGCCTTCAGGTCGTTGGACTCGAACAGGGGGTCGAGCTGGTTGGAAACGAAGGCCATGACCTTGCCGTTGGCCTCAGCCACCAGCTCCTTGATCTTGCCGGCGCTCTGAGCAGCAGCCAGACCAGCCTTGGAGGCGGGGATGCCGCACTCGGAGCCCATGATCTCGGCACCCGCGGTCTCGTTCAGCAGGAAGTTGATGAGGGTAGCTGCCTCTGCGGGATGCTGGCAGGTCTTGGTGATGGCCAGACCCATGGAGACCTTGGAGAAGCCGCCGTTGTAATCGCCGAACTTGATCTCCTCGCCCACGGTGAAGCCAGCCTTGTTCTCCTCGTCCAGAGCGTCAGCGTACTTGGTAGCGGAGGAGTCCCACTCGAAGCAGCCGGCCAGCTTGCCGGTGATCCACTCGGTGGACTGGTGAGCGGCGTTGTCGCCGTTGGAGCCGTAGTAGGTGGGCAGGCTCATGATGACGTGGCCCTCGACCAGGCTCTTGATGAAGTCGATGCCCTCAGCGATCTGGTCGGCATCGTAGTTCAGGGTGGAGGTGGCGGGGTCTGCCCAATCCTTGCCGTACTTGCTCTCGAGGTAGAACACCATCAGGATCATACGGTCGTATGCGCCCAGGTGCAGGGGATAGTAGTCATCGCCCAGCTTCTCCTGGAAGGTCTTGCCGGCAGCCATCAGCTCGTCCAGAGTGGTGGGGAAGGAGATGCCGGCCTTGTCGAAGGTGGTCTTGTTCCAGTAGAAGATACGGCCGGTCATGGAGACGGGCACGCACTGCTGAGAGTTTGCCACGTTGCAGGCAGCCAGCTTGGCCTCATCCCACTGGGTCAGGTCGAGGTACTCGGAGACGCTGTTCAGGTCGATGAAGGTCTGGCCGTTCTTGGAGTAGTTGTACAGCCAGTTCCAGTTGATCTGGCAGACATCCTCAGCGACGCCGCCTGCGAACTTGGTGGACATGGTGTCCTCCCAGCCGGACCATGCAGCGAAGGTGGGGTTGACGGTGATGGTGCTGTGCTCAGCAGAGAAAGCCTTGATGGCCTCCTGGTAAGCGTTGTGACGGGACTCGCCGCCCCACCAGCTCATGGTCAGGGTGACGGGGTCAGAAGACAGACCGGCCACGGAAGCTGCTGCGGAAGAAGCGGCAGTGGAAGTGGCGGTAGAACCAGCGTTGCCGGAGCCGCCGCAGGCGGCCAGCAGGCCGGCAGCACCCACAGCGCCAGAGACCTTCAGAAAGTCACGACGAGAAATTGCCTTGCTCATTTTCGTTCTCCTCCTATGTAGAAAACATCTTCTTGCATGGACGCCTCTGCAAAGCATCCGTTGTATACAAATATGATACCAAAAAGCAAGAAAAAAAAGAAAGAATGCAAATTAGTAGTGATAGCGGCAGAAAACGTAACAAATAATTGCGCTATTTTTGTTCCGCCTTTT